>Ga0247610_10001580_pt1 | contig 28050 bp, 27 predicted proteins | sample 174DNAGHGhighgp2_FD_193483 | JGI IMG/M metagenome (GOLD analysis project Ga0247610, IMG submission 193483) | Sheep rumen microbial communities from Palmerston North, Manawatu-Wanganui, New Zealand - 1742 DNA GHGhigh gp2 | ecosystem: Host-associated > Mammals > Digestive system > Stomach > Rumen...
GCACCATGCAGGAAGAACGTACCCATACCGACGACGAGCTCCTCGGCACCGCATGGAACAAGTTCGGAAAGTCCAAGAAGGACCTGGAACGCAGTTCCCTGACGGCCGGCCGCGCGAACGACAGCGACGACAAGACCGACGAGGTCATGGCGAACGAGTCCAGGATCAAGAGCGGCGAGAAGGGAGACTACGACGAGGAAATCGGTACCGCGGAGACCCACACGAACCCGAACGAGGACCATGCGCCGGTATCCAAGAAAGAGGCATCCGAAAAGTATGGTATCGATCTTGACGAAAAGAATGCCATCGATGTGTCCGGGAAGAACGACCTCAAGTCGATGTGGGACGGCGATGCGTCCACGCTTGGACAGGTCGATGCCTTCGGTGCGCGCAATGGCGGCGAGTCGGTACTCGAAGAGGAAGACCGGGGCTCGGAATACGACATCCCGGAAAAGGCCGTTGCCGGCGTGATCGCCGAGGCCGAAAAGTTCAAGGAATCCCTCGGCGACATCCTGCAGTCCATCCCGTCGTTCGGCAAGCTGCCGGCCGGATTCGTGCTGAGGATGATGTTCGGGCGCCCGGGAGCGGGGCTCGGTGGTGCCGTGAACGACCTGTACACCGGCAACCAGCATGCGCTGCACAAGATCGAGGACGGCGACGGCCTCCTGGATGCAAGCAAGGCCACCCCGGACCAGCGCAATCAGCTCGAAAAGGCACTGCGTACCGAAGTCGTCAGGAGCGCCATCAAGCGCGTGCAGGATGGATTCGGCGACCTGGCCGACTATATCGAGGAAATCATCCCGGCCGCATACGACGAGGCTCGCGGAATCGAACCTGACGGCGAAGGGTCCGTAAGGGGACGGGTGGACGAGGTGCCCGCCGACTTCATCAACCTGTTCAGGACAATCCTGTACAACAAGGGTGTCCCGTTCGCCGGGTACCCGTGGTCCGTGGTCGAGAAGATGTGCAGCAAGCTCAGTACGATCTTGAAGCTCGGCAAGCCGGTCGCCGGCGGACGCAAGGTGTCCGGTGCGCCCGTGGGCACAAGGGCCGCGGTTGGCGAGGAAGCGTAAACTTTCTGTTACAATTTAATTCAAGGCGACCGTTTCCGACGGCCGCCTTTTTCAATATGGACAATATAGGCGGTCACAAGCTCAAGCCCTTTATGGCGTGGGTAAGACCCGCCGATAGCAAATGTAAGAAATAAATAAGATTCAAAACATCCATTATTTTGATATATTTATTGAGTAAATTTTCTAAACTATAAGTATAGTCAAGAACTTAGTTATGGAACTGGTACGAAGCGAAGACACGAAGGCAAGGATTAAGGCGAGTATGGCGGAGACCCATGCCCGTCGTAAGTCACAGATATGCCGTGTCTTCGAACTTAAAGTGTCCATAAGACATAACCCGAAATCGGTGTTTGAAAAGCTGGCACAATGTTTCAAGGAAGCGAAGTGGGTAATCAACGACATGCTGTCTCTATCGAAAGATAATCCGGACAACAGCATGTTCGACTACAAGTACACCGAGCATAAAGATGTAGTCCACTATGACAGGGACAAGAACCCGATAACGGATACTGTAACATTGCCATCGGTTTTGCACAGGGCAACGGTGGCACAGAAAAAGACGGACATTGTCAACCTTGCAAAGGCCAAGAAGAAGGGCATCAAGGTCGGCGCATTGAAATTCAAGTCGGAAGTGAACTGTTTACCGATTATTACTGGTTTCACACGGATATTGGACGGTTGCCGAATAACCATTCCTGGCTTCCGTAAGCTCCGTGTTCATGGGCTGGACCAGCTGCATCAATTCGAAAAGTTTGAACTGGCCGATGCCAAGCTAATCCGCAAGGCGTCCGGCTACTATGTAAAGATTAGCGTAATGCTACCGAAGGAGAGAAGGATTCCTACCAACCGCAATGTTGGTCTCGACTTCGGAATAACGGATTCCATAACGACGTCATACGGTGACAAGTACAAGTGTAATGTGCGAGAAACAGACCGCCTGAAATTCCTGTCACGGAAACTGAATCGTAGAGGGAAGAAAAAGAACGAGAAGGGGTCGAAGCTGTATTACAGGTGTCTTCGTCAACTGAAACGTGAGTACGAGCATATTGTCAATGTCCGCAAGGACATGGCCAATAAAATATACCACAGATTGGTAACCGACTATGATGTCATATACTTTCAAGACGAGCAGATTGCGAACTGGCACAAGGGACTGTTCGGCAAGCAGGTACAGTCGTCCTGCCTGGGTTCTCTGAAGCAGCGGCTGAAATCCTTGCAGGATTCGGGTCGCAGTTTCATGATATCCAAGTGGGAGCCGACAACCAAGCTTTGCCCGCAATGCGGTGCCAGGAACATCCTATCATTAAATGACCGCATATATAAATGCGACTGCGGTTACGAGATGGATAGGGATATTCATTCTGCCCGAGTGGTCTTGATGATTGGCTCGTCAAAAAGAGCTGAGTGCCTGGAACAGGCCTCGCCGGAGCAGGGCCCTCTACCGAAGTGCAATCCGATTGCACCTAGGCAAGACTCGGTGATGATGGCAAGACAAGAAGCTCACACCCTTTAGTGTGTGGGTAGTTCACCAACGGCATGGGGATTTTTGAGACACCGGTGTTCGAGGGATCCACGTCCCATATCGGGGAACGCATGGGTCTCGACGGCAAACCCGCGAATGGCGTATTTGCCACTCAGGAGAAATCCTAAATGTAAATTTACGTTTACATTTTGAAAATGACAGCCATTTCGATGACCGTCCCTTTTTCAATGGTAGTCCATTTTTGCTACATTTGCAATATGAAGTCAAGAACGCCTTTCTTTTATCGCTACATGACGGTGCGTGGCATTCCGTACCAGTACACCCAGCCAAAGGATATATTCCTTGGCAAATACATTGCTCTTGATGGCACCGAGCGTGCACGCTGGATTCATATCCGACCTGATGATGACGCATTTTACCAGCGCCGGAAATTCGTTGAACGGGTTCTTCGGAGACATGAGGTTAGTAGGCATCAGCGCATGATTTCCCGGTTTGCTTTTGAATGCTGGTTCATGGCATTTGGTCCAACCAAGACAACCGGGTATCTATATGAGTATAGGCTTGCCGTGCTCAACCGGATGATGTACTTGGTGAAGGAGTATCTGATACGGAAGAATAAGCCGGTTCCGCCTAGTTGTTATCGGGATTCGTGGGCTCTTATGATGAACTTCATGACACGGTCAATGAAGTATGTGAATGAACATTTCAAGAGAACGGAGTTGCAGGTCGTATGAAAAGAAAGAAAACCATAATAAAGGGCGTTGCGGCGGTTCAGGACGATGAAGCCTGGACTCGTAATAGGCGCAGCTACAACCTCATGGGCATTCAGCGCGAAGCGGAAGTCGCCAAAAGCGCACAGGTGATGAATTCCGATGAATTAAAGTATCCGAGTGATTTCTATGCCGTGATGCGACTGATGAAGCGTCATGGTGATGTCAAGCTAAGCCAGGTACTGGCTACATTCAGTCCACTCGGGTTCATATGCCCGCAGTGTAACGGCACAGGCACGGTCAGGGAAAAGTATGCCACCGATTCGCTTGCTGTCGCGACCGGATGTGCCGACTGGTCATACCGTGATGCCGAGTGCCCGCTGTGCAAGGGTACCGGAGCGGTATCCAAGAAGTTGCGACCTAAGATGGTCCAGGATGGCTGGGAAGAAGCCTAAATTTGACACCCTACTGCAAAGGAGGGTGTTTTTTATTTGCCATGTAATGTAGTTTCTTGCTGTAAAGCCATGATTTGTGCAGTTTTTGACTGCATAAAATATACGTTTCCCCTATAAACTTACTGGAAAATCGTGGTAAATGGAATGCAGAAAGCAGAAACACAGAGACTGGTGACGGCACTGTTCAACAACGACGACGCGGAAATCAACCGGATCGTTAGTGCCAGGCTTGAAAGCCAGTTCAAGCGCCGGGTCGAGGAGACCAGCAAGGCAGTGTTCGAGAGCATGCTTTCCGATGACGAACCGCAATTCGGCTAATGCAGGGGAGTTGAAAATGGATGCAATAACTAACAATATGGGCATTTTCGAGACACCGGTGTTCGAGGGATCCACGTCTCATATCGGCGAACGCATGGGCCTCGACGGCAAGCCCGTCAAGCGCCTTATCATCGAGGGCACCGCAATCGTGTGCGGCGTGGTCGGCATCAACGGCCGCGACTACCCGCTCGAAATCATTTCCAGGGAAGTCGACCGTCTCAACCGCGACTTCGTGGCATACGGACGCCTTGCCGCGGAACTCAACCATCCGCGCCTGGACGAGGAAGGCAAGCCGCGCGACTACCCGATCTTCGAGATGAACCTGAAAAAGACCTGCGCGGTCATCGAGGACCTCCACATGGAAGGCGACCGGCTCAAGTGCCGCATGGTCGTCGCCGAGGACACCGATGCCGGCCGTGACCTTGCCGGCCTCATCAAGGTGGGCTACCATCCTGGATATTCCCTGCGCGGCGCCGGCGACACCGTCAAGAAGGTGAACGCCGTGACCCGTGAGCAGTACGAGCAGATCGCCGACAACTATACTATGATCACCGTGGACGTGGTCGGCAACCCGAGCTTCGGCCAGAGCGCCATCTTCGACGCCAGGCGCGAGTCCGTCGAGAAGCCGGCCAAGGTGCTCACCGAGTCTATCAATTCGCTGCGTCGCGAGGTGGCCTACAACAGGAGCCTGCTTTCGGACGGATACCGCAGCTTCAACCGTGAATCCCTCATCGGGTACCTTAACCAGATGAGGTAAGGGACATTATGGTGCTTGAAAAGATACTTACAGAAGCCGAGATCGGCGCATTGCCAGAAGGCGTTGCCGCCAAGATTGAGTCGGACTACCGGTCGAGGTTGGACGCCGGCGTGAAGGCCGAGTCCAAGAAGACCGCCGAGAAGTTCGCGAAGCTTCTCGAATCAGTGAACGCCAAGGTCGAGGACAAGATCAACGCCGCGGTTGAGTCGTGCATGTCCGGCATGAGGACGGACGCGATCAACACCAAGATGTACGCGGCCCTGAAGGGCGTTGCTGCCATCCTTGAAAATTCACTCGGCGTGGACGGGTTCGGCGATACCGAGACCGTCAAGGAACTGAAGAAGGAACTCGCCAAGGTGAACGTCGAGCTGAAGGAGAACTACATCAAGCACGAGGAGCTTACCGACCGCCTCAACAAGGCGAACGCCGAGAAGAAGGTGCTCAACCTGTGCCAGGGCCTCGACCCGAACACGGTGAACAGGGTACTCGACCACTTCCGTGGCCACGACGAGCGCGAGATCACCAAGGAGTCGGTCACCACGTTCATCAACGACCACCTGATTGACGACAAGAACGGCTTCGTCCTCGACGTCGACCCGGAACCCAACGACATCAACATGGACAAGATCCGCAACGCCATCAAGGACGCGGACGACTTCCAGCTGGACTTCGACGGCACGTCGGAACCGGCCAGGGACCAGGGACAGCGGAACTTCATCGAGTCCGTCGGCCGCGGCCTGAAACCGCAGAAGATCGGCCTCCAGGGCACCACTGTCACCTTGGAGTCCATCAGGGGGGAAGGTTCCGACCCGACCGACGACGTGGGCGTCGCCATGAAGCAGATTGCCGCATACGACGAGCTCGGCATCGGTGGCAGGTTCGGCTAGAGAATGACATTTTCTGTCACGAAGGCGGCATCATGTGCCGCCTTTTCCGTTTCCTCCCCGGAATATAGTTTTCCGTTGAAATAGCATGCCGTCGGGAAGACGGCTATAAACTGTCGAAAGAGGTAACTATGCGTTCTCAGAGAGACTACAACCAGCCACCGCAGCAGCCCGGCCTGGTGGTGCCGGGAATGGCACCGGGCTCCATGCCACCTCCGCAGCCGGGATTCGCCCAGCCGCAGATGGCCATGCCGGGTGGCAACTACGCCCCCAACCCGTACCCGTACAACCAGATGGGCGCCGCTTTCGGCGGACCTGGATACGTGCAGGGCAACTTCCCGCCGCAGAACAATGGCGGATGGGCCTCCCCCGGCCACCGCGACCCCAATTCCATTTCCGACGTCATGAACCAGGCGGACGCGGATGCGGCCGTCGACAAGTACGACGCGCTAATCAACCAGCTGAACGGTATCGACCCCGAGCTCTCCGAGGTGAAGGCGGGTGGCGCCGTGGTCACCAGGAGCGTCGACGCTACTTACCACGAGATGCTCCGCGTCATCAAGCTCCTGGAGTTCCCGGAAGAATGGATCCCGCCCACCAGGGCGAAGTACGTGGAATCCGTACGCGCGGGCGGCAAGCCCATCGTCGAGAAACTCAAGAACTACGCGAACCAGATCGCGAAACTGAGGTAACCCAAGCACTATGTTCGGCCTTTCCCCACGCGTGTTCATCGCGAAGCCAGGTATCCAGATAGGCGAGCTGTCGGTCCTCGACGGCTCCGGAGACGTTTCAATAACCGCGGCGGGGATAGACTCCGACGACCCGGACGTCTACGGACTATTTTCCATCGAGTACATGGAGGGCATCGACGACCTGCCGGCATCCTGGTACGTCACGTGGACCGGGGAGGAAGTCTCCGGGGTGGAACGCTACGACGTGCCCGTCTACGTGGAGTATGTGGACGGCGACGGCGTCGAGGGGAACTGGAAGGGTTCCTTCGCTGTGTTCGCCAAGGGCGACGGACTGGAAAAGCCGACCATCCAGTACATCGACAACCTGGCCACCAAGGTGGGGAGCACCGAGCTCGTCACCGTATACGGCCGTTCGTTCAACGACGACCTGGAAGTGTTCCTGTGGCAGCCGGATGGCGAATGCGTCAAGGTGCCCGACGGGGAGCTGCGCAGGTCCTACGGGGAAGACGGGGGATACGACTCCATATCCTTCATGTTCGGCAAGCCGTACGTGGCGCTCGACAGTTCATGCCGCGAGATATGCGGAACCTACGAGATAGGTATCGGCTACGGCGAATGCGGGGCGGCAACCATAGAGGCGGGCACGTCCGACTACTCGACTGCATGGGACAACAACCTCTATCTCATCCGGTACCGCTACGACGACGTGAACCGGCAGGAGAGCGAGATGACCCCGGGTGGCAGCATGGTCACGGTGGACCCGTCCTGCTTCTACGCTACCGACATCGTGCTTGTCATCGACGACTATGACCACACGGGCAGGACGCCTGCCGACGGGGGAGTGTCCGGGTCGCTCGGGAGGGACATCTACTTCCGCATCAAGCCCGGCACCGACTGCTCCAAGATCGCGTATTACCGCGTAAGACTGAAATATTCGAGGGACCTCCCGAAAAGGTACGGCGAGCTCACCCTCGACGGCATCCGGCTGACCGAGGGCGACCTGGTGTGGCTGGAAATGCAGGCCGACGGGAAGGATGGCCTGTGGATAGTGCAGACCGGCGAATGGGTTGGCCTGAAGTCCTATCTTGACGGGCAGTCCGGCGACGACGCCGACCCGTGCCTCAACCCTCCCCAGGAACCCCTCCCGGTGGATTCCAGCGTCCTTGCGGACCTGGGCGTCCATGTCAAGGACAGCGTCACGGTGGCATGCGACAGCGACGTGCCTGCCGAGATGCGCTACGGGTCGCAGAGGATATGCTCGACCAACGTGCGCCCGGGCGACACGGTGCTCCTGACGAACCAGAGCGAGCCCGGTACGAACGGCCTATGGGAGGTCACGTGCGCCGAATGGATGCAGAGGACCGACACGATGCCCGCGCATTCGGGAAGCTCCATTTCCGGAGACGACTTCGTGGTTGTACAGAACGACATCGACTTCTGCACCTGCGAGCATTCCGGCAAGAACATATTCCACATATGGTACTACTACCTCAACGGGGCGTGCTACCTGGCTCGCGCGTCGAGGAACGTCAAGGTCACCTGCGGAAACAAGGGCACCCTGTTCCCGTCCAGCGGCGTGGACGTCACCGACTACCGCATCACCCCCGATGCCGACGGCGAGCTGGTGAGGGACACCCTGCGTACGGCGGGCGATCCGGTGAGGGAGACATGCGCCGAGAAGGTGGAGAACTACGACGCCGACCACCGTGTCGGGATCGACGACACCAAGTACGGCTGCGGGCAGGAGAGCGTCGTCGCCCCCAACGGAATCCGCGTATGCAGGTGCAGCCACGTCTACAATATTGATGTCGAGACCGCCTTCGCATCCAGGGACAGGAACGGGTTCAGCATCGTGTTCTGGCAGCTCGACGGGGAAGACGGCAAGTGGCACCTGTACGCGTACGTCGGGTCCGGAAGGTACGACACCGGCATGAACTACCTGGTGTACCACCTGTGCACGGCCGGCATTGCGTCCGAGGCCGACGTGGACGTGAACTGCGAGATCCTCCCTTACGACGCGGACGGGAAGCCGGCCAAGGACCAGACCCGCGACGCGTGGTTCGTGACCCATGGCGGAAAGCTCGCCACGGGGTTCGGCCTGTTCGACGACACCTGGAACTTCAAGACATACGAGTACGAGCGCGACAGCTACGGCGAGATAATCTACGACGACTACGGCAAGCCGGTCCTTTCCGACCGGGTGGCCTACTCGCACGTGCTCAACGCGGACACCCTCTATTCCACCTGGTCTGTCAGGTGCACTACTACCCTATGCGCGGCACGCGTCTACAGGGACAGTTCTATACTGAGGACTTCCTGTGCCGACATGGCTGACGCGGAGAGGACAAGCTCCGTCATGGTCGATGTCATCCCGACGCCGGACACCTGGGGCTTCAAGTTCTACAACGAGGCCATCGGGAAGTCCAGGCTGTGCGACATATGGAACTCGATGCCGCACTAAGGGACTAGTTTCCCTGACGTACAGAAAGTTCGAGGATTTATTAAGATCAACTACCCACGGGCTAAATACCCGTGAGTTTGAGGTAACTCAGACTCATAGTTGATTAGACTCAGTGATGCATAGCAATATGCTGAACTACGTTAGGAAGGTCACGGCACCCTGGGATGTACGGTCAAGTCCCCCGCTCTGCCGCTTGTGGTTAAACAGTCCTGATGGGTAGGGACAGTGCTGCAGGCACGACAAGCCTTCCTAACATTGTCGATGACCACCCACAGGGAGAAATCCCTGCATTACCTATTAAGTTAGGTTCAAAAACAAAAAGGATAACGACTAGATGGTCTATGTACTGAACAAATACGGAGAACCTCTGATGCCTACCATCCGGTACGGCAGGGTTCGCCGTCTGCTCAGGAAAGGTCATGCAGTCGTTGTCGATTACCGTCCATTCACCATCCAGCTTACTTACGACACGCCGAACGGCGTGCAGGAGGTCAGTCTAGGCGTAGATGCAGGAACCAAGCACGTTGGTCTCTCCGCAACTACCAAGAAGAAGGTACTATTCGAGGCAGAATTATTACTGAGGTCGGATATCGTGGATAAGCTCTCCACACGAAAGGAGTTCCGTCGGGCCAGAAGGAACAGGAAAACTCGCTACCGCAAGGCTCGGTTCCTGAACAGAACAAAGTCCAAGAAGCCGGGATGGCTTGCACCTTCGGTAAGGCAGAAGGTGGATTCCCATATCCACTGGATTTCAAAGATATGCAAGTTCTTGCCTATCAGGAAGATAACCGTGGAGACGGCACAGTTCGACACCCAGCTATTGAAGGCCCAGGAACGGGGACTTCCGTTGCCTTATGGGACCGACTACCAGAAGGGCGAACAGCTCGGATTCTCTAATGTAAGGGAATACGTGTTGTTCCGCGACGGGCACAAATGCCAGTGCTGCAAGGGGAAGTCCAAGGATAGCAAGCTGCATGTTCACCACATCGAGAGCAGGAAGACAGGCGGCGATGCACCGAACAACCTCATCACGTTGTGCTCGAAATGCCATGCTAAGTACCACCGTGGAGAAATCGAACTACCGAAGGCCGTGAGGCGTGGCGCCTCGTTGCGCGATGCGGCACAGATGGGTATCATGCGGAAGACCCTATTCAACCGACTGAAGGAAGAAATCGGTGAGGTAATTCCTTGTTACGAGACCTATGGCTACATCACCAAGCATACCCGCACCAAGGCAGGTCTTCCGAAGGCACATGTGATAGATGCCCGCTGCATCAGCGGTAATCCCGGTGCATGTTCAGATGGCAAGTACTTGATAATCCGCAAGTTGCGTGCAAACAACAGACAGCTGCATAAAGCAACCATTTTTTCGGGTGGCAAGCGGAGAAACAGCCAGGCACCCCGTGAAGTACGGGGCTTCAGGTTGATGGATTCCGTCGAGTATGCATACCGAGATTGCTTCCTGAGCGGACGTAGAATTTCAGGTTCGTTTTCCGTGGCGGATATCACCGGAAAAGTTTTAGCGGATTCGGTCAGTTACAAGAAACTGGCCTTAAAACATCATAACAACACTTACATTATGGAGGAAACAGCGCTCCTCTCACCCACTAAAGATGGGTGAGTTTCCGCGCTGTACATATTTCTATGAGTCAGGACAACAAGGTCACCCACTATTCATCCAAGGTGAAGGCAAGTCTCCAGGAAAAGATGCGCCCCGAGTTCGACGAGAACGGGAACCAGACGGAAGTGTCGATGCTCTACGGGACCATCGACAAGGACTATCTCACCAGGCTGCTGGTCGAGCACCGCGAGAAGATGCTCCCCTACAAGGAACAGTGCAGGGCGGCCGGTAAGGAGAAGGCGAAGGACATCCCCCGTCCGGAAATGGACCCGAGGCTCGCCCGCATCATCCAGATCATCATCGAGAAGACGCTGGGCGCGGCACGTTTCTCCGGCTACACCCCGGAATGGAAGGAGGAGTTCAGGGCCCACGCGCTCATGCTCACCCTGCAGTACGTGCACAACTACGACCCGGCGAAGACCAAGACCGCGAAGAGCAACGACCCGTACAACTACATCAGGAGATGCGTCAAGTGCGCGTTCTTCCAGAAGTGGGAGGACCTGAACCGCAGGAGCGAAAGGGTGCAGTTCGTGCCGCTTGACGAGGGAATCCTCCATTCCTGCATCGCGTTCGACCAGTACGCGGGCATGGTGAAGCGCGAGAAGCAGCGCAGGCACTGGGGCGCGTCCGCGAACGCCGGGCTCGGCGGTGAGACCATCGACGAGGCGGTGCAGAAGGTCGAGAAGCTAGAGAAGGCCGCCGATGACGACACCGTGCTCCCGGACGAGATGGAACAGCAATAGAAACTTTCCCGATGCTATAAACTGTTCTTGAAATAAATAGTCTCGCAGGTAAATCAGATGGGAATTCGAGTAAACAACGGTGATGCAGTGGGGATGATCGGTAACAACTTCGATACCCATCCGGACTATCGTCATGACCTCTTCTTGCAGGTGCAGCAGCTCTCCCGCGGTGTCGGCGACGTCACCAGCGGCAAGGCCGACAAGTTCCTCGAACGCGCCTACGAGCAGAACTGGTGGCACACCGAGGACCGTCTTGCCGAGGTGCAGGACAAGTTCCAGGAAGACGACATGATCAACAATACGCCGGGCCGCGGTTTCAAGAACTACCGCCGCATGGAATACGACATCGTCAAGAACCCCAACGGCAAGGGTGCCGAGCCGGACCGTACTGCGGCCGAGGAGAAGGGACTCCTTACCAAGGACGAGCTCCTCGATCGCATCAAGTCCAAGAAGTGGACGCTGTGCACCACGGCGAGCGCCGTCAGCAGCACACCCATCACCCAGAAGGACTACGCCGGCCAGATCAAGCTCAGGTAGGTTTCAAATTTGAAACATTTTGCAACGGAAGTGCCGTTTTTGAAAAGAAAACGGCATTTTTCATGCATTGGCACGGATTTTGCAGTAGTTTAACCGGAAACAAGATATCAAATCAAAGGAGAAATTAAAATGTCCAAGAATCTTAGCGTGTTCCCGTTCGGTTCCGTGTTTGCCAACAGCCTCAGCGACCTGGTCAACGACCTCGCCATGAGGAGCCCGTCCAACGACATCGCCTGCTACAAGACCGAGGGCGATACCGGCACTTCGTTCATGTTCGACGTGCCGGGCGTCCAGAAGGAGGACCTCGACATCGGCTTCGACGACAACGGCCGCGTTCTCGCGGTGTCTGCCGTCCGTAAGTTCGACGACACCGAGGTGAAGATGAAGGCCAGGGTCCTGGTGCCCGAGAAGGGCGACGCTGGCGGCGACGTCAAGTGCGCCCTGAAGGACGGCGTGCTCACCGTCACCATCCCGACAAGGAAGGAAGCACAGCCGCGAAAGCTGACGATCGAATAGCCGGAAAGATATGAACTACCCACCGGCTAAAGACCGGTGGGTTTCGTGAACCACCGGTGCCAGTGAAGTTTCCTGCTTCAAGCGACCACTGCTTTTTAGGTCCAGAGGACGGTCATCCACAGGCGGGTCATCCGCAAGGCGTAGCGGTAAGAGTACCGCGGTTTCCCCGGTTCGCGGGGTACCTTCATTGTTTAGAATCCTGATGCCCTCTTCAAGGATATTGCATGCGGCATTCGGATCGCGGAGTATGACCGCACCGCAGTGCGGGCATACCCATACCCGTTCGCTTAGCTTGAGTTCCCTGTATATGCCCCCGCAGTGGTTGCACATCTTCGAACTCGGGAAGAACCTTCCTATCTTGACGACGGTCCTGCCGTACCATGCGGCCTTGTACGTTATCATCCTGATTAGTGTGCCGAGTGCCTGTTCCTGCAATGCCGCGGCCAGGTTGTGATTCTTCTGCATACCCTTGATGTTGAGGGTTTCGAGACATATCACGTCGTAGTTGTTCACTATCATGCGCGATACCTGGTGGAGGAAGTTGTTCCTCCTGTTGCACAGTTTCTCATGTGCTGCGGCAAGCTTGATGCGAGCTTTCTCGCGGTTCTTGCCGCCTTTGGCTTTCTTGGAATGCCTTTTCTGTAAAATCTTGATTCTTCTCTCCGACTTCTTGCCGAAGTGCGGGTTTTTGATTTCCGTTCCGTCGGACAGTACGACCGTGGACTTGATGCCTACGTCCACGCCGGCGGATTTCCCGGTACTTGCCAGCTCCTCCACCTCGACGTCGCAGCATATCGAGCAGTAGTAGTCGCCTTTCTTGCTCTTCTTCACGGTTACGTTGTAAATCTTCTTGATGTTTTCATGCTCGAAAGTCTTCCCGTACCGGCACTTCACCGGCCCTACCTTCGGAAGGACGATCGTATGGCCCACTATCAGCTTGTCTAATTCCTTGTAGCACATCGCGTTACGGTAGGATTGCTTGTCGTGCTTGGACTTGTACTTAGGGTACTCGGTCCTGCCCTCGAAGAAGTTCTTGTAGGCTTGCTTCATGTCCATGTAGGCGTTGGCCAGTGCCTGCGAGTCGACCTCCGTCAGCCATTCCCATTCTTCCTTGAACGATTTCAGCTTCGGGTCGAAGCTCATGTACGTCTCCTCGTACAGGTAGGACTTCAGCTTGAGGCACTGGTTATACACGAAACGACAACAGCCGAAGGTCTTCGCGAAGAACACCTTCTGCGCCTTGTTCGGGTACAGCTTGATTTCTATGCCTTTCTTGACTATCATCCTAAAAAAATCCTACCGGAACTGGTACTTCCGGTAGGATTCAATGTACGTAGGTACATCTTTAAAACTCATCCGCGTCGGCAAGTACCAGTTGCCTCCGTAATACAGCTTATAATATAGTATAGTTATCCAAATGTGTCAAGGGCCTCTCATCTCATCCACTAAAGATGGGTGAGTTTTCTCGGCCCGATATTATAAATTAAGGCCGCCCTCCGGGCGGCCTTTTTGCTACGAGTTCGCGTACTTTTCAAGTTTCTGCTTCAATCTTGCCTTCAGGGGTGCCTTGTCTACCTTCTCGATGGCTTCCTGTAGTGCCCGCACGAAGTCGGGCTTGGGGGTATCCCCTCTCGCTTCCTCGATTACCTGCATGGGAGTCTTTTCCTCGGCTTCCTGTACCGGTTCCTCGGGTTCCTCGGGTGCCTTTCCTTCCTCGGTTTCCAGGCCGTACTTGCAGTGGCCGTTGCAGTCGGGATCGCCGCAGGGGCAGTCGCCCGTCGCCTCGATGATCACCGCCTTCATGCCGGCTACTACGCTTTCCAGTACGGCATTGTCCTTGATCGATGTCCTAGCTTCCTTGAAATATCTGTCCAGTTCTTCGTTCATAACGGGATACCTCGTAATAGACTTATATTTTTGGTTCATTATTTGAATGCTATATTTGATGAACAAGCATGTGCTAGAGGATTGATTGTACTACTAGCGACCCGGGGTGATTCTCCGGTAGGAGTGTGATTCTTAATGGCGGGAAATGAATCGGTGCATGCGTGGAGAGTTCCAGTCGGGCGTTGAAAGCAATGTCCGCCAGCGCAGTAGACTTCTGGAATTTCACCGGGGATGCCATCGAGCTCGGCTTGGTGGCATACTTTATATGCGGCATATAGGGCATCGACCAGATATCCAAGATCTGGATTGGTTTTGCGTAATGTTGCCAAATATTCTATAAAACCGTTCATTATTCATAGTTTATAGCATCGGGGACCATTTGCCCCTCCCGATGATATAAACTGGTGATTGAAATGACGCCGTTCTACTACGTAAGAGAAATCGAGAAGCTGCTTGTCGCCATATACGACATGTTCGACAACCTGCGCGTGAACAAGTACACCGACATGAACCGTACCGAGTACGCGGACACTGTCAGGGTGAAGCTCGTGACGCACTACTCGGACGACTTCGCCAACTGGCTCAGCTCCACCATGAGCAAGCAGCAGCTGCAGGTCCTGCCGGTCGCGGGGCTCCGGTTCGTGAGCACCTCCAAGGACGACAGCAACCTGGTGCAGCCTACCTACGCCCGCGAGATATACTCGCGCAGGAACGACTTCTGGATCAGGGACATCCAGCCCAAGCCGACAGTGTTCAGGTTCGAGCTCACCGTCCTGTCCAACAACTTTTCCGACTTCGCCCAGCTGAAGGAGAACATCGAGCCGTACTTCAACGACTACCGCACGGTCCGGCTGAAGGAGTTCGACTTCGCCCCCGAAATCGAGCAACCGGTCCCCGTGTTCCTGGCGGGCGTCAATGACACCCTGGAAGACGAGACCGACAACACCGGATCCAAGTTCCAGCAGTACAAGACGGTATACCAGCTGGAGGCCCACGGCCTCATGCACAAGCCCTACGCCCTCCCCGCCGAGATCCGCTACGCAGAGATGAACTTCATCGTCAACAAGCAGTACAACGACGTGGAGCAGATACTCGTCTATCCCGACGAGATAGCCAAGCAGAAGCGCCGCGCATGGGAGACCGTCGAACCGTCCATCAGGGAAGGGTATTCACTGTTGAAGACCTTCGCCAAGACCCTCGTGAGAAGGGGGGAGGTGGACGGAGAGGAGTACTGGGCCGACGAGACCCTGCGCTACGCCATGCTCACCTACAACGAGATTACGGGTGTCGACTCCGCGGGCGGCAATACGGGCATCAACCCCGTGTTGAAGGGATATCAGAGGGACGAGAACGGCGACTACGTGCTCGACGCCGACGGCGACCGCATTCCCATCTACGACTGGGAACAGGTCATCGTGGACGACATCGAGCGCCCGGCGGAGGTGCCGTCGTTCGACCTCATCCACCTCACGTTCGACGAGGACAGCCCGGTCGCGGAGGACATGAGCGGCCTCGGGCGCGACTTCGTAGCGGTGAACGACGAGACAAGGAAGTTCATCCCCGGCCTCCCTCCCGGCAACGGCACGAATACGGAAGGCGGGTACACCTACGACACCCCGACTTCCGACGATTCCAGGCTCTACTGGAGCCAGATACTGAACTGGTTCGGCGACAACAAGGAAGGGACCATCGAGAGTCCCTATACCTTCAAGGCCACCGTGCAGTTCCACGAGAGCGTCCCCGGCGACACGTTGTTCCAGTACCTGTACAACCCGGATGACGTCACCCTGGAAGACGGGACCGTGATCCCGGCCGAGAGCACCTGGTTCGACTGGGGAGTGATGGACAGCAAGCTGTACTTCACCTACCATACGGTTTCCCAGGGCAGGACATTCGAGACCGAGACCTTCGAGTTCGACAACCAGATGATCTACTCGTTCTACTTCGTTCTCTACGACCACGGCAGGCAGGGCATCTTCGGGGTGAAGACCAACCTCAACGACACCATGGTCGCGCTGAAGACGGTGGAGGTCGAACAGTGACCGTAGCCGAGATTATCGCCGAACAGCGACGCAAGTGCGAGGCCGACAAGGCCGCGAAACTGCGCATGGCTGCCGAAAAGGCACATGCGCCCGCACCCGCCCCGAGAAAGATGACCCCGGCCGAGGTCGAGCGCGCCTTCCTGGAGGACCGTACCTATGGCGGCAAGGCCCCAGATGGCGGGATGCTCCGTACCATGAGGAAGGAGAACCCCGAGGAATACGTGGCACGCGACGGCACCAGGACCTTCGTCCCGTGGCGCTACGTGTCCATGCAGGACCTGGAGCTACCTTCCGGCGACAACCCGTACCGCCCGCAGCAGGAGGAACCCAGGAAGCCGGCCGACCCGTGGGCGAGACCCTCCGGGTACGTCGCGTCCGACCAGGGCGGCATGTACGACCCGTGGGCGGCGCCCGGGGGTACCGGGGCGCAGCAGGGCACTGGGGGCGGATGGGACGACTGGCTGGCACCGCAGGAACACCAGCCGGCACTGCAGCCGGAAAACGGGTGGCTGGCGCCGCAGGAACAGCACATGGCGCCACAGCCGGCCGAACTGAAGCCGGATGTCGCCGGGTCGATGCCGGGTGCCGGGGGCGCACTGGACCTCATGCGCAACATGCGCAGGTAGCGCCCGATGAGATAGTTTTAACGAAAAAGGAAATTTTATGACAATCCAGGAAATCCTTGCCGCACAGAACAGGGCGGCGAACCTATGCAAGAAGGACAGGGCGGTGCCGTACAGCAAGCAGGCACCCGCGAAGAAGGCATCCAGCGTGCAGGACATCCTCGCCGCGCAGAGGGGCGCATGCGCCCACAAGGCCACGACGGCACCGGCACGCCCCGCAGCCACGTCGTCCAGCGTGGCCGACATCATCGAGAAGCAGAAGGCCACCGCTGCCGCGCAGAAGGGCTCCGTATACCTGAATGCATCCCAGAAGGAGATCATCGAGGACGTGAAGAAGCGCTACAACGCGTTCCTGGAAAAGCTGGACAGGGAACTGGACGGACAGACGCTCATGATGCCACGGCCCGGGGAAAACGTGGCCGTGGAGGAAAAGGCGCCCGCCGCGGAAAAGGAACCGGAACAGGGAGTGTTCGTGCCCGCCATGCCCGCGGGTCCCACCGACGTGGCACTGGAGCCCGTGTCCCCGGAGTCCCCGGTGAACGGTATCTCCGTCGGTGACGAGATGAGAGGCCAGGTGGCGGTGACGGTCCACCCGCGCCGTCGTCGCAAGATGCGCCTCGGGAACAATGCCCCCGAAGGCGCACAGGCAAGGTAGCGGGGTGCCCGTATGGGAACGCTCGTTTTCATCGTCGCGGTGGTCGTATGTGGCGCTATTTTCTTCGACCACAACGACTGGGGCGGCATGAGGTAGCCGCCCGTTATAAACTGCAACCGAAACAGATTTGGAGTCTTTGAGATGAATTCCGAACGTAGCAAGATTCTTACCGAGGCCGCAACGCAGATCACGGGCGACCCGATGATGGGCAAGCGCATCGCGCTCATGGTGGCCAGGATGGAGGCTGCCGACGGCAAGGGAGCCGACTACAGCACGGTTAAGGAACTGGCCGGCTGGCTCCTGGAACAGTCCAACGAGCTGAACCGGATGCACTGGGGGGTCGACAGGATGAACAAGCACGTCCTGCTCCAGGAGGCCTACGAGCTGTGCCGCGACACCGGTGACAAGCTGGCAGAGACCTACGTGGCCCTTACCGGCAAGAAGGCGTCCGACGTCAAGACCGACGACGAGGCCGTCATCGGCAAGCTGCAGGAACTCGACGACCGCATGAAGGAAGCCGTGGACAGTAACGGCAAGTTCCCGGAAGGCCTGAAGAACGTCTTCGCCGACTTCGACGAGAAGCTGACGTCCATCCTCTACAAGTACCGGCAGTTCCACGGCTAGGGGCTTGTCCCCATACAAAAATGGTACTATATTTCCTTCGGGGGTAGCTGGATGAAGATGACCGACATCATGGCAGCGCAGAGGGAAGAGATGCTCCGGCACAAGTGGATCGAGTCGGAGAAGGCCGGCCGCGACCTCGGCGACACGGTGATGCTGCAGTGGATAAAGGACCACGGGGCAGGGTGGCGGTACACGTTCAACATGGAACACCTGATGGAACTTCCCGAGGGCGACCATGCGGTATACTTCGGCATCTTCCTGGACGACGATTCCAGACGTAAGCTGGCCGACACCGTCCGGACGTTCGTTCCGAAGGGATGGGACATCAAGTGCGAACGGTGCACGCTTGCCTTCGGCAACCCCGAAGACCACCCGGAAGTGAAGGAGTACATAGCGGCCAACCTTGGAAAGAAGGTGAAGATGACCGTCGACTCGATCGGGGTGGCGGTCGAAGTGTTCGCCGTAGGCGTGACAGGCGACTTCAAGTCGGCCATAGTACGGCCTCACATACCGATCGCCGTGGTGCACGGCGGGCATTCCAAGAATTCCAACTACATAAGGAACTGGGTGGATTACTCGCCCAAGTTCGACCTGTACGGCACGGTCGACACGTATCCGCGAATGGTTCCATGAGGGACGATATCGTTTCAGAAAAGTTCATCGATTGCTTCGACGACGAGTATGTCGCCGGGGATTTTCCTCTGATATCTGCAATGTGCGCCAAGAACGACTATTCCGGATGCGACATGCTGCGCCTGGTGACCGGGGAAGGCGTGGTCGCAGTTGCAGTCGTTGAACCGGGCGAGGAAGCGGCAAAACTGTGCGCCTTCGAGTGCCGTGGCGACTCGAGGGGGAAGGGCTACGGCAGAGAACTCCTGCTGTACATCCTGGAACGGTACGGCCACGTGGCGGCGAACGTGCTCAGGGAAGCGCTGGGCTTCTACGAAAAGTGCAGGTTCAAGGTAGTGTCCGACAATGGCGGGCAGGTAGTCTCGGTGGAAAGTACTAGATAGTGCCGGGGACGATCATGTAGGAAGAATATTCCTTGCCGTTGCGTCCATCGGCAACCGCCTGTGGCCGCTTCCTCCTGTCGAAAGGATATTTTGCTTCAATTTCCAATTTAGTTTCGTACATGAGCCGTTCCGTCGGACTCATGTTGGCGCGTTTTGTGAGCTCGTACTCCAGGAACGGATGGAACTTGCTGATATGCTGCCACTCGTGCATTTCCTTCTGCTGTCTCCCCAGGTCCCCCTTCCCCATGATCGGCTGCACGAAGCATCCGGTAGGATGTTTCGGCCTGGCCTCGGTTTCAACCGTTGCGTCATTGTAGGAAGGATCGATGCAGAGTAATGGCTCCCGGCCGAACGCGATGTCGGCAAGCTGCATGATGAATTCGGCAAACTCGTATCCGACCAGTTTCGCCAGGGCGTCCATGGCGACCTCCGTGTCGTCGCCGGCGACCCCGAAGATACTGATTATCGTATCCGTCAGGTCCGGATTGTTCGTCGTCGAAAGGACGCTAGTGCGCAGGAGGTCGATAGGTTCCATGATCCATAGTTTATATCGGCGGTGCCGATGATATAAACTGCGTGCATGGATGCCAAGTATATCACACGTGACGACATGGTCCGCCGTATCATATCGAGGATGGGCGGGCAGTGCCAGGAAATAGAGATGGTCGTGGAGGAGGACCGCGGTCTCGGCCATGTCCACATGGCCATCGAGGATACCGAGGACTTCTTCTACCGCTACTGCGTCGACGAGGCCCAGTACATCGACCTGATGGTCCTGCACCTGCTGCCGGGAGTCATGGAGTACCGGGTGCCCGACAGCGTGGTGAACGTTATCGAGGTGAACCCGAGCTACGGGAACACGTTCTCCCCGATGATGGCATGGGACGTGGGTCCCGGCGAGTCGCTGATGGGCGTGGGCGGTGCCGGCCTGGGAGGCCTGGGACAGTTCGACCTGATTACCTACTCCGGCGCCCTGAGGTACCTGCAGGACGTGAAGAAGCTGGTCGGTACCCAGTACCACATCAAGTTCCACCCGACCGACCACCTGTTGAGGATCTACCCGACCCCGAGGTCCAGGACGAACGCGGTGGCCGAGGTGTACCTTAAGGCCAAGAAGTCCGAACTGTACAACAACATCCTGTTCCGCGACATGGCCTTCTGGAGGGCACAGGAACAGCTGGGCATCATATTGAAGAAGCATACGTTCACCATGCCGGGCGGCCTTACCATCAACGGCAAGGAAATCTTCGACACGGCCGCGGCACGCCTGGAAAAGCTGGAACAGAGGGTTATCAGCGAGGCGCCGGGCGCGTTCATGATGACTGACCTATCGTAAATGAGGAAATAGAGTATGAAGAAACTGGCAATCAGTATCAGCGGGGGCGGCGCCCTCGGAATCGGTCCCCTGCAGTTCATGTGCAGGCTGGAACAGGACCTCGGAAAGAAGGAACAGGACCTCGGAAAGAAACTGGGCGACAAGGCGTTCGCCTTTGCCGGCACGTCGACCGGGTCAATCATTGCGGCCGGGCTCGCGGAAGGCAAGTCGGCACATGAACTGTTCGCGCTGTACAGCGACAACCTGAAGAAGATCTTCACCAAGTACCCCGCGTACAAGAGGGTATTGCCGAAATGCCCAACGTATGACAACAGCAACCTGAAGAAGCTGCTGAAAGAAAACTTCAAGGGAAAGATGGGTGACTGGAAGAAGCCCATATACATCCCGGTCACCTACATGAACGGCGATTCCGAGGAGAAGGTATGGGACCTCGGGGACAAGGATGTCGAGAAATGGTTCGCGGTGCTCACAAGCTGCTCCGCTCCTAAGTACTTCGACGTTATCGAAAAGGACGGAAAATCGATGTGCGACGGGGGGCTGTGGGGGAACGACCCTGTGATGACGCTTCAATCCGGTCTCAATAAATCGGGGCATTCCGGCTATAAGATCCTTACGTTCAATACGGGCATGGATACGCCGAATACGGCGAAGGGCAACATGACGTCGCTTGACTGGTTGAAGTACATCTTCGGGCACTGGGTGGCACGTTCCGGCAAGGCCAACTACTACGAGGTGTGTGCCAACATCGGCGCGGAGAACGTATTCCGCGCATCTCCTTCATATAAGAAGGAAATCAAGATGGATGATGTGTCAACCGATACAATCAACAAGGTTGTCGAGATCTGGAACAAGTACTACGACTCGGTGAGGACCGATATCCTCGCGTTCATGAAGAAGTAGGATAGGCACATTTGGACCATGGCCGGCCCCGGTGGCCGGCTTTTCCATTGTCGTCAGATGCCACGGGGAATATAAACTATGGGCATGATGTGGTCGATTGGACATACGGTTACTGGATTGATTGATTGCCGGGAGGCAATCAATCAATCAATCAATCAATCAATCAATCAATCAATCAATCAATCAATCAATCAATCAATCAATCAATCCCGCGTAGTTAGTACAGGGAATTGTTCTGGCTTTGTACCAGGCCTCGTCATGAGGTCTGGTCTTTATTGTTATGGAGGAAATCATGTCTAGCTTCCTGGACTCCACCGGTCTTTCACGGCTCGTATCGAAAATAACGGACTACTTCGCAAAGAAGGATGGTACCTATCCGGATATGACTGTTGGCAATGCAACAATAGCTACGCACTTATCTGCGTATGGCGAATGGGATACGTGGCCTAGTGGCTACAGGCCTGCCAACCCTTATGCGCTTATCTGTGAAATTAAGACCCTTACTGATGCAAATAATGGTTTTAATGAACTTTTACAATTTGAAAAAAGTGACCTATATCTGTTCAAACTCCGGCTCGGGATATTCTTCAGCAAAACAAATGGGTTTGAACATCCCGATGTTTTTATTTTAGAAAGCAACATCTCCAAAAGCGACATCACGTCTGCCGTTAAAATAACATACGGCAAGGAGACTAGAGATGCCATAGAATTCGCCGTTGTTAGAATATATGTACGATTTACTGGTAATTATCAAACTTGGAGAGTTCGCCAACTAGACGCACAGACAGGTGATAGCGGACACCTCAACTGGAGAGGGGTAACTTTTTTCAAGGGTTCATCTACCAGTATAGCAACACCGATTGGTACCGACGCCACTTTTATTAGTTCAGTACCATACGCAAGTGGTCAAGTCGGTTCCGCCTCGCAGCCAGTCTACGTGGATTCTAATGGGCAGGTGCAGGTGTGTTCTAGCATGATGCAAGGTGTCGAATCTATATATTACACTAACTTGACTTCTACCTGGAGTAGAATCGCAACTGTCACAATCACGTCAAACGATTTAATTGCCTTCAGTGCTGACATTTCAGAAGCTGATACTGGGTATCTGTCTTTGCATATTGAGTTTAGGTTAAGAAAAATATCGAACGTTATGAGGTTGTCGGCTACAGTAACAAATATGTCCTTTGACTCTAACGCGAATAATACAGTAAGTGTCGGTTATACTGCAAATGGAAATGATTATACAATTTACTTAAAAGTTGGAGCCACGCAGTATACTGGGTTAACAGGACGAATAAGATTAAGATATGCACAAGAAATTGGCTGGCAACGTGCATTATTTACGCCTAGTGTAGCCAATATGACGGGTTCGGAAAATTTAACTGCTGGTATAGTTAGGACGGTTTCGGTATCGTGAACTACCCACACCCTAAAGAGTGTGAGATTGCGGCCGCCACTTTGTCAAGTTCGTCAAGCAAGGTTGATATTGCGACGCAGGAAGACCACGACACGTCCGCTAATACATGAACTCGATGTGCCCCGAGTTGAATACGACAGTTTTCACCGTTCTCGCGGGAACTGATACCGTATCGCTTGTATTCAGGCCGTTGATTACCTTTCTCTCCGCACCGGACACGTTGGCAAGCAATGCAACCATCCCGCCGCTGCTAGGAGGCGTAATAGTCGTATCCGAACCGAATGCATAGGATACGAAGTTGCACGGTGCGACCATTCCTTCGGCGGTCACATATACCGGCTGCACAGTGGAGCCTGTCGCTTTTGCGAACTGGTGGAAAGTGGTGCAGTTTGTCGCAATCGGAATAAGGTTCACGGTGGCATCGGGTGCATAGGATCCCCACGTGAGGTCCACGAAGTCACCTCCGTGCTGGTAGATGCACCTGAGCCGCTGAGCAGAATTCGACTTCACATATACGCTGACTATGTTTTCATTGGTGACTTGGTAGTAGAAGGACAGGTTGCCTGCCGTATTCGGATGCATGTACCTGGATGGCATCATGTCCACTGAAACGAATCCCGGTCCACCTGTGCCCGCAGAATCCCTGTGGATAGTCAGTTCCATGACGCATCCTAGGCTACCGTCACTAGATGCGCCTAGGAAAACCGCGTTGTACTTGGACCAGGCGTTCATAGTGCAACGTGCAATCCGCTGGAAATATCCGGAAACGGTGCCTCCTGTCGAAACCGGGACACTGTTCACCTGCACCCTCGTCTCGTTTACCGACTGTCCTGCCCATCCGGCCGTCAATCCCGTATATGTCCCTGTGCTCATTACGGACTGGTAGTATGAACCGGCGACGAAGCCAGTCGATGAAACAGTCACAGGTTCGCACTGCTCGAATAACGAGCTGTTCAGCATGACGATCTTTCCTGAGGAGTATGACGGCTGGTTGATGACGATATCGATGCCTCCAGAACTGTTCACTATATATCCGATTTCGCTTCTCTTGTTGACTGGTGCAACTGTAGGTGAAATTAACGTATATTTCACCGACCTGGCATTGGAACGGTTGTTGCACTCGACCAAGTAGCAGTCGCTCACCGACTGGTCTAGCCCGTTGCAGTTGCAGCACAGGAACGTGGCGAAGTTAGCGGATGCGCTGCCGGCCGGCATGGAACCTATCTTGATGTATTTCGCCGAATCGGAATAAGTGACACCGACAGCATCCACCTTCTTGGCAAAATATGGTTTTAGCCAGTTGTTCACCAGCCGGTCGAGGCCGGTTGAATCCAGGAAACTAGACATAGCATTTTCCTCCATGTACAGAAAGACCAGACCTTGCGTGGAGGCCTGGTACAAATCCGGAATGAATTCCCGGTACTAACTACACGGGATTGATTGATTGATTGATTGATTGATTGATTGATTGATTGATTGATTGATTGATTGATTGATTGATTGATTGATTGATTGATTGATTGATTGATTGATTGATTGCCTGTCGGCAATCAATCCATTTGTCATATGTGCAACCAATCTATTCATGCCCATAGTTTATATCATCGGGCAATCCAGATCCCTATTGCACCTGGTTCACTGCGACCGCATAGCGTGTACCCTGGACGAAATTAGTCCCGTCAACTTGTCCGGTATATGACCAGGTGAATGATTGATGCCGTTTTAGAAATACAATTTCGCCACCAGGGGAATATGCAGGTAAATATACTACTACATCAATACTTTCATCATTGTTAGGAATGTAGCCGAACTTGCACCACCGTGAACTGGCATTTGCTTTTGGTGACAAAAGAGTCTGCACTACAGACTTTGCATTCCATCTATTATTGTATTCTACTAGGTAAGTGTCAGCAATATTTCCTCCAATACCGTCAGCACATGAGCAGATGAAAGTAAGTATTCGGCCTGATCCAGAGGTATCTGCGGCAATCGTGCCTAGTTTGGCATACCTTGATGCGTTACCGGAATCGGGCAATGTAAACTTGGTAGCCTTTCCGTTGAATGCGGCCTGGATAGTTCCAGTTGTAGTATCATAGTCCCGTGCAGTACCTACCGTCATGCCTGTATAGGTACCATCTATTTCAGGTATGGTCTTCCACGATGTCCATGCGCTCCCAGTCCAGTATCTAGTGGCAATACTATTTGTTCCGCGTCTGTACGCGACCTGCCGTGCGTACCTTGTGCCGTTCTGCGGATATACCATCATCCATGTGGCATCGTTGAACGGAGCATGGGCGACCCGGCTAACATTACTGTAGGACCAGAAATAACAACTGGATGCAGTGCCTCCATAGTAATCATCGAGATCTGTGTTCGTGGTACCTATTTCGGTGACCAGCAGTCCGCCGGAATTCAGGCTTGTGTAACTACCATCCTGCTTGCAGAAGTAGCTTTTCAATTTATTAGCCAGTTCGGATAGTCCAGTGGAATCCAGGAAACTAGACATAGCATTTTCCTCCATGTGCAAAAATGCCATGGCGGCCTGTGGCCGTCATGGACATCAACGGAAACGACTCAATCCCTACTAACTCAACAAGTGAGTGAGTGAGTGAGTGAGTGAGTGAGTGAGTGAGTGAGTGAGTGAGTGAGTGAGTTCATCGCGGCAGCCCCCTATGCATCCTTTACGAGGCGGACTGACACAGCCCAAGCCTTGGGCTGGTCGGTATGTCCAGCAACATTTTTATCATACTGCATATACATAAGGTAGGCTAGATCCGGATACTCATCGGGATCATACTCAGTCGCTGTCCAAAATGTCGCATATTGGCCTTTGTAGGTGAAAGCGCCGGTCTCTTCTCTGCGCCCAGTCGGAATAGCGGTAAACCTGTATTCGTCCGTATTGGTGATGGATTCGTGTGTGTCCCAGCCATCTTTAGACTTGAGCTTTTTACCTGCGTTGTTAGAACCGCCTGCATACGTGACAAGGGCGTCTGATTCATTTTTACTTGGCAAACGCCACCCATTGCCCACCGTACCGGCAACTCGAACCGCCGCTTCCCACGTGTAGAAGTGCTCGTTTGCATACGGGGCCGATTGTCCTGTGTATATACCAGCGCCACCGTCATTCAGCCGCAAGTTCTCGGCAAGCCATATCTGGCTGCCAATCTTGACAGTCTTGTACATCCGGTCGCCGATGAACGTATAGTTGATGGCCGGCCGTACGAGACGGACGTTCATGTACCTCGAGTACGCGGGCTCATTCGCATTTTCGCCGATATTGGCATTATTACCGGAGGCAAGCATTGCAGTATAATTATTTCTATAATTAGTAACAGTTGATGTGGCAAAAAAGGCAAACCCGCCACGTACAGGTTTATGGTCGACATGGTAGGATGGCACTCCTCCGCCACCTGCAATATAATGAACTTCATTATCATAAGGTAGGGCATTGAAACCATATTTATTTAACCCATTATTATTGTCCCATCCTGATTCGGACTTAAGCATTTGTCCGGCAGTTGAGGCACCGCCCACATAGGTATACAACGTTGAGTATTCGGCATTGCTCGGTAAATGCCATCCGTCGGCGAGAGTAGCATTCAGCTGCAACGTGTAGGCGTTACTGCCCCGATAATGCTCATAATATTTTTCACCATCGAAGGTATGCACATATTGGCTGCCGTCGTCCTCGCGCAGGTTCTCCGCGAGCCACTCCTGGTCGCCGATGGTGACCGTGCGGTACCTGTTGCTGCCGATCGTGGTCATGTAGTTCACGTTGCGGACGAGACGGACAGACATCACGAATTTTTCCTTTTCGTCAAAACCAAACATGGCCGTGTCGCTATTATATGGAAAGCGTATATTACGTGCATGCGTATTATCAGCATCGTATTCAGTTGAAGTCCACAGATATGCAAAGATGCCCGTTATCACTCCCATACTCATGGTTCCATAGCCAGTTGGTAACAGATTAAACCCAAAATTATCGGTACCATTCCCATCCGCATCCCACTCCGATGTCGATTTTAATGTTAACCCAGCAATATTTGCACCACCAGCAGCTTCTAACAGAGTTTCATACTCCGACTTACTAGGCAAATGCCATCCATCCGGAAGGTTAGTCGATACTCTAACTGCCGCAGTCCAAAGATAGTACTTCTCTCCAGCAAATATATCCTCAGTTTCTGTATAGATACCTTCGCCACCATCATCATACTTGAAGTTCTCGGCGAGCCATTCCTGGTTCCCGATCCTGACTGTCTTGTAAGTGTGCCCGCCGATCACGGCTATGCTGTTGCGGAACACCGTCTTGCCACCCACGGCAAGACGCTTCCCGCTTAATTTCAATACTTGCGGTTGCATATGTCTTGACCCCCACTATTACGATGCGAACAGGCTATCAATGAAACTATTGGAGATCGCCTCGATGTCGGTGCCGATAGTGACGCTGTTGCTGTTCGTCGTAACCGTGATGTGCGACCCCGCCACGATGGACATCGTGTTGTCGTCTATCGCGTCACGGACCGCCTTCTCGGTCGCGGCCTTGTTGTTCTCGGATGCCACCGTGGAGCCGATGGAACCCGCGAGCTGGACGGCGCCCTGTGCTGATGTGGTCGCATTCGGAATAACTACGTTGGTGCCGGTTTTAAGTTCCGATCCGGACGAGCTTCCGATCTTGACGCTCTGGACCGCGGTAAGCGAAGTATCGTATGCAATCTTGCCTCGGTCGCCACGGTATGCGGTAGAGCTAGTCTCACCCAGCGCCAGCGAGGGCGAAATCTCCACGTACGTTGAGCCTGACCATCTCCAGGTCAGGTTTGTCGTGGTATCGACGTAAATCTTTCCGGTCTCGCCCGTTGCGGGGAACCCGCCCTTTGATGTATATTCAAGTACATCGTCGACATAGGACGGAAGCTGGCTCGTTACTATGATACCGTTCGCGTCAAGGGTAGCCACACCGCTTGCGGTACCCATTTCGGTACGCTTGACCTGTGCGTCGTTGGTGACATTACCAAGACCGACGTCGGAAGCCGCGAGGCCCAGGTCGGTCTTGATTGTGGCGACCGTAACCACGTCGGTCGTGGTGCCGTTGATCGTCTTGGTAAGTTTCTTGTTTGTTGTGTCATAGGTGATCGTGGACACTGTCGAGGATTTATCGGCCTTGGTGGCGATCGCTCCTGCTACGGCAGTACCCGACTGCGGGTTGGAGCTGGCGCCATTGTAAGTCTGGTCGACCTCCCCGCCCCATTCGCCCCTGGGACCGCATGCACCCTGGGGACCGCATGCGCCAGTTTCGCCCTTGG
>Ga0247610_10001583_pt1 | contig 28035 bp, 39 predicted proteins | sample 174DNAGHGhighgp2_FD_193483 | JGI IMG/M metagenome (GOLD analysis project Ga0247610, IMG submission 193483) | Sheep rumen microbial communities from Palmerston North, Manawatu-Wanganui, New Zealand - 1742 DNA GHGhigh gp2 | ecosystem: Host-associated > Mammals > Digestive system > Stomach > Rumen...
TAAATACTTTCGTTACCTCAGATGTAGCATACTTCATGAGAATTAACGATGATGTATATAGGATCGATCAACCTTTCGATCATATGAAAGTACAGCAATGGTTGGAACAGTTGGAAGCTGATAACGATTGCGGAGAATTGACAGATAAGGAAACGCTTGATTGTATCGATGATTTAGTAAACAACAGGATCGACGGATACAAATTCAAGAAGATGCCTAATCTGAAAGAGTATGAGATGATAATGATAGAACGTAAAAAGAAAAAATCATCTTAATATTTTCTCAATTCAAAATAAAGTTGTATATTTGCAACACGAAAGAGTTCTTTGATAGCATGCCATGCAAGATATGAAGGAAGGCTTACAGCAATTTATTTTGGTACTGTAATTATCTTAGATGCCTTCTGAACTTACAAATGGAAGCCATAACAGCAAACAATATTAAGGACTGAACTTTTAATTCTGTATTCTAAGGCTTCTGGTATAACGGGGATTAGCTCAATTAGTAGAGCGTCAGTGACGGATAGCTGAGAGACAGCGTTGACGAACGATATGTCGCAGTTAATCTCGAACATGCTGAAGGTTGTGTTCAAAACGGATTCTGGTTTCGGAAAAACGATCGTGGTAGAAATACTTAGTACTAAACAGGAATTAAGGTGCGAGTCCCACATCCCTGACAATAAAAGATAAAAGAAATGATAGGAAGTAGCAATACAAAGAAATTCAAGAATTTTCAAATCAGATGGGCAGAACGCCTCGGTTATCCAGACAAACCGTATCTTATAAGATGGACATTCATCATCTTCGGATATTCAATCAGGATTCATCACTGGATCAAATCAGATGATAACCGCTACTTCCACGATCACTCAGCGGACTTACTTTCAATCGTACTAAAAGGACAGTACTGGAACGTAAAACCGATCGATCCAGACAAGAACCCAGATGAACTTGTCGATGTATTCGGCGATGACTGTACTGGTTATGAACATTGGTATAAAGATGAAAACCAGAACAAATATTATGTTGAAGGTATATTCAATTCATGGAATAACTTCCTTTACATGGGTAGATCGATCTGGTTTTCGAAAGCTGAGGACAGACATTACCTGAAGATACCAAAAGGTGGAGCATGGACGTTGATGTTCGAGGGCAGGCCAAGACACAAATGGGGTTTCTATGTCAATGGACATAAGTGGAGACCTCTTAGGTACTTCCATAAATTCGGAATTAGACAGGATGAAAATTATCAATAAAATGAAAGTTAAGCATATAGAATATTCATTAGAAGACGTTGTTAGAATATTTCGTCTTGACAGAGTGAGTAAAGAAGAAATACAAGCTCAATGTTTTGATTTCAGATTTTATCCAAGAAAATTTGGAATGAGGTTAAGACTTGATGAATCAAGTAGCGTTATATTAGAAGAAGCAAAACGCACACTTACACCAAGAGAGGTTAATGTTGAAATGAAAACGGCTTTCTATTTTGGTGATTGGCAGATGGCTTCAAAAACAGAAGCAAACAATGTAGAAATATTGTTATTGTTTTCTGTTGTAGGTAATAATAAAAAGACAGTAATCGAAGCATTAAATAACTTCGGTTGGTTTCTTGTTGGTGAGGGTAATGTTACTCTTGATAATAGGAATTGGTTTGTTTTGACATTCACACCAATGTTCCAGGAGGATATTTCTAGCGTATTAAAAGAAATGGATAAGATATTCCATTGGACTCCACAATATGCTATTGAAAAGATAAAATCAGAAGGCTTAGTACCAAAATCAGAAAAGAAAAGAGGTGATCATCCAGATGCTGTTTACTTTTTCTCTGATAATGTTAATATACCAGAAATTATAAATTTTGGAAGAGAACTGTGTATTGCAAACAAAGATTCAAGAAATAATTGGATATATGCACTGTTAAGTGTAAATACATATGATGTAAGGAACATTCCATTCTATTATGATCCGTTTACTGAAAGATCGTTTTATACAAAAGATAAGATCGATCCAAATATAATACATATAGAAGCAATTTACAATTTCAAGACAAATAATTTTCTCAATACAAAATAAAGTTGTATATTTGCAAAAGATAAATAACACGACACTTATCAGAGGAAGCAGACCTCGCCAGTCGGCCCCACCATGCAGGGGATGATACCGTCCAACTCTGCCGAGGATAATGGCCACCTCGGAAAGCACCCGAAAGGGATATGGCAATGTAGTTGGCTACCGAACCAGGCTTATAGTTCTGGAAAAACTACGGTGTAAGAAGGGCATGGAGGTGTCGTTTTTTGAAAACCAGTTTTTTAAAACAATTATAAAAATTAAAAAAGATGAGAAAAATTACTTGGTGGGTGATCGCATTGATGATCACAATGGTAGGTTTTGCTTCATGCAACTCATGCGGTAAGACAGACGAACCTGATAAGGTTGAGGCTTCAACCGATTTCAATGTACTCGTCAGAGGCGTTAACAAATTTGCTATGGCAAAATATCCTACATTCTCTTTCTATGAGGCATACGCAAACCTAAGCAAGGATGACTCCCTTGCAAAACTCGGACAGATTGATCCTTCTACTCTGACTGTCGTATATGGTGCTACATCAGACGAGATTACATGTACTGTAATGGTTACACTGGACAGCCTGTTCAACGTTAATATGGAATACTTCGATTCACCCTGGTGCGAAGACATGTTTATGACACCATTCGTTCCTCTGGATTTAACAGAGGCTCTTAACATGCTTTCAGATTCATTGGGATATAAGATGAGACCTGGAACACCAGTAGTACTAAGACATCAGTTGTTCTATAAGGAACCAGAGCCTAGATACTTTATCGGAAGTATTATCAAATGCCATACGGTTAATGTATATACTGGTGTAATTGATCAGCCTCTCGCGCAGCCTACACAGGAATGGATTGACGAGAATAAGAAGAACCTGAAGTTCGATCTCGACAGCATTATGAACGGCATCGGAAAAGACTTCTAAAAAATAAAGCGATCCAAGTGATCGCTTGACGGATCCGTAGTTAAACAGGACATAATTAGGCTCTCCTAAAGCCAGGTTTCCAGTTCGAGTCTGGACGGATCTACAAAACATATAAAAAATAATTTTTAATTTTGAAATAAATATATACGACAATGAGAACAATTATAACACTGGTTACATTAGTTCTGACAATGACCTGTAATGCAGGCAACCTCAGAAATAACTTGGAGATTAATCTCTTCGAGGGTAATCACTGTGTCTATAATATTGGAGGATATGTACACGAACAATTATTTGAGCAGTGGTTCATAGAATCAAAAAAATCCAACAGACGTTCTCGGAAAAGGTAAGATTGAAAAAGATCGATCCAAATCATAAAGAGACAAATAGATAAAAGACATAGAAGGTCTGTTGGAGAATACAAAATCCGACAGACCTTTTTTAATTTCGGTGGGTTCTGCTAATTGGCAAGGCACCCTGGTTCTCACCCAGGAAATAGGAGTTCAATCCTCCTACCCATCACAAAATGGTGGATAGCACGATATAGGTCGAGTGAACGGACTTTCAATCCGTGCCGTAAGGTAAGTGGGTTCGATTCCCACATCCACTTCAAGAGTTCTTTGACTTATTGCTACACTTATCTGGAACTGTAGCTCAGTTTGGTAGAGCACAGGTGTGAAGAACCTGGATTTGCGATAGTTCGAATCTATCCAGTTCCGCATGATGTTGGGTTATCATGTTTCGAGCCTTTTATCGAAAAATTTCAATCGGAGTTTAGATAAATATTATATAAAATAAAACGCTACAATGATATGAAATTTTCAATAGACATAAGTACAGAAAATAAAAGGAACGAAATAATAGATCTTTTTAAAAAACTAAAAACAAAAAGAGCAGTATATAAGTATTTTAGTGTTTCTGAAAATACACAAAATTGTAAATATCTGACTTCAATATGTAATGAGTTAAATTTTGATTTTAATTCACTGAAGAAGAAAGAGTATAATTATTGCTTAGTTTGTGGTAAAGAAATACCGAAAGGACAAAAATTTTGTTCTAGAAGTCATTCTGCAACATATAATAATTCTCTTAGAACTGGTGTCAGTGAAAAAACAAAAGAAAAGATAAGTAACGCGCTATATTTAAAAAATAATAACCCAGAACATATACCATACAAAATAAAAAGAAAAAAATTAATATGTTCAATATGTGGACAGAAATTAAGTGAAAATGTTCATACAGATTTATGTAAACATACAAAAAGATGGTTCAATAATATTGAATGTTTTGGATTCGATTTAAATACATTAGGAACAAAAAATGTATTTAATGAGTTTGACAAAATTAAGACGATTTTGTATGAAGAATATTTTATAAAGAAATTATCAGTTGAATGCATAGCAAAGAAATATAATTATAAAAAAACAATTGAAAATTTAGTGCATATATTAAAAGATGGGTTTGGTTTTGAATTAAGAAATATAAGTGAATCTATTTCTATAGCAATAGAAGAAAATAGATATTTTATGCCACACGCAAATTCGTTTAAATGTGGATGGAAAACATCATGGGAAGGAAAACCATTTTTTTATAGAAGTTCATATGAATTAGAATATTCAGATTATTTAGATGAACAAAAAATAAAATATGATTATGAACCATTAAGAATAAAATATTTTGACACACATAGAAATAAATTTCGTACAGCTATACCAGATTTCTTACTTAATGAAACAAATGAAATAATAGAAGTAAAATCAAGAGCGTCTTTTAATAAGCAAAACATGATAGATAAATTTTCGATGTATGAGAAACAAGGATATATTCCTATACTCTTATATGAAGGAAAACGATATACATTTGATGAGATGATTAATTGTATTGATGAATATAAATACATTTTACCTTCAATGATATAGAGGCGATTAACTCAGTGGTAGAGTGCGATCCTGATACGATCGAAGTCCTGTGTCCGAATCACAGATCGCCTACAAATATTTAAACTTTAATTTATAATGAAATGATAGTACAGGATATTAAGTCAATTGTAAAAGGTACTGCAAACCTGCAGTATATTATGAGTGGTGGAATCGCTGTCTATCACCTGAATGCAGTTGATGGACACGTATACCAGATTGAGATCGATCTTTCAGACAAACACGATGTAGGAGAAACTGCAGCTTTCAAACCAACAGAGAAAGCACTTCTGCTGATGAGATGGATCAGGAAAGCTAACGAAAATGATACTCTGATAAAAATTTCTTAGGTATTATTTTCTTGCATCGTAAATAAGTTGTATATTTGCAACACGAAAGCGATGATGGCCCGTTCGTCTATCGGTTAGGACGAGAGATTTTCATTCTCTAAAGAGCAGTTCGACTCTGCTACGGGCTACAGCGCGATGGTGTATACAAGATGTATCTGCAGTTAAACATCTTAGCACATTGCCAACATGAGGCAGAGGAAGTGAGCGCAACCAATACAGCTTATTGCTGATAAGAGTTCTTTGAAAGATTTATATATGGATCGATCTACACAGGAAACATCATTAAAGACTTTGCTTATCAACATAGCATACTGTTTTTTAGATGATGGCGTGGACGCAACCAGAGTTTGGTATAACCAACCCGAAATAGATAAGCAAACTCATGAGAGTCTTGAATGGATTTTGGAGTATAAGTTGTGGATCGATCCTTTTGAAAATGATGGTCCAGTAGCTCAGTGAATAGAGCAACGCCCTTTGGGCTATTCCCTGGAGTGCTATGGCGAGAAATCCCATAGTAGAATCTCCCTAAAACGGTGGAAGTCCTTTTAATTGATTGCCAAAGAAAAATAAGATTGTAATATATCTGGCTCAATGTTAGTACTACTAGCATCAGACTGCTTGTCCAAAGTATCAAACACTAACCAATAATGTGTAAGGATAATACCGTGCTAAATTGAAGAATTTACTTAATATATTGAATAAGTAATGGGAATAAGTTGACTTATACCTAGTCTTCATTCTTCATAAACGTGTAGAGAGTATATAGGAGATGCCTAAGTTGAAATTAAGAGACATGCCGTAAAAAGCAGATAGTTCAAGTCTAATAGAACACTTACTAGCTAGAATTTCAATATGGTAATAATGTATTCCAGACTACAACAAACAAAACGGTGGTGAGGAACCATTACCCTGACGTTCAGTGCATTCTGAGGTTTTGTTTGGCTATGGTAACATAGAGTGGCAGGCTAAGGCGTGGGTCGTTGGTTTGAATCCAACCTGGATCACAAAATAAATGTTTAATATATTAGGGCCTTTAGCTCAGTTGGTCAGAGCAGCAGACTCATAATCTGAAGGTCGAAGGTTCAAGCCCTTCAAGGCCCACATTTTTAAATAAAGCTCCGTTAGCTCAGAGGCAGAGCGACTGGCTGTTAACCAGTAGGTCGGGATATCGTAATTCTCACGGAGCGCAAAAAAAATATGTAATGACAGGGAATTGGTATACCTGCGCCACGAGATAATATCAGATGGAGTGAGAGGAAGGTATTCTCCGTAAAGGTTGACTGATTTTTTCAGTAATGATGGTTCGAGTCCATCTTGCATATCAAATCGGAGTTTGGTGTAAGAAATGTCGCCGAAGACAGTGTTAGCACATGAGGTCGCTCCTCAGGTTAGGTTCGAATCCTAGACTCCAACAAAATATGGCTCAATGATGCAATGGTAGACATGGCGGACTTAAAATTCGCTGGGCATTCGCCCGTTCGGGTTCGAGTCCCGATTGAGCTACAAAATGTGTCGATAGCTTAATTGGATAGAGCAGCCGCAGCCCAAGCGGTCATTCTAGATTTATTCAGGTTCGAGTCCTGATCGGCACTCTAATATACACATGTGGCGGAATTGGTAGACGCAGTTGTTTCAAAAGCAACCGAGAAATCGTGATAGTTCGAGTCTATTCATGTGTACTAAACTGCGAGAATGGCGGAATTGGTAGACGCGCAAGCCCAAGGAGCTTGTTGGTTCATTCCAGTGTGGGTTCGATTCCCACTTCTCGCACAATATGCACCATTGGTGGAATGGTAGACACGTTAGATTTAGGATCTAATGCTTCGGCGTGAAAGTTCGAATCTTTCATGGTGTACAAAATGCGACAGTAACTCAATTGGTAGAGCGTTAGCCCTCCAAGCTAAAAGTTGCGAGTTCGAACCTCGTCTGTCGCTCTAAATGCAGATGTCGTATAACGGTTATTACATAGCATTGCCAATGCTAAAATTTGGGTCCAACTCCCAGCTTCTGCTCAACTTTGGGTATTAGTATATCGGTATTATGTGAGGTTCTGGCCCTCAAGAGATTGGTTCGACTCCAGTATGCCCAACAATATACGCATCATTAGTTCAATTGATAGAACGCACGACTCCAGATCGTGTTGTTGGGGGTTTGAGTCCTTCATGATGCGCCATAGGAGTATAGCTTAGTTGGTCAAAAGCGTCTGACTTACATTCAGAAGATCATCCGTTCGAATCGGATTATTCCTACTATTTTTATAGCAAAGTAGTTCAGTTGGTGGAACACCTGACTCATATTCAGGAGGTCAACGGATCGTACCCGTTCTTTGCTACAAATGATTTGGGAGTGCGCCGAAGTTGGAGAGTCGGGGCAGACTGTAAATCTGTTGCCTTACTGCTGAGTAGGTTCGAATCCTACCACTCCCACAAAATTGCCCTATGGTGTAATGGTAGCACAACAGAATTTGGGTCTGTTTGTCCTGGTCCGAATCCAGGTAGGGTAACAAAACCAATTACAATTAAAATGGACAGAAGAGAAGAATTAGTAGAGCTTGCTGGTCAGGTAATAAATGGCATAATGTCTGCGGATGATTCAGTTATAACAAAGATACTGGATCGATCCATTCATTCTCAGGTTGCTGCAACTGCTGTAAGTATAGCATCTGACATGCAGAAAGAGATCGACAAGCATTATAATTGATTTTACATGGGGATTCTAGTTCATCGATAGAATGCCAGATTGTGGCTCTGGTGAGGATGGTTTGACTCCATCGTTTCCCCCTATATCTCGGATGGTCAGGGCGATTATGTGGTGGTCTGCAAAACCACTTAGACTGGTTTGACTCCAGTATCCGAGTCCAGATAAATAATCATATAACAAATGAGATTAGTATATAAGTTCAACAACTACGATAATAACGACACATTATTAGAGTTGTGTCATTATTCAAAGGATCTATATAACCAGGCTCTGTATTATTACAAACAGTGTCTGGATGAAAAGACACATATAAACTATGTGTTGCTTGAACGTTATATGAAAACATTGACTAATCTTGAAGGTGAAATAAACTACAGGAAACTTAAAGCACAGGTGTCACAGCAGATAATAAAGGCTCTTGACAAAAGCATCAAAGGATATTTCGAATCATTAAAAGAATATAAAATACATCCAGAAAAGTTCAAAGGTATTCCGAAAATGCCTAAGTTCAAGAAAAAGGATGGTTATCATCAGTTAATATATACAAACCAGTGTGTTACTATAAAAGATCGTAATATATATTTTTCAAAAGATTTATATATAAATATTCCACAATATGACAAGTATAAAAGTATGATTGACGATTTCCAGCAGATAAGGGTTAATCCTAAGAAAGGATACACCGAAATAGAGATCGTATATAATTCATATGAAAACAGGGCTGATGTTGACTACAAGAAATTCTCAAGCATTGATCTTGGTGTGTCAAATATAGTTACGCTTGTATCAGAGAATGAAAAACCGATTATATTCTCTGGCGGGATAATCAAGTCAAAGAACAGATATTTCAACAAGGAAATTGCAAGATACAAGTCATTGGCTGAGACAAACAATAAAAAGAAATCAACGAAAAGAATAAACGAATTATACAGAAAAAGAGACAACCAGCTTATAGACATATATCATAAGTTAAGTAAATGGATTGTTCGTTATCTTATAGACCATAAGATAGGAAACCTTATAATAGGATATAACGATGGATGGAAAGACTCCACCACGATGGGAGATAGGAATAACCAGAACTTTCATGAAATTTCTTATGACAAGCTTATAAACTATCTTAAATATAAATGTGAATGCTGTGGAATAATAGTAGTTAAGAATGAAGAGTCATATACAAGCAAATGTGATTCATTATCTCTGGAGGAAATATGTTTTCATGATGTTTATTCTGGAAAAAGGATTAAAAGGGGTTTATTCAGGAGTTCAACAAATGAATTGATAAATGCTGATGTAAACGGAGCGATTAACATAATGAGAAAGGTAACTGGTGATTCTTATGTAAAAACAAAGATAATCAGTAGTGGATTGCTGTTCAATCCGATAAAGGTTAAAAATCTATATAACATAGATATTAATGTTTATAAATATTTTTAAATGATTTTAATTAAAAATAGAACATGGAATATCTTGACTGGAAAAAAGAAAATGCTGATGAGTATTACAGAGGATTGATCGATCAATCCACAGAATATCCAATAAGCCCAATAAATCCTTCACAGAGGCCGAGTTTGATGTCGGTGGATGAGTTGTCAACAATACTGGAGAAACGCGGTCTGGTGTGCCTTGCAAGGCTTATACGAGACACTGTTGATGAAAGGTATAATGAAATAGAATTATACGATAAGTGTCAGCGATTAATCAAGGAACATAATAAGAAAGTTCTGAGAAAATAAAAGCCTGGAAAAATCATCCAGGCTTTATTTGTTTATTTAAATTATCCCCATGTTCGATTGAATATTGCGTTAATTGTTGCACTTTCTATACTTGTTACATCAGCGTCCTGTAGTGCTGAATCAGCTTTTCCTAGTGATGTCTGTACTGCTGATGCAAGATCTGTCTTAGGTATTCCACCAGATGGTTTGACATATTTTGCATTCAATGCGTTCTGAAGATCAGTATTGTTAGGAAGCGCAGACAGTTTTGTTACGAGTTCTGCTGTTATATTTGAATTTATAGCTGCCCATTGTGCTGATGTGAATCCAGAGTTATTAAGGCTATACTCGTATGCCCATGCTGTTCCGTTATGTTTATATCTATCTATTCTTGCTATCTGTGTAGGTGTAGAGTCTGATGTTGGAACCTGTACATAGCAATAGTCATTATTATCAGCTGTTGCTATAGCTGAAGCTAGTGCTGTTGCAACCTGTGCAGCTGTAGATGATACTGATAGGTTAAGATCGCTTACCTGGTTGAAGTTTCCGCGATATGTTGCTGTTGCTGTCGCTATACTTGAATTAACAAAAGACTTGTCGGCAAGCTGGTTACTTGATGTTGCCTGTGTTGGTATAAGACTTACGACATCCTTACCCTTAAGTGTTGATGCGTCATTCGCCTTTCCTACGACAACATCTCCGTTCTTAAGTGATTGGGTGTATTGATTAAGACCAGAAGCGTCTAGATAGTTCTTGCTCATGTTATATATTGATTTTTTAATTTTTCTTCTTATCTATTTATCCTTTTTATTTTTATGCTTGTCAACTGACATAAATTTCTGTGTTGTTGTAAACAAGAAATAAATATTAGAATTTACATTAATTCCATAAATAATATATAGACATTAAACATAACGTGAAAGATATTAATATGATGAAAAAATTATTATTTTTAATTTTAGGATCGTTCTTATCGATCGTTATCACTTCTTGTGATAAGGATGTTATCATTACACCTACAATTGTAATACCAGGATATTCATCTGGTGTTCCAACATATATAAACCCTGGTACGACAAACAGTCAAGGTGAATACGCTATTACTTTTGGATCGTATGTACCTTCTTCTACACGTGCGGCTCAGGCTGACGGTGGTATAAGCGGTTTGGGGTATGATGATTTCAATCTATTTGCGTGGAACTCTGATGAGGCTGTTATGAATCCGTTCCATATTCAGGCTTATGGTGAAGGAAAGTACGCATATGTTGGTGTTGATAACCAAGACACGCTTTATTTCAAGAACGGCTATAATGATTATAAGTTCATAGGAGTTATACCTAGAAGCGTTGAGATGAATAAGGTTGATGGTCTTGATGCCGTGAATGTTACTGGTGTTGAATCGTTTACGATCGAAGAGGAAGATGTAAACGAAAAGACTGTTAATACACCTAAAGAATTTTTGTATTGTCAGACGACTGTTGATAAATCAGATTATCCTAATCCAGTCAGTTTAAATTTCAGGCATGGAAACTCCAAAGTGTATATCAAGTTTATGTCTGATGATGATAATACAAAAATTTTAGACTTCACTCCTTATACTCCAGGTTCTCCAGAAATCCCAGCAGTTGCTCCATCAAAGACAACCCTTTCTGAAAAGAGGAAGATGTTTGATTTATTGGCAGAAGGAAACACTGTAGGATATCCTTTCAATGTATTCCAGGAAACTAATGGTGGAAAATATGAAGGGTATAAAGGTAATTTCTTTAACATTCATCCTAACACATATTTGACAAATGAAAGACTTGCGGTATTGATGCCACTTGTCAACGCTCAGTTTAAATATGTTAATGAAAATGGTGCAGATATCAGTGATGTCAATTGGAAGTATGGTGAAGATAGGCAGAACAAAGTTTTCTTGAAATTTGCAGATGGCGTAAATGCAACTTCATTTATAGCTGGAGATGATGCGTTTTGGACAAATCTAACAGACGATGAGAAAGCTGCATTACAAAACTACAAGGATTCTGGTTGTCGTGTAATAAGAATCAATCAATTGGATAATGGTGATTATTTTGTCTGGGGTGAATCATATGGAACATTTATGGACACAACAAGCAGATATTTCACAATCCTGACTGGAGGATCTCCAGCAGTTCCAGCAGTTCCAGAGAGTGGAGTAAGGGGAATCGTAGTATTGCCAGCAGAATCAACAATTGGTGATGGCAGCGATGCTGTTAAAACAACTTTTACAAAAACAGCAAACGTTTCTATTCCTATAACTGGTAATGCTGTATATAGCGAACAATCTACCATAGACAGGGTTATATATTCTGCACCAGTTGACAATATTACATCTACGGCTATAAGATCTAATACTATTTTCTACGCTCTTCCTAAGAAGAATGTAAATGACGGTATGACTATCAAGTTTAGTTATACTTATAAAGGTACTACAATATATGATGCCAGGGTTTGGGTTCCAAGCAATATGTGCAGATTCGATGAAGGATATACATATACATATATCATTAATATAAAGGGATCTGAATATAATGGAACAACTAATCCAGATGATGCAGACAAAGACGATCCAAAGGTCATAAAGAATAACGGTATAGAATTATTTGTCAACGTTATTGATTATGAGACAAATGTAGAAAAAGAATATGTTATCAAATAGACATTCGAACGTGCTAGATTAATTTCTAGCACGTTTTATTTTTATATTTGTAATAAAAGTTGTATATTTGCAACGATAAATAAGATGTAGGTTCGTTGACGAGTATAGGAAATCGAGCAAGACGAGGGATCATCGCCCTCCATCTCCACTATTATTTAATGAAACGGGGATGACGTGGAATAGATTGGCGACGGATGATATTAAGAGAACTTACAGTGCTATAAACGGCAACAAAATAGATTACGCTCTTGCTGCGTAGTACGCAGACAACGAGCACGTTCGTCAGGAACGAAATCTTGACACACAGGAGAATCCATTGGGTTCTCCTTTTTTATTGGATCGATCCATTCAAAACAAATAATTAACAATCAATCATCCTATAAAAATAATCTCACTGAGATTATATAATGATGCTATATCTAAAACAAAACAAAAGAATTTTATAAACAATTTTCATAATCAAAAAATAAGTTGTATATTTGCAAAATAGATAAATAGATTACAAAAACACATAACAAAGAAAATGAGAAAGATTGTATATACATTATTGATTATGTCTATCTGTCTGCTTTCTGGTTGTATGAAGCATGATTTAAACAATGACAATTACGCAAAGCAGCAGATTGATGAGAACGTACAGAAAGTCTTTGGTACAGTGTTTGACAAGAACCATGACTGGTGTACGACAACGAACGGATCGATCAAGATTCAGATACCAGCTGGAACTGAGAAGGTTCAGTTACTTGCATATATAAGTGAGGGTGACGCTACATCTCTTCTTATACTTAACGAGGCTGATGTTAATAATCAGAGCGAGATAACAATGTCATATGATGTTCCAGACAATCATCTTGGAATGATGGTTTCTTTCATTTCTGGTGGAAGTTACACATTGAAGTTCATTGATGGTGTTGCTAAGACAAGGGGTGTTTCTGGAACAAGGTCTGGTGTATCATTACCAGAATCTGATCTCAGGATAACTGGATCGATCTCATCATATGCAAGTGACAGGGGTTGGATTCCTGGTGAGATGCTTTACCAGACGAACATACCTTCAGTGTCAGTATCTGACTATGACGATGAGTACAAGGCTATATTCAGGACTCTTATATTCTCTTACTTCAAGAACGGTAGGAAGTACAACAATCTTCCTTTGGTGAAGAATTCAGGTTATTACAATGCAAGTTACTATCCGTTCACTACTGGAAAGGATCCTATCATCATTTCACCTGTTTACAAGAATGACGGTGGTTACAAGGAGGTTGAGAATTCAGATTTGTATTATTACTATTTCAAGGATGAAGATATAACTGGTGATCCAGTAGCGTTCCTTGAGTCTTTACCAAAGTACAAGGCAATACAGTTCAATCAGTGTATTAAAGGTGATGACGTTATCCAGAAGCATGTTTCATACGGATTGGTTTACTGGGGTGACGGTACACCAGATGAGAATACCGTAGGAACATACCAATTCCCTGAAGGATACAAGATTGGTTTCATGGTTCGCGCTATGACTACCGCAGAAGGTGGAAAGAAGCAGGGTGAGCTTTACGGTGACGGAAGGCTTAACAATTATATCAACAGCTACAGCAAGTGTAACTTCAAGAGTTCTAATCTTGGAACTGATGGTCCTCGTGCTGGATGGATGACAGTTAACGGTAAAATGTTGTTGTGTCTTGAGTCTGGAACAGATACTGACTTTAACGACATCATATTGGAGGTTGAAGGTGGTGTTGAGCCTATTATAGTAATACCTGAGCTTGAGAATAACTTCTATACATTCTGCTTCGAGGATACACAGCTTGGTGACTATGACATGAACGATGTTGTCATAAAGGCTAAGAGGGTTAACGAGACAACTGTTGAATATGAACTTATGGCTTGCGGTGCTAATGATAAACTGAAGATCATGAACATAAACGGAAATACAATTAACGGAAACACTGACGTTCATAGTATGTTCGGTGTTAACGGGGAGTTTGTAAATACAGTTACAATGGATCATGATCCTATCATTGACAGAGTTACAGTGGCTAAGACGTTCAGCTTCCTGGATCCAGATACACAGCCATATATAATCAATATGTCTAAGGGAAATACTGTTAAGATTTCAAAGAAGGGTGAAGATCCTCACGGAATAATGATACCTTATGACTTCAGATGGCCAAAGGAAAGAATCTGTATAAAGAACGCTTATCTGATGTTCAACAACTGGGGTGCTAATCCAGTAGTAAGTACTGACTGGTATAAGTATCCAGAGGATGACAAGGTTATGTAATTTCTAAATATTAGATCGATCCATATTAATAACCTGATTATCAACCAGTTACGAATATGGATCGATCCATTTTTATGTCTTTATCTTTAATGTGTGTGCGAACACTAAGATAAATATATGCGAGAGACTTATTTATAATGATCGATCATTTGATCGATATAGTAATTAATCTTTGCAATTTGGTTTTTATTTTTAAATGCCATTTACGATTGCAAGTGGCACTAAAGAATTTTGTGTCGGTTTAAAAGAAATGAAGAATTTTATGAAGTTTATTTTTAAGAATCTTTTTGTGTGTTCTTTGATTTTGTTGACAGCCAGTTTCACGTTAAGCAACGGTGCTGAAAGAAGTAACATAGGCATTGTTAGAAATGATAGCCTGACAGCAGACAGCTTAGTATTAAGGCAGGATACCATTAAAAGTGACAGCGTTGAAAATAAGGACACTATTATTGTCAACCCAGAAGGAGGTCAGTGGACAGCAACGTACTACGGAAACACTTACAAAGGAGTAAGGCATACTGCAAACGGTGACAGGTTTGACATGAATGCTATGACATGTGCTGCACCTAAGAAGTATAAGTTCGGTACGTATCTGAGGGTTGAGAACAAGGCTAACGGAAAAAGCGTTATTGTCAGGGTTACTGACAGAGGTGGTTTCGGAAACAGGTGTATAGACCTGACATACGGAGCTTTCGCTAAGATAGCCTCACACAGAACTGGAAAAATCAGGATTAACGTTTATAATCTTGGCGATAAGAAACCAGTCTAAACAGGAAAGCTTTATTTTTTATATTCAAGGGATCGATCCAAATAGTTTGTTCGATCCTTTTTTATTTCATATAATTGTTGTATATTTGCAAAAAATATATGATTTATATGGATGTCAAAGGTTTCTTAAACAGATTTGAAGCATGTACAGTTAATGGTCAGAGGTATGTAAATCAAAATGATGTTGAGTTTCTGATCGATCAGCTTAAATTAAATAGTTCTGATAAATCAGACATAGATTATCTTCTTGATATTAGTGACAAATTGAAATCTGATTCATATTGTGAAAGTTTCTATAAGGATTGTTGTGATAGAATTAAACAGAAAGATTTAGAAAAGATCTCATTCTTAATTACGTGTTTAACAAAACTTCCAAATTATAGTAAATGAAATTTGAAGCAAAATACATTCATGAACTAACGGATAATTTTCAAAAGGTTATCGTTAAAGTTCAGTATGCTTATATCGATAGATATGCTAAAATGATCGATCCTAATTCTGAGATTGATTACAGAATAATAGATTGCTATATGCCTGCAGAGGCAAAGATTGATGAGAATGGTTATATACAGATAATGTACGAGACAGTTCATAATTATGATGTATATAGGTCTTATTCGGTATACGACAAAGATAATTGTCCAGAACTGTTTGACTTCTATAAGTTTGATTTAAGGGCTACGCTTCAGATGGCTTTAGGTTTATTGATTGGATATGATGATAGTGATGGTTGTCTAAAACCATTCCTTGACTACATGGATGAAAACGGAAAGGATGTTTATAGGAAATGGTGGACCATCGATCAATTATATAATAGTTTCATGAATGCTGACGGAGAATTGTTAAAAGATTCTAAAGAGTTTGAGAATGTTTCGTGTTTCAGATAAAAGTTGTATATTTGCAACGTAAATGCTGAAAGAAATGGAAAGAAAAGATTTAAGAATTCAATTTAGGGGTATTCAGTATGGAAATATTTCACATGTTCTTCAATACAGGATCGATCCAGAAGATGATCGTAACGGATACATTGAAACAAAGAAATATTTGTTTGGTCTGTTCAAACGAGATATACCCAAGAAATATTCTTGTAACTGGATAACAGTCAGGATATTTGGTGGTAGTCTTGATTTTGCTGATGAATATAATGAATTAAATTATAAACCAATCTGGATCAAGAATAAAGATGATGTTAAATTCTACAAAGATAGGTTTAACACAATAGGTCAGTTCGAGGAATATCTTGATAAGAAATCTGATGAAAATTATAAAAGGTATAAAATAAACAGGGATGCATATTTGAAAAGGATGCAGCCGATATACTAAACATTTATTATAATGGATCAGGAAACGGTTAATATATTGAATGAGTTTCGTGAAAGCTTATTACAAGAACTTGATGTATATTGTCAATATATATCAAATGCTGCTAATGTACAAATGAATTATGAAAAGAAACATCCAGAAGAAATACATGTTTGTCCAGTATCAATGACATATCTCGGACAATATTATGGATATAATGGAGCCAGGGATGTCGTAAATGAAGTTTATAATAATTTCTTAAATGAACATAAATGATACAATTATGAAAAAGTTTTTAATGATTTTTAATTTAGCGTTGTTATCAATGCTTTGCTTGACATCATGTCACAGCGTGTCTCCAGATGCAGATGAAGAGTCCGTTCTTATCTACAAACCCTGGATTGTAGGACATGGTGGTGTTGAGCAAGATGCTGTTGAAAGCGGATTGACTTGGTGTTGGTGGTCTACACACAGCGAAACGTTTAAAATTGTACCTGTGAAGCATCAGGTTGATATGGATGACTTGTTCAGTGACGATAATACACCTCTTGATTTCCACACTATTATCATCACACAGATCCAGAAGGGTAAGTCACCTATTTTGCTTCAGAACTATGGTATAGACTGGTTTAATACTAACATCTATAACTATTACTGCAATCTTGTAAGGGATCATATTTCTCAGCACAGTCCGTTTGATCTCATGTCGAACCGTGCAATCCTTAATGATATAGATTCAAAGATTCTAAAACAAATGCAGGAACGTATTGCAATGTTGTCAAAGGAGAAGGAATTTCCTATCATTATCAAGCAGGTTACTATCGGTAAGGCAATTCCTAATAAGGAGCAGCTTGAGGAAATGAACAAGACAGCAAAGGCTGTCCAGGCAAAACAGACACAGGACAGGTTGAGAGAAGTTGAGGAATCTCGTGAGAAGGTTGAACGTCAGCGAGCAAAGGCAGATAAGGCATATCGTGAGGAGCTTGGACTTAGTACACAGGATTTCATCAACCTGAAATGGATTGAGACTATAGCTGCCAAGAACGGTGCAAACATTGACGTTTTGGTTGGTGGCAATGCAAGTCAAATGTGGAATGTCAGACGATGATATATCAATGTTAAAAATAATGGATCGATCCAAATAAAATAGGATCGATCCTTTTTTGATTAATATAAAAGTTGTATATTTGCAACAGTAATAATAGTTTTAAAACGAAAATGATATGCCGAAGAAAGAAGTAGTTAAATTATGCGAAGCGTTTGAAAAATCAAACAAAAGAGAAAAACATGAAATAGAAGAAGATAATTCTTTTGCTATAAGTTTTGTTACTGATGACTGTCAACTTAACACAAAAGATGGTAAAGTTTCTGTGACAGCAAGAATATCAAAGAAGGATTTTGATAAGATGATATACAGTTACGGAATATATATTATTGATTATTTAACTGAGAAAAAATTGATATGAGTAATTTAGAAACATATAAAAAAGGAATTCTTGAAGGGCGTACAATAGATGATATTGAAAGAGAAATCAAATTTCAATCAGAAGCTGAGAGAATAAAAAAGATAGAAGATCAACTATCCACAAAGATTGTAAAGGTTGATTATTTGAAGAATTCTGCAAACATTATATTTCCAGATGATGTTATAGATGCTATAGAATTAAATAATCGCAGAATCGAATGGATAGAAGAAAAAAATAAAAAGCCATCAAGACGTGGAACAAGACCAGTTTATATTAAAGATGTAAACAGATTAATTGATGATGTTAATGACATTTCTTCAAATTATGTTTATGATATTATGAATGTTGCTACAACTCATGCGCTTAGTCAGAAATTACAATATATTTTTGATATGTTTTTAACATCTGACAAATATGATGAAAAAGTAGAAGTTAATATTTGATAATATGAGACAGAAAAAACTTTATTGTGGTGAGCTTGGTGATAATCTTAGTGAGAAACTTCCAGAATTGATCAAGGAAGCGAAAGACACCAATGAGTCGTTTTATGCTTTGTGGAATGGGTTCATCATCTATATTGATCAATATACCACATTTGATGGTTGTATGAAAGATTACAATGAACAGATCAAGCGTGATGGATTCTATCAAGGATTCAAGAATGGAGAATATATAAGAACAGAAGACCTTGGTAAGAAAATTGCTAAAATTTTTGCAAATCTATAAGCGATAAGATGCCCTGTTTGTAATGAACCTTATATAATTCAAAGTTATTAATTATGAGTAAGAAGAATACAAAGAATAAGAAGTTCTCTCCATATAGAAAGTATGGGTTTGATCGTAATATGGCTAATGCATGGAACGATGAATCTTATAGATATTGGCTTATATGTGATGAAGGTCGTGAAAAACCACCGTCACAAAGAGAAACTAATTTCTGGTTTAAATATGGTAGGAATAATAAAAAGACAGGTAGATCAATTCTTTCATACATTCCAGAAGATTATCGTAATTTGATGGAGCGTTGGGTGGGGCTTACAAAATCTGAACGTAAACAAGCACAATCAGTAACAAAAGAAAACATTGGGAAGAAAATCACTGGTTGGTTACACCAAGCAGAAATTATGTATTGGACAGATATTAATTCTCAAAAATAGTTTGATAATGAATATTGAAATTTCAAAAGAGGATTATGATTTCCTCAAAGATTTACAACACGAACTTAATACACAGGATAATGACGGAACAGCAGATCCGTTATACTGGGGTGTTCTGGAGGAAGAGGAAGAATATGTTCCAGAAGGGTGTGGTGAACCAAGAATATCAAATGATGATGGATCCTGGACATTGGATGAGGCTGTAAAATATGTTAACGATATTATCATTGAATATGATAAGGGCATACAGGATATGTGGAATGATGATATATGGAAAGATGATGCTGAAGATGTCTGCAACTTCATGAGAGAAACATTGAAATGGGACTGGTGTGATGTTTACTATGTAGAGAAGGTTGATCGTATATCAAATTACAGTGGTGCTTTCCTGACAAAAAGAGCATGTAAACAACATATTGAAAAGAACCATTATCATTACGATAACCCTCGTACATATGCTATGTGTGCGTATCGAAACTATGAGCTTGAAAGATTATTGAAGATATTGAAAACAATTAAGCTTGAATAATTTTCTTATTCTATATTTTTGTTGTATATTTGCAATGTAGTTTTAAATAGTAAAAGAAATGGTAGAGCCAATTAAGCCGACAGAGGTTAAGCAGTTTATCCCAGAGTGGATAATCAAAGGTGCTAATGAATGTATTCAGGATCATTATCTTGAGTTGAGAAAGGAATCCCACTTTACACAAGATGAACTAATGAAATACGTTCTCAAATATGCACCAGAGGATACAACAAGAAGAACAGTATTCGATAACAACTGGCTTGACATAGAACCAATATACAGGAGAGCTGGATGGATTGTTGAGTATGACAAACCAGCTTATTGTGAGAATTATCCAGCAAACTTTACGTTTAAAATACCGAAATAAAATCAGTGGATAGTTTAGTGGTTAGAACGCCTTCTTTTGGTGAAGGAGATTGCCTGGGAATAGGCTGCGCAGGAATACCAGGCACGTATGGGGATGATGAATTATAACATTGCGCATGTTTAGGTTCTGATGAACTATATGTTCGGACAGTTCAAATCTGCCTCCGCTGACAAACAATTTAAAATATAACAATTATGATTGATATTAATGCTTTGATTATGAGTGCAATGAAGTCACATGATAAGGTGTCTTCAGAAGCTTACAAGATGGTAAAGGCTAAGATCCTTGAGTTCAAGACTCAGAAGAACGCTCCTGAGTATACAGAGGAAGCTGAAATCAAACTTCTTCAGAAGATGGTCAAGGAACGTAAGGAAACTGCTACTATCTATAAGACAAACGGTAGGGATGATCTTGCTTCTGCAGAACTTGCACAGGCTGATGTTATCGAGAAACTTCTTCCAGCAACACCTACAGAGGAAGATGTTGTTAAGTATGTCTCTGAGAAATATCCTGATGGTATCGATAAGAAACAGATGGGTGTGGTTATCAAGGAAGTGAAGTCTGCTCTGGTTGGTGTTGACGGATCGATCGTTGCCAATATCGTTAAGTCAAGGTTAATATGATCACAAGAGAAGAAGCAAAGGAATATTATCTCAAGATGCTCAATAAGAAAATAGAAGAGCACGGTGAGGATTTTATTTTTGTTCGTGCAACAAAGATAGGTAAAAATAAATGGACTTTAGGAGAGTTCAAGACAGCTATTGAAAACAACGTAAATCCAGATGAATATGGTCATGATCCTATAGATGAACTTCTTCGTTATGATGAATATCTTAGAGAACATGGTAGGGATATTAAGGATAGTGATAGCTGGAAAGAACTTATGTGTTAACAATAATTAACTGGATCGATCAACTCAGAAAAAGATCGATCCATTTTCTTATTTCATTTAATTGTTGTATATTTGCAAAAACAATTAGAGTTATGATTCATATAGACTATTCAAAAATTAAAGTTGGTGATGCCGTATACATTGCTTCTGATGACAGACGTGATGCGCCTTATGTTGCTGTTGTGACAAAGATAGGAAGAAAGTACATCACTGCCACACAGCGTCCAGACTGTGACTGGGACAAAGGTATACAGTTCAGCAACGAAAATGGTTTTATGAAGGAATGGGGACAGTACAGACTGTATCCAAGCAAGGAATTCTACGAGTCCGTTGTTGAATACAAAGAAAAGGAAAGTTTCATTTACCGTAGAATCGCATATGCATTAAACGATGCATCATTTGATGAGATTGATACGATATATAACATAGTTAAGAAACATACGAAATGAGTACACGAGCAACAATTAAGATTATTAAGAAAGGTCGTAAGCCTGTATGGATGTATCATCATTGTGATGGTTATCCTGATGGCGTTGGTGTTGATCTTCTTGATTTACTTTCTTATTACGATAACAAGAAATGGTTACCAAATGATTTGTCTGATTATATCAACCAAAATGACTATGACTATGAATTTACAGAAGGTCAGCATGGTGATGAGGATTATGGATATCTAATTGATTGTGACAAGCATACACTTAAGTGTTATAGTTTAGGGTGGGATCAATCTGAGTGGGATGATGAAGATATAGAGAAAATCCCTGGTCAGAATGATGATTTTGTTGTTGATAAAATTGTTAAAGTTAGGATCAGTCTCAAGAACTGGAACGATCCAGAAAAATCATCATTCTCTCGTGAAATTGACGTTACAGAGAGTGAATACGAATATCTAAAATCATGTATGGCTTTTGAGAGAAGTCATACAACTGATACAATGTTGTCAGTATCTAAACTTTAGTTATAATTGTATGACAGATGAAGAATATGATGAGATATTCAATCCACCAAAGCCAAAAGAGCCTTCATATGATGATGTAAGTTTTACACGTTCTATCGATGATGGTTTACGACAAATAAGATATAGATTAATGTATAGTTTTGATTAAACATGGTAAGTATAAACAAAAAGAAGAAAGCTAAGAATGCTTACTTCCATCCAGCAAACAAGACGACGATGAAGCTTAAGCGAGTAAACTTCTTCAACAAAATAAACAGAAAAGAAATCAATAAGGAAGATGGAGATACCGTGCTTGAAATGGAGGAAGGATGATGCAATAGCTTATTATCAGGAGTTGATCGATCACGCAAAGGAACATATGCTTCCTGTTCCACCAATAGATCGTGATCAATGTCCAAAGGATATGACTGTAGATGAACTTCTACACGAGCTAAAGAAAAGAGGTTTAACTGAGATCAGAAATAAAGTGTTGGAAATCGTCACTGAGAGAGACAGGGAGATCGATCTGTTTGAGAAATGTCAAGATATGATCACCAGATACAATTATGGAAATTATGATAAGATAAAAGATTTGTTGTTATATAAAAAGATATAATTATGTGGGAAGACAATATTGTAAGTACAATCCCTGCTACAAGGGAATGGAGAGAAGAAAGTCAGGCAACATCATATACTGCAAAGGTTCCTGAGAATCCGTTTGCACCAGTCTATGTTGCACACATTGCACCACACGGCCCTTATGGGTGGACACATGGTGGTACATATGATACACAAGAAAAAGCTGAAGAAGCAATCAGAATACAAGGTTGGGGTGGTAAAGTTGAACAAACAACCTGGTATGAATTATATCAAGTAAGATAAGAATTTAATTATCAAATAGTTATGCAGAGCAAAAAGATTTATTTCTATGAGTGGTCTGACATCAACAGTCAGCCAAAGGTATTTGAACGTTATATCGATTTCCACGATTTCTGTATTGAGAATGGAATCAAGTTGACTAGAGCAAAGGGTGAAGCTATCTTTGATAGAGAAGTTTCTCACGTAATCTGTAAGCCTGGATGTCCAGAGATTGTAATCAGTGGTGACTACAGGAATCTGAAGAAGAATTTCAGCAAAGCTAAGAAACGTCAGCATGCGAGAGTTTAACACATCGTTTGTTAAGAGTGAAGATGAATTGAAGGATTTCATTTATCTAACACCATACAAGTCACATGACGGAACATATGATATAGATGATCATTTTATTGATATTAATAACGCAATCAAATATTTTGATGATGAAATTAATATGCTACGTAAATCCGCTGATGTGATGTCATGGTATGATATTACTTATAATGTTGATCAATGTAATGAGAAGATCCTAGAACTTACTAACAGGAAAAATGATCTTTTTGTTTACATGGTGAAAGTTAAGAATATTCTTCTGAAGAAACAGGAAAAATGTAATCATGAAGAAGAACACTTACGCTACACTGGTTATGATCATAGTTATAATTACTACGAATGTGAACTTTGTGGAAAAGAAATAAAGGATTAAAAAATGACAAGAAATAGAATATATAATAAATTCTCAGGTAACGCTGATGAAGTTATTCTTAAGTTAAGAGAAAATCAGGATTGGAACGTAATCAGTATTACAAATAACGGATCGATCAATTCATTTGTTGTGTTCTACTATATTGAACGAAGAACTGAAAACGAAGGATTGTTGTAGAAAAAATAAGTCTGGTTGATTTTTTCTTCCAGACTTTTTCTTTTATAAGAAATAAGTTGTATATTTGCAAAAACGGAAATAAACAATTATTATAAATGGTAAAGAATAATATTTTAACAGAAGACGGTAAACACATTAAGATTCTACAGGATGTAAAGATTGACAAGAATCTTATGAAATACCGCAAGATGGCTGAAAGAACAAACGGTGAATCTGATCGCTGGAAGGGAAATCGTATGACAGATGTCAACGGAGAGAATCCACAGGAGAGAAAGGATCTCGTCGAAAACGCTATGTCATATGAGAACCTTAAGAAGTTCATGTCAGATAAGAACAAGGATATTACGGATTTCAACGTTTCTGTTACAGACAAGGTTAATGAAATTCTTAGAGAAACAAATCTTGGTAGTTTCATTAATGTTCCAAGAGATCCTATAAACATTGACAATATGGTTAATGCTGCGGTTGATAGAAAGTTTAATAATATTTCTTGGTTTAATCGCATTAAGGAATTGTTCTCAAAGAAGAATAATGATAAAGAGGAAGCTGTTGTCGATGAAGTTGAACATGATCCAGAATTTGATGTAATAGGTTTCTTCTCTGATGTTCACGGACTTATTGATAACGGAGATGAAACCGTAAAGTATATGGACCGTGTTTCTGATCTTATTGAGACTCTTGGTTATCTTGAACTGTCTGGACAGACAGCATTCAAAGAAGCTGTCATAAAGAAGATAGTCGTAAACAAGCTTGAGAGTATTCTATACGCTAAAGGTATGTATAAGGCTATAAGCGAGGAAGTTATGGTCAAACTTTGTGAGAATGCACCTAAAGGATTGAGACTTGACTACCTTGCAAACTATACACGTCATATTCCAGTTGATGTTGTAAAGAAGAAGCTTGAGGCTGATAAACTGTGTGTATTCGATAATTATGCTATCCTGCACTATGATCCAGACAATACTGGAACAGAAATGACAGACGAGGAAAAAGAAAAAGAAAATCATAAGAGAAAGGATCCAATATTACTCGGTGTTATATCTGGATCTAAAGATCGTCTGTATTTTGTTTCAGATTGGATTGATGAACATTGTGATCTTACTATGGACAAACTCATAGACATTCTCGGTAAAGAGGTTGTGGAGTCAGGATATATCAAGGATAAGATCGATCCAGAAAAATAGAATATGTTAATTCCATCACACCATGATATACGTTGCAAGGACGGTTTCTATGACCGAGAATGTTGCTGTAACTGCATACACAGGTATCTCATTGTTGATGACAATACAGGATTCCCTATGGGATACGTTTGTGCAACACCTATAATGGGTGGAGAATTATCATTTATATCATACGAAGGTCATGGACTTTGTGAGTGTCACGAAAATATAAATCTAACAGGTAATATAAATGCAACAGAAATACTTGGATAGGATAAAGGAAATGTCAGAGCTTGAACATGCTTTTGATGGTGTTGAAGATATTTTTCCTCCATCAAGAGAATCAGTCAAGTCTCTTGAATTCATCCTGGATATTCTTGAAGCAACGGAAATGACTGACAAGATCGATCCACAAACACACATATATCCTGATAACGATGGTGGTGTAGAGATAGTTTACACAACTGATGACTTATATAGTGTTGTAATAGACGTTAAGGATAATTTCATAGTTCTTTCTTCATACAACAAGAATGAATGTGTTCTTTACATTTCAGATGATAAGTACACACCGATAAAGATTGCCAATAAGATAGGAAAGTATGTCGATTATGTTGAGAACAGATGTAACAATCCTTTGTTTTCTAAATGGGCATCAATAACTATCGACATATATGATGAAGGATTGAGGTTCAAATGTGATGATATCGGAAAAGATATTTTCATAAAAGCAGGTGACGCTGAGACTCTTTTAAACGAACTTAACCGAGTTTGTGATATATGTGATCCAGAAGCAATGTTCTCTTTAACAGAGAAAGGTAGAGAATATTTGAATCAATTACATGAATTAGAAAACTAATAAGTCTATGATCAAAATCAATTGTCCAAAATGTAAGAAGGAAACAGACATCAATATTAGTGATGCTGTTGACGAGGAGGGTGAGGTATTCAAGTGTAAGCACTGTGGTTATCATTTTAGATTTGCAACAAGATGAAAATAGTTGAGAATTTTAATGGAGATTATTCTCTATGTGAAATGGATTCCGATGATCTTGTTTCTTTGAGGAATATAATCAGATCCAGCTGCCTTGTAGATAAAAGGAACTTTACAAAAATCGATAATGATATAAAGCTTCTTATTGAAAACAAAAATAAATAGTCTGCAAAATGGAAATGTTCGACAACATGTTTGATCCTGAGACTCTTAAAAGGGTTCCAGAAGTTGGTGAGGAACTACACTTCTTTGATGACGGTAAGATGTCTCAGGGTAGGCATTACATAGCAACGGTTGTTCGTGTTGTTAGGTATGAGGATTCTATGGGTATTGTTGTTCCAATGAGGGAATGGGAATTTGATGGATCAGACTCATGGCTTACGGATACAAACATTGTTGACATATATGACATCGAGAAGCATAACGCTGACTGGCTGTATGCAGAAATGACTGACTATTTCATAGAGATTTCCGTACCAGAATATGATGAAAACAATCTCTGGTGTGTAAGGACAAAGGACGGAGGTTGGTTCTCTATGGATATACAGTCTGGCTGGCAGGCTGGAAGACTTGATACGGATGGATCTATCTATCAACATTTCTTAGAAATACATGATGGATACGATTATAGAAAAAAGAAAAGTAAGAAAAAATGAAAACAATTAAGGAATATACTTTTGTCATAGCACTTGCTGTGATTGTAGCTATGTTCATAGGCTGTGCAAGCTATGTTGCTGTAGAAACATCAACAGCTAGGAGATGTTCAATCTGTGAAGGAAGAGGGTTCGTTACAGAAATAGACACAAGGTTTCTTCCTAATGTTGTCTATGTAAACGTATTATGTAAATGGTGTAACGGAAGAGGAATCGTTAGAGATCCTTACTATTATCTTGATACTGGACGAGTTGTATACAATTATCCTTATCCGAGAAGACATGTAGTAAGACCAAGACCACATCATCCTGCACCTGCACCAAGACCACATAGCAGGATCGATCCAGGTCACAACAAAGGTATTCCTGGAAAACAACCAGCACCACATAACAGAGGAGGTAGAAGATGATAGATTTAGAAAGAACAAAATACAGGGCAAAGGATGTAGAGACTGGAGAGTGGGTTTACGGTCAGCTTGTTGCACCGATAGATGGATATTACATTGTCAATGAGGATGATGAGTATGAGATCGATCCAGAGACATTAGGGCAGTGTACAACAGTAAAGGACTGTAAAAAGAATGACATCTATGAAGGTGATATAGTTGAATGTGTATCTTGGAATGAATATTTCAGTATAACGAAAGACGGTAAAACCATAGAAAATCCTTTCAGGAGAATAATGTCTGTAATCTGGAAGGATGGTGCGTTCAAGCTACTTGAGACATTCGATGGTGTTATGAAGCCAAGTGTATGGGATATGATCGTTAATTTTGATCTTTCCGTAATAGGAAACATATACGACAATCCAGGATTAGATAGTAACAAATCATTTTTAGATAGAATTATTGAAGGACATGCTTGAACGATTAAAAGCTATTTACGTTATACTGACAGCAAATACATTTGTGCTGTTCGGTCAGAATAACAGTGATGAAGGTATTTGTTGTTCTGGAGGAGATCGATCTGACTGTATTAATCTCCTTGAGAAAGGTCATTACTATTTCAGTCAGCAATAATGGAAAAGGAAAAGATAAAGGTTCTATGTCATTCTCATGAAGGCTTTAATGACATAATGAGAATGAATGATTGGTATAGCTATGCTGGAAACGGTGTAGCTACAATTTCCATATGTTCACCAAACGATGATGATCCTGTACACTGGTTCAAGAATTATTCAAGGAATCTGAATCTTGACTTTGATGATTTCGATCCATCAATATATTGGAATGACGGAATAGACTATGACACTATATTCGATCAGTATCTTCAGGATGGTGTCGGTCCGAGAAATGATAATATCTTCCTGTTCACTGGTCAGGATTCGCCGACAGGGTTCCTAAAGGCTATGGATATTCAGGATTCTATAAAACTAGTAAGGTTTATTGACAAAGCTTTATTGGGTGGTATACACACATTCTATATTCATTGTTCTGCT
>Ga0247610_10001584_pt1 | contig 28024 bp, 20 predicted proteins | sample 174DNAGHGhighgp2_FD_193483 | JGI IMG/M metagenome (GOLD analysis project Ga0247610, IMG submission 193483) | Sheep rumen microbial communities from Palmerston North, Manawatu-Wanganui, New Zealand - 1742 DNA GHGhigh gp2 | ecosystem: Host-associated > Mammals > Digestive system > Stomach > Rumen...
GTGGCCGAGGGCTATCACCACACGCACGACTTCCGCCGCTACCTACGCCGTCTGCTCATGCTGGCCGTGGTGAGCCACTTCGCCTTCTGCTATTTCAACATGTCGGGCTTCAACCCGCTCGGCAACCTGCTCTTCAATGCCACGAGCATCGCCTGGCCGCTGCTCTGGGGGCTGATACTGCTGAAAGTATGGGACATGGAGCGACTTGCCCGATGGCAGAAGGTCGGTGTTACGTTGGTGGCCTGCCTGCTCACCTGCACCTCCGACTGGAGTTGTGCCGCCCCGCTGGCCATACTCATGATAGGCCGGAACCGGGGCTGCTTCCACAAGCAGATGCTCTGGATGATGGCCATCATCTCGCTCTACGCCGTCGCCTTTTTCATCTTCCACAGTCCCACCTACGGCATGGTCCACCTGGCCTGCTGGCTGGCGGTGCCGCTGCTGGCGATGTACAACGGCCAGCGAGGACGGCTGAAGTGGCTCGGCAAGTTCTTCTACTATTACTATCCCGCCCACATGGCGGTAATAGGCCTGCTGGCCCGTTGCTTCCAATAAGTGCTTCCTTGCTCCTTTCCCTCTCGTTCATCAGTCAACAGTTGTCCACTCTTGTCATTCTTCAAAATCTTTCCTGCCAACTGCATGCGAACTGCTGCAGGTGTCGGTATAAATGGAAGGATGGTAAACTCGTTGAGTCGGAACGTGAACAAATGTCAGCCAGTGACTTGGCGGATGACTAAATAATATTGTTATGAAGAAAACTATATTTTGGACGTTAATTGCTTGCTTACTGATCGCTTGTGGCAGTAAGACAGGAAAGGCTGAAAGTGGTATAGACTCTTTGGCTGTTGATTCCGTTAACGGCTCTGTTGTTGACAAACATTCAGAGGCTTATATCCGTCAGCGCATCGATACCATCTACAAGTTCGTGGGCAAGGTCACTTATGATGCCGACGGAAACCGAGATTACAACTATAGTCCATTCAATCTTGACAGTGCCTACTGTTCCGAGCGTTATTATGCTCTCATGCAGGAGGCTTTGGAAATCTGTGACGAGACGGGTGACATCCTCTACGACTACGATTATTGGGTACGCGGACAGGATATCGCTGATGACTGGAGCTACAAGGTGGTAAAAGTCTATAACGTGACTGACTCAACGGCTCTCGTTGATATGTTCATTCACAATTTCAGCGATATGGAAAACACGATTGCCCTGCGTTATGAACGTGATGATTGGTATATTGATGATTTCAGTCCGTCTGATGACGGCGAGGATGATAAGGCATATCTCCGTCGTATAATCAAGGAAGGCAAGGAGGCTCATGAGAAGGCAAAGACGCTTGCCGGTGATTGGGGTTGGGTAGGAGAGGATTGTCCTGAACTGTTGCTGGATATGGAGATGACTGACAAAGGACTGAGGACAAAGCAGTGTGATGTCTATCGCATGTATGGCTTCGACCATACCACGATTACCTTTGATGGCGAGCACCTGACTGTGAATGAGGGCGCTGATGACGAGCTATCTCCTGAGAACCAGATTCGTTTGTTCCTCCATCTTGACCAGAATGGCGATTTGGTGGGTGAATGTTCTATTAACCACCGCCAGGCCAATAAGGGCTATGACGGTCCCATTAGGTTACGTAAGGGGTATTTCTATTATCGTGACGGCATCAAGAAGAAACTATCTGATTATGCAGAGTGATATCCATGATAAGTGTGTCAAAACCCATTGCACGAGCCTTCAGCACGAGGTAGCAGTTCGACAGACTATACAAAAAAACGAGAAATGTGTGTTTTTTCGTAAAAAAGTTGTATCTTTGCACACGGACAATCTGTAAAAGGTATATATGAGCAAAAACAGACTTCGCCGTGTGACTTTGGTAGTAACGGTCGCCGCCTTATTCCTGTCAGGGTGTGTTGGCGACTCCCAAGAGCAGGAAAGGCTGCGCAAGGAAGCAGAAGATATGGTGTACGGGGCTTATCTGGCCAAGGACTACCCGCGCATCATAGCGCTTGTAGACAGTTTAAAACCACTGGGAAGTATCTCTGAGGGTAAGGCCTGCTACTGGTTGGGCTACGCCTACGACCGCATGATGCAGAAACGCATGGCCGAACTTTATTGGAAGACGGGTATCGCCGCAGTAGAGAACTCTACCGACGATGAGGACGTGCGGGTGTATGCCGGGATTACCAACCGTCTGACGGGACTTTTCAGTACATGGACTGAATATGAAGCCGCCCTGAAAGTGGCCATACCCGCTACAGAAAGGCTAAAAAGCCTGGGGCGCGACACGACCAGCGAATACACCAACATGCTCATCTACATCGGTTGTTGTCAGAGCCGTCTGGGATTGAGTGATGACAATACTTTCAAAAGTCTGGAAGAGGCATATCGTACCCACCTTAACAACATCAAGCATCATCCTGAAGCAGTCAGCTACCGCGATGCCATCGTAGGCGTGATCAACATCAGCTACAACTACCTGGAAATAGCCGACTATGAGAAAGCCGGACTATGGCTTGAGCGCATGAACCAACTGATAGACGGCTATGTAAAGCAGTCTGACGCGCGTCCTGACTATGCCGAAAAACAGCGGGCACGCTACAATATCTATCTGGCCAGAGCCTTAGAGGGGCAGGGGCGCAAGGACGAGGCCGCCGAGGCCTACAAACTGTTCTGCAAGTCGGCATTCTTCAATACGGCAGAGGGCAAGATACTGGCCAGCGACTATCTGCGGCTGGCAGGACGGTGGCAGGATGCTGCCGACAACTTCGGAAGCCTGGATGAAATGATGAAAGAGTTCGGCACCAGCTATTCGTTGGAGAACATACAGAAAATGCTCCTAAAGAAGTATGAAGTCAATAAGAAGGCCGGACGAATCGACACGGCCCGTGCCGTGAGTATAAGTATCACCGAACGACTCGACTCGGCCATTACTCTTTCGCGCAGCGCCGAAGCACGTGAAGAGGCGGCTGTACACCAGAAGGAACTGGAGATGACCGCCGAAAACGAACGATATGTGCGCCAACGCCACATCGGCCGACTCGTCGGTATGTCGGCAACTATCCTGTTCCTCATCATTTACATTATTGTGCGCCAACGCATGGGAGCCCGTCTGAAAAAGGCCCACGACGACCTAAAGACGGCCTACGACCAGCTCGAAGAGACCACCACTGCCAAAGAACGCATGGAGAGTGAACTGCGCATTGCCCGTGATATTCAGATGTCGATGGTGCCTAGTGTGTTTCCCAGCGTGGAGGGCCTCGACATGTATGCCTCGATGACCCCTGCCAAGGAGGTGGGCGGCGACCTGTACAACTTTGTGGAAAAAGGCGACAAGCTCTATTTCTGTATCGGTGATGTCAGTGGCAAGGGTGTGCCCGCATCGCTTTTCATGACGCTGGCCACTCGCGGATTCCTTACCTTGGCCTCAACAGGAAGAAAGGCTGCAGAAATAGCAACCTGGATGAACAAAGAGTTATCGAAAGACAACGAGATGGGTATGTTTGTCACCATGTTCATCTGTGTTTACGACCTGAAACAGGGACGGATAGAATACTGCAATGCCGGTCACAACCCGCCCATCATCGGCAATGCCGACGGACAATTCTCCTTCCTCGACGTCAAGGAGTCGAATGCTCCCATCGGACTGTGGCCCGACCTGAAATATGTGGGCGAGGAAATGGACTTGCCTAGAGATAGTATGATACTGCTCTACACCGACGGTCTGAATGAAGCCGAGAACCGCAAACAGGAACAGTATGGCGAAGAACGCATCATCCAGCTGATGAACTCGCATGCTTCTCTTGGCGCGCGCGACATAATCGAGGCTCTCAAGGTCGATGCCAATCAGTTCCGAGACGGTGCCGAGCAAAACGATGACCTCACCATGCTGGCCTTCCGTGTGACAAAATCATAAAACAAAAGGGTCAGGGGACGGTTTGTGACAGTCACATAGTTAGTAAATTCGAAATTAGGTGAATAAATTCTTTCGGATGTCTTCGAGGATAGCCAATAGCTCGTCCATCGTTTCAGCGCGGAGCATGGCGATGCGCGTCTGTCGGAAGTTGGGAATGCCTTTGAACAACGGTGTGGCGGCCAAGTGACGACGGGTATGAAGGATGCCTCGCTTCTCATCAATACGTGCCACGTTGATGCGCAGTTGTTCGATGAGGATGTCGAGTTTTTGGTCGAAGGTCAGTGGAGCCTCGCCTGTGTTGTCGAGATAATCGCGCACCTCTTTGAAGATCCAGGGGCGGCCGAAGGTGGCGCGACCAATCATGATGGCATCGACACCATAGGTATCGAAGGCCAGCTTTGCTTCCTCTGCAGAAGTGATGTCGCCATTGCCAATGATGGGGATGTGGATGCGGGGATTGCGCTTTACCTCGCCAATCAGCGTCCAGTCGGCCTGTCCGGTGTACATCTGACTGCGCGTGCGGCCATGAATGGTCAGCGCCTGGATGCCGCAGTCCTGCAACTGCTCCGCCAGTTCGGTGATGATGAGCTGTTCGTGGTTCCAGCCTAAGCGGGTCTTCACGGTAACGGGCAGTTTCACGGCATCGACCACCTTGCGAGTGATCTCGAGCATCTTGGGAATGTTTTGCAGCATCCCAGCGCCAGCGCCCTTGCCTGCCACCTTCTTCACAGGACAGCCGAAGTTCAGGTCGATCAGATCAGGGCCTGCCTGTTCCACGATTTGCGCAGCCTCGACCATCGCCTCGATGTCGCGTCCATAGATCTGGATGCCTACGGGTCGCTCCTCATCGCTGATGGTGAGTTTCTGCTGCGTTGACTTCACATCGCGAATCAGGGCCTCGGCGCTCACGAACTCCGTATAGACCATCGAGGCCCCGAACCGCTTGCAGAGCAGTCGGAAACCGATATCGGTCACGTCTTCCATGGGTGCGAGGAAAACGGGACGCGGACCAAACTCGATGTTACCTATCTTCATGTGCAGATGCTTATTTTATGGGCGCAAAGGTACGAAAAATAAGTGAAAATGTGGAAACAAATTGCCATAATAGCTCATAATAAATCATAATATTATGAATAATTATGGGAATTTGTTTAAAATGAAAATTATTTTTTGTAACTTTGTCGCCGACAATCAACCATTTTTAAACCAAAAGAAAATGAAAAAGTTAAATTTGAAAGTAGCAGTTATTCTGCTCGCCGGTAGCTGTTTCTTCAGCTCCTGCATCGGATCGTTCAGTTTGTTTAACAAGTATGCCAAGTGGCAGAGAGAGATGACCAACAACAAGTTTGTCAACGCCATCGTGGGCTTCTTCCTCATGCCGATCGTCGGTTCTATTACGATGGTCGTCGACTGGCTGGTGCTCAACACCATCGAGTTCTGGAGCGGTGACAACCCCGTGGCTTCTAACATCGGTAAGACCCAGAACGTAAAAGGTCAGGACGGTCGTATCTATGCCGTGAAGACCCTGAAGGACGGCTATAAGGTGACTGCACCTGACGGCGTCGTAACCCTCTTCACCTACAACAAGGCCGAGAACAGCTGGTCGATGACACAGAACGGTCAGACCCGTGAGATCTTCCGTTTCACCGAGGATGGCAAGAGCATCCGTATGGACGTGAACGGTCAGGAGCGTGAGTTCGCTCTCAACGAGCAGGGTGTGATGGACGCTGAGCGTGTAGCTATGGGCTTCGACCTGGCTCAGCGCTAAGCTGAAAGCATCAGAACCAGTGCATCAATGCACGGAGATAGGCTGCCAATTCGGCAGCCATTTTTTCGTGCTGCCAGAGACTGGGGTGATAGTCGTTGCCATAGCCAAGATCACCGTTCTGCGGGGTGAAGTTGAAGCGGTAGACCTCTTTGTCGCCAGCCTTATTGGCTTCGGCCGTCACCTCGTCGAGTGTCTGCTTGGCAATCTCCAGTTCCTTGCCACCCAGCATCGAACCGCAAAGGAACACGATCTTAGCCTTTGGGTTATGATCACGCACCAGTTTTAACAGGCGCTGATAGCCCTGTTTGAGCAGTTTCACATCGTAGTTGTTGGTGGAAAGGTCGTTGGTGCCGAGATTGATGCAGACTACATCGGGCTGATAGCGGCTGAAGTCCCATTTCTCTCGCAGGAAAGAGGCTTCATCGCGCAGTTTCAGATCCCAGGCATAACCTGTATATTCATATTGTACGGGCATGCAAGAGCGGGGAGAGCCCGTCTTAGCCTCGCCATAGTTGCGATAGGCACCGATACCGCTGCGGGCCACCACCCAGTGCTGGGCCTCGAGGGCACGGGCTGTGATAGAGGCGTAGCTATAATAGTGGTTCTCGGTGGCATAGTCGAAACCTTCGTTGGGTTTCGTTCCCTCGTTACCATAGCCGCAGGTGATGGAATTGCCGATGAATTCGAGCTTTCTGGAGGGTAGGGCAGGTGCCTCTACCAGACGCTTACCTTTATCTAATACAAAGCCCCAGAACTCCGGATACATCTCATAGCCCTCGATGATATACATCAGACGGACGAGGTGACGACCCTCGGGCAGGGCTGTGGCAAGGGTTACCACTGAGTCTCTTTTCTCCATGAACGACACCTTGAACGGTTCTGCCTCGTCGATCTGTGCCATATAGTAGCCGCTTCCGGGCTTGGCAATCATCTTCAGCGATGTGCCCTCGAAGGCAGCGATGATCTGCGTGCCAGGGTAGTTGAAGGCCGGGCGCTCAGGGTTGGTAAAACTGATACGGCCTGTGTACTGGATATGCTTGTCACTTGGACGGACGACGGTGCCCCTGATGGGCAGTGTTTCACGGGCGACTGCCAGTTGGCAGCAGCAGATCAAAACAGCGATGAAATGTAGCTTTTTCATATCTTTTGTTGTTTAATATGTGCAAAGTTACAATTTTTCCACTAAATTAGCATCATAATTAGAAATTTTTTGTATCTTTGCCCCCAAATAACCATAAATTATAAAGATTATGAGTGTACTACTTGTTATTATCGCCCTTGTGGTGATTGTCGGATTTTATTTCGTTTCCACCCAGCGTTCGCTGGTTAATCTCGATGAATTGTGTAAGAACGCCCTGAGCCAGATTGAGGTTCAGCTCAACTCCCGTTTCGACGCTGTGATAGCCCTCGCCAAGACGGCTGCACAGTATGCCAAGCATGAGTCGGAAACCATCATCCAGGCTGTTCAGGCTCGTGGTGGTAATCTCGGTAATGGCAATGTGCCTGCTACCCCTGAGAGCATCAATCAGCAGACCGACCTCCTCGGACAGATGATGGGTCGTCTGAACGTGGTGTTCGAGCGCTATCCCGAACTGAAGGCCAGCGATCTCTACCGCGAGGCTCAGGAGGGCATGAAGCAGTATGAGGAGAATGTGCGTATGTCGCGTATGGTCTACAACGATACCGCTACGAAGATGAACCGTATGGTGCGTCAGTGGCCATCCTCCATCGTTGCCTCTATGCTTCATTTCGACCAGAAGGATTACCTCAAGGTCGATAGCGAGGAGAAGAAACAATACCCCAACCTCGATGAAGCGTTTAAGAAGTAATTTTAGTGGAAAGTGGAGAGTGGAAAGTGGAAGGAGAAATGTCTGCAGCAGAGTATTCTCTTTCCTCTTTCCTCTTTCCTCTTTCCTCTTTTTTGCTCTTACTATTTCGGCCCGGCCGCAGCTGAAGCGACTCGACATCCGTGTGATGCTGAGCCAAAATGGCGATGCCCGCATCACGGAGACCCGTCAGATGACGATCGACTCTGAGGGTACGGAGTGCTACATCGGCAAGGGACTGCCCGACGGTTGTGAGGTGCGCGACCTCACGGTGACTGACGAGACGGGCCGCGAGTTTGAGAATGTCGGCAGTTGGGATATCAACCGCTCCCGTAGCTGGAAGGAAGGTAAGTGTGGTATCGTCGTCAAGCATGGTGGCTGTGAACTCTGCTGGGGTCTTGGCGAAAGCGGTGAGCGTACCTACATCACCAGCTATACCCTCACTGGCCTCGTCTGCGCCCATCCCGATGCCGATGCCATCCGTCATGTATTCCTCGATGCCGATATCTCTCCCAAACCCGAGAAGGCCTATCTTACCATCGAGGCCGACTCGCTCCTGACCGAGGAGAACAGTGGCATCTGGGGCTTCCGTTTTGGTGGTGAACTCGGCTACGATAATGGAAAGATGGTGGCCTACAACGATGAGCCCTTCGGCAGTAGTGGTGCCATGTATATCATGTGCCGTTTCGACAAAGGACTATTCGAGCCCTGGTATCAAGTCGAGGAGACTTTCGAGACGAAGAAAGAACAGGCTTTCGAGGGCAGCGACTACGTGGGTGGATATGGAGATGGCGGTGACGACGACGAGGGCTTTTGGGCCTTTGTCCTGATGTTTATCGGCTTCGTTGTCACGCCCATCGTTGGTGGCGTCTGGTATTTTATATATGTTTATCGCGCACGTAAAAAAGCTTTCAAGGATCTGCTCTGGTATCGCGACATTCCTCTGAGGGGCAACCTCCAGCAGGCCAACGACATGCTCAATGCCTATAAGTACTTCGGCACCGATTACAACAACCTGCTCTCTGCCTGTGTCCTCAAGCTTATCAACATGGGGGCCATTTCCATCGAGTCGCGACCCAATTCGAAGGGCAAGACCGAGCAGAACTTTGTCATGCACGAACTGCCCAACGTTGCCGACCAGCCCCTGCTGCTGCGTAAGATCCACAACATCTTCAAAGAGGCTGCAGGCTCCGATACGGTACTTGAGCCCCGCGAGTTGAAATCGTTTATGCGCAGCACGCGTAATGAATCGATCACCGACTCGTTTATCAACACCCTCCATACCAAGACGAGCATCACCCATTATAAGGACCGTTTGGAAGAGGTGCGTCAGGTGTTCGGCCTCAAGAAGTTCCTCAAGGAGTTTACATTGCTCGACGAGCGTCATGTCCAGGAAGTTGCGTTGTGGAAGGACTATATGATCTACGCCACCCTCTTCGGCATTGCTGATCAGGTGATCAGCGACATGAAGAAGATCAATCCTGAATACTTCAATATGGATCAGGTGGCTAATCAGATGGCCGACAATATGACGTTGCCGATGATTCGTTCTACCCTTCTGAACAGTACCTCGCGTGCCGTAGCCAACAAGGCTGCCCGTGAGGCCCGGGCCTCAGGTCGTGGCGGTCACTCCTCATGGGGAGGCGGCGGTGGCGGTTTCTCTGGCGGCGGCTTCGGCGGTGGCGTCAGATAGAATACGGGTGCAGAAGTGCAATGCTTCTGCACTTGTTTTTTCGAAAAGTAGCAGAAATATTTGGTGGTTTGACGGATTATGCTTATCTTTGCAGCGTGAAACCAATAAATAGAATGCTATGGAACAATTATTGCATTATGTGTGGAAGCATCGTCTGTTCCCTTTAAGGGAGCTCGAGACGACTGATGGTAAACGCGTTGAGGTGATAGACCCTGGGTTGCATAACAGAAATGCGGGGCCTGATTTCTTTAATGCGAAGGTGAATATCGGAAGAACGCTGTGGGTGGGCAATGTCGAGATCCACGACAAGGCCAGTGACTGGTATCTGCATCACCATGACCGCGACCCACGGTATAATAATGTGGTGCTTCACGTGGTGGGTGAGGTGGATACCGAAGTAAGGAATGCCCAAGGGGAGTCTCTTCCGCAACTGCAGCTGGATGTGCCGCAGCACGTCAGTCAGCACTATGAAGAACTGCTGAAAACCGATAGTTTTCCTCCTTGTTATAAGGTGATTCCCGAACTGACACGGTTGAAGGTGCATGCCTGGATGGCTGCCCTGCAGACGGAGCGGCTGGAGCAGAAGACGGAGGCGATACGCCATCGTGTCGAACTGTGTGGCGGCTCGTGGGAGGATGCCTATTTCGTGACCCTCGCCCGCAACTATGGCTTCGGCATCAATAGCGAGGTGTTCGAGCAATGGGCGAGGGTGGTGCCCCTCAGTGCCGTGGCTCATCATCGCGACGATCTTTTCCAAATAGAGGCCATCTTTATGGGACAGGCGGGACTGCTTGAACTGGAGACGATACCCGACTATTATCAGCAGGCGGCTCTCAATGAAGGCTACTTCGCCAAGCTCCGCAATGAGTACCTCTATCTGGCTCATAAATTCTCGATGAAACCGATGGATTTTAAGCTTTGGCGGTTTCTCAGGCTGCGGCCACAGAACTTCCCGCATATCCGCATCTCGCAGTTGGCAAGTCTCTATTATCAGCAGAAGGCCGGACTGAGTCAGTTGCTGGAATGCGAGACCATCGATCAGCTGAAGACGCTTTTCAGCTCACATGTCACGCCCTATTGGGAGACGCACTACACCTTCGGTTCAACAAGTTCGAAAAACGAGAAGCACCTCTCTTATGGTTCCCTCAACTTGTTGATGATAAATACAGCTGTACCGATGCTATTTGCTGTGGGAAGACATCAAGGCAAAGAGGTGTTGTGTGACCGGGCTTTCGATTTCTTGGAGCAGTTGAAGGCAGAGAACAATTATATCACGCGTATGTGGCTGCAAGTGGGCCTGCCTGTTGAGACGGCCGGTGACTCGCAGGCGCTTATCCAGTTGAAAAAGGAATATTGCGATAAGCGTGACTGCCTCCGCTGCAGGTTTGGATACGAGTACCTTAGTAGAAGTGAAAAGTAATATTATGGAACAAGAACTTTTTTATGCGATGGCGTTGACGCGCCTGACGAATTTTAACTTCCAGCAGGCGCTGGAGTTGTATAGAGCTGTGGGCAGTGCACAACGTATTTATGAACATCGGAATGAGATCGGTGATCTGGTTGAGGCTTGTTCTCCGCGTCTTATCGAAGCCGTGAAAGACTGGGATGAGGCGATGAAACGGGCGGAATTTGAACTGCAGTTCATGCAGGATCACCAGATCCGGGCCATGACACCTATGGATGATGACTACCCCCGACGGCTTAGTGAGTGTCCAGACGCCCCCCTTGTCGTTTATTACCGTGGCAATGCCGACCTGAACCAGTCGAAGATTGTGAATGTCGTAGGCACCCGTCAGTGTACGATGTATGCCAGGGACCTGATTCGTATGTTCATGAGAGACCTCCAGGAGATGTGTCCGAAGGTGTTGGTGGTCAGTGGCTTGGCCTACGGCGTGGACATCTGTGCCCACAAGGAGGCTCTGAACAATGGTTACGAAACGGTGGCGGTGCTGGCGCATGGTCTTGACCAGATTTATCCCTATCAGCATCGTGATACAGCTGTGAAGATGTTAAGTCACGGGGGACTGCTGACGGAGTTTATGACGCAGACCAATGCCGACAAAATGAATTTCGTGCGTCGCAACCGTATTGTGGCGGGTGTGTCAGATGCCTGTATCGTTGTGGAGAGTGCCGTCAAAGGGGGAAGTCTCATCACGGCAGAGATAGCCCAGAGTTACGATCGGGCCGTGTTTGCCTTCCCTGGTACTGTCGATATGAAATATAGTAAGGGTTGTAACTATCTGATACGCGACAATGTGGCAGGGCTGATTACTTGTGCCGAGGATTTTGTCAAGGCTATGGGTTGGCAGGATGATGCGCTGCGACGGAAGGTTTTGTCCGATGGAATCGAGAGAAACCTCTTCCCTGACCTTTCGTCAGAGGAAACGAAAATTGTCAGTCTGCTGCAACAGACCAACGACCTGCAACTGAACATCCTCAGCGTGAAGACCGGCATCCCCATCGGACAGTTGACGGCTTTGCTCTTTCAATTGGAAATGAAGGGCGTGGTGAAAGCGTTGGCGGGTGGCATGTATCACTTGCTGATGTAAATCTTTCCTCTTTCCTCTTTCCACTTTCCACTTTTTTTCGTACCTTTGCACCCGTTATGAGTACAAAGTATATTTTCGAGACCCGGATGCAGGTGCGCGACTATGAATGCGACATTGAAGGCATCGTGAATAATGCCAACTACCTGCACTATTGTGAGCATACCCGACATTTGTTTTTGAAGGCGTGCGGCCTGAGTTTTGCAGAGATGCATGAAAAGGGTGTGGATGCCGTTGTGGCCCGCATGTCGATGCAGTTTAAGACGCCCCTGCGGCCCGACGACGAGTTCGTGTCGCGGCTCGGATTGACAAAGGAAGGCATCAAATACGTGTTCCATCATGACCTTTACAGGGCCACAGATGAGAAGCTCTGCTTCCGTGCGCAGGTGGAACTGGTGTGTATTGTAAACGGCCGGCTCTCAGGCAGTGATGAATATGACCGTGCCTTCGCGCCATATCTTTTTTAAATAAAAATTTGGTTTTTTGTTTACTTATTCGTAACTTTGCAGCGTTTTAATTCGAATTAAGTATGAAGATAGCTTTAATCGGCTACGGAAAGATGGGTAAGATGATTGAGCAGATTGCCATCGACCGTGGTCATGAAATCGTGAGTATCATAGACATTGATAATCAGCAGGATTTCGATAGTCCTGAGTTTGCATCGGCCGATGTGGCCATTGAGTTTACCGCCCCGCTGGCGGCCTACGGCAACTATCTGAAAGCCTGGGCAAAGGGTGTGAAGGTGGTCTCAGGTTCGACGGGTTGGATGACGGAGCACGGCGACGAGGTGCGCAAGGCCTGCAGTGAGGGCAAGACACTCTTCTGGGCCTCGAACTTCTCCATCGGTGTGGCCATCTTCTCGGCTGTGAACCGCTATCTGGCGAAGATCATGAACCAGTTCCCACAGTACGATGTGGAGATGGAGGAGACCCACCATGTGCATAAACTGGATCATCCCTCAGGCACGGCTATTACATTGGCTGAGGAGATTGTAGAGAACATCGACCGCAAGGAGGCTTGGAAGGAAGATACCACAGATAAGAAATACCTGCGTGTGGACCATATTCGTCGTGGTGAGGTGCCAGGTATCCATACTATCCGCTATGATTCGGATGCCGACCTGATCACTATTACGCACGATGCACACTCTCGCAAGGGATTTGCCTTAGGGGCAGTGCTGGCGGCTGAGTATACGAAGGATCATCAGGGACTGCTGACGATTTCAGATATGTTTAAATTCTGAAAACTGCCTTAAGAGAGATTAAATCGGCATGCCAGGCGCAACTTATCGCAGGACACGATGCGTCAATAGGGCATGAAACCAAATTATAGAGAAGAATGGAGAAAAAGGAAAAACTGAATATGAAGGTGCAGTGGGCGAAGTTCATTGTGGTGTTGGTGCTGTATCTGTTGTTCTTGTTTTGGGTGAAGTCATGGTGGGGTCTGTTGGTCATTCCGTTTATCTATGACATCTATATCACCAAGAAGATCAAATGGCAGTGGTGGAAGGAGTCCGAAGGTCCTACAAAGTGGATCATGTCGTGGGTCGACGCCTTGGTGTTCGCCTTAGTGGCTGTATACTTCATCAACCAGTTCTTCTTCCAGAATTACGTGATTCCATCGAGTTCGTTGGAGAAATCGCTGTTGACAGGAGACTATCTCTTCGTGTCGAAGGTGAGCTACGGTCCCCGCATTCCGCAGACGCCGCTGACAATGCCGTTGACGCAGCATACCCTGCCTGTGATCGAGACTAAGAGCTATATCGAATGGCCGCAGTGGGACTACCGTCGTGTGAAAGGCTTGGGCAATGTGCAGCTGAACGACATCGTGGTGTTCAACTATCCTGCAGGCGATACGCTTTGCTCGGCACCGCAGTATCAGGCACACGACTTCTACAGGCTCTGCTATCAGTTTGGCTATCAGCGTTATCCGCAGCATCCTGATCCAGACTCGTTAGATAACGAGATGCGCCGTAAACTGTTCGAGGCTATCTATCAGGGCGGACGACAGTTTATCGAGGAGAATACAACGGAGTTCGGTGAAATCATCACCCGTCCTGCCGACCGTCGCGAGAATTATGTGAAGCGTTGTGTGGGTCTGCCTGGACAGACGTTGCAGATCAAGGACCGCATCATCTACCTTGACGGCAAGGCCAACAAGGAGCCCGACAATGTGCAGTACACCTACCTTGTGAAGCTGAAACAGCGTCTGCCTGACGAGCTGATGAAGGAGCTGGGCATCACGATGGAGGATATGATGAGTCTGAACACCCTTGGCTATATGCCGTTGACAAAGCAGGCGGTGAATGCACTGAAACAGCAGGGCTATGCCGAGAGCATTGAATTGAACACGGAGGCCGAGGAGTGGGATATCTATCCCCTGAACGGCAATAAGCACTGGACGCGTGACAACTACGGACCCGTATGGATTCCGAAAAAGGGCGAATCCATCGACCTGACGCTCGACAATCTCGCCATTTATGAGCGGCCTATCCGCACTTATGAGGGTAACGATCTGATGGTGAAGGACGGCAAAATATTCATCAATGGTGAGGTGGCCACGAAGTACACATTCAAGATGGATTACTATTGGATGATGGGTGACAACCGTCATAACTCGCTTGACTCCCGCTACTGGGGTTTCGTGCCTGAGGATCATATCGTGGGTAAGCCTATCTTCATCTGGTGGAGCAGCGATCCTGACAGGCATGGGTTTGGCGGTATCCGTTGGAGCAGATTGTTCAGATTCGTGGATAATATTAAGTAACCGGTAAGAGGCGAGAGATATGCGGGGTTCGTTTAAGTTCCTATTGGCGCTGGCCACGGCTTTTGTGACGATGCTGGCGTTTCGGGCTTTGGTGATGACGGTCTGTACCGTCGACGGCAAAGGCTTGGAGCCAGTGTTCCAAGCGGGCGATCATGTGGTGGTCAACCGTTGGAGCTACGGCTTGCGCACAGGGGAGAAAGGGAGCCTTTTCGACTATGGCCGTATCTGTCGTCAGGAAATCAATAAGGGCGATTTCATCGCTTTTGAAGACTCGTTGGGCAAGATGCTCATCTGCCGTTGTACTGCATTGCCAGGGGATACGATCTTTGGAAAGATTGTTCCTGGCATCGTGAACTGCGCTGATCAGAACTATTATTGGATGGAGTCGTTGGGAAAGAACAATGCCACAGACAGTCGGCAATTAGGCTTTATCCCTGAAGAGCGCATCGTCGGCCGTGCCAGTCTGATACTCTACAATCACGACCCTTCTTCCGCTTTCTGGAAGGGCTATATGAAAGACCGCATCCTATTGTTACCATAATGAAGGTCTTACTCAGCACGACTTATTTCGGGCCCGTTCAGTGGTATCAGAAACTGTATCGTCATGAGGAGGTGCAGATAGAGCAGTGGGAAAGTTTTCAGAAACAGACCTATCGTAACCGTTGTCTGATTGCCACCACGCAGGGAGTGCAGGCACTGACGGTGCCTGTGGAAAGGAATCAGGAGAATACCATTAAGGATGTGCGGATCAGTGATCATGGCAATTGGCGTCATCTGCATTGGAACGCTTTGGTGAGTGCCTATGGCGAGTCGCCCTTTTTCGACTATTATCAGGATGATATCAGGCCATTCTTTGAGAAAAGGTGGGAGTTTCTTCTCGATTTCAATGAGGTGATTCGTGAAAAGATGTGTGAGTTATTAGATTTCCAGCCGAAAGTCTGTTTTACAGATTCGTGGATAGATTCTGATTCTTCCGAAAACTCGGCTTACGCTGACTTCCGCGAGGGAATCCGCCCCAAGCACCCACTGCCAGACCCCGATTTCGAGCCAAAGCCCTATTATCAGGTCTATCAGCAGAAGCATGGTTTTTTGACGAACTTGTCGGTGCTTGACCTGCTGTTTAACATGGGTCCAGAGGGGATTTTCTACCTCTGAGACATACAATGAAACAAATTGAAAAACTATTAGAACGAGACAGATAATCTGTTTCGACAAATCTTCCTACCTTTGCAACCGAATCAACACTGACGACAATGAAAAAATCTTCATTCCTGCTGACCCTATGTCTCATGACCTGTCTCATTTCCATGAGTCAGACGCAACAGTTTTTTACCTCTGATAAACTGTCGAGCAACCGTGTGCTGGCTATCTGTCAGGATAAGACCGGTTATATCTGGGTGGGTACGGAATATGGTTTGAACAAGTACGACGGGTATCGTTTTACCAACTATCTGCATGAGAGTGCCAACCCCAACTCCATTAGCAGCAATATCGTTTCATTCCTTTTCTCAGACTCTCAGGATAACCTTTGGGTGGGAACGCAGTTGGGACTGGACCTTTACAATCGTGATAAAGACCAATTTGAGCATGTCAAACTGGAGGGAGCCAAAGCATTGCCGCGTATCAATGATATGGTGCAAGAAGACGAGGATCATCTATTGGTAGGAACTGCCGGCTATGGCCTCTACCGACTGGATGTCAAGACCTTGAAAACAGAGAAGCTGGACGGTTATGCTCAGGTGGACAAGGATTATTATAGCCATATCTTCATTGATAGCGAGGGTGCTTTTTGGAAATCAGGTCATGGCAGCAGTATCGAGCGTCGCGTGCCCACGGGAAAGATACAATCGTTTGAATCACCATATGGTACGGTCACGGGCTTTGCAGAATATGAAGGTGGAGTGTTGATGGCCTGTATCCACGGCTTGCTCTACTATCGCGACGGACAAATGTACGACCACTATTTCGATCTATCGGAGATAGGTGGCAACGAACAATTTTTCCGTATCGCCATCACCGATCGTCACGACAATCTGTTTGTGGGAACAATCGGTAGAGGACTGTGTTGGATGCCGCGGGGTGAGCATAAACTGAGGAAATATGACTACCAGAGTGCGACATTCGACTTGAGTACGTCGAATATTTGGGCACTGTTCGAGGATAATCAGAATAATCTCTGGGTGGGTTGTCAGAATCGCGGTCTGCTCATGTTGCCACAACAAGAGCCACTTTTCCGTAGTTGGAAATTTGCTGATCTGCATATGGCTACAGGCGGTACACTCACCTCTGTCTGTGCTGGTGAAAACGGCATCATCTGGTGTGCCGTACAGAACAATGGTATCTACGGTATGGACGAAAGGGGAAGGGTGGTGGCCCATCCGGCCTCACCAGAAGGCACCTATCTGATCTACCGCGACAAAACGGGAAACTATTGGCTCGGCACTAATGGCGCACTCTATGCCTATAATCCCCTGACGGGCACCGCACAGAAAAAGGCCTCGTTCAGCAATGGCTTCATCAACGCCATGACCGACGATGGTAAGGGACATCTGATCTTCTCGCTTTTCGGCGAAGGCATCTGTTCGTATAATATCCCGACAGGTGAGATCAAGAAGTTCTCCATGCGTGACGAAGAATTGCCACGCGGACGACTGCATAATGACTGGGTGTCGAACCTTTATACCGACAGCCGAGGGATTATTTGGATCTGTACGGCCTCGGGCATCAACTGCTACGACCCCGAAGGAGACCATTTCCATCCCTATGGCTGGGATGTGCTACTCGATTATAATGCCGTACAGTCGGTGTGTGAGACCCGTGACCACCGCTTCTTGATAGGAACCATTACCGGACTTCATATCTACGACAGCAAAAAGAAGGAGGCTATACCTTTTGAAGGGTCGGAAGTGCTCAGCAATAAGGTGGTGGGTGCCATTGTCGAGGACCGCTCTGGCGACGTTTGGTGCAGTACTACGATGGGTATCTGGCAGTATAAGCATGAGACCAAACAGTTTGTAGGTTATTTACACGGCAACGGTCTGGCCAGCCGGGAATATGTGAACGGTGCAGCTATGCACACTGCTGGCGACCGCATTTGGTTCGGATTCAGCGACGGTCTTACTTCGTTTATTCCCGAGGATATAGACCACTATCGGCCCAGTCAGGAGAAAGTGCAGTTGACAGGGTTCTATGTCGGCGATACACCAGTAATGGGCAGCGATCGGTTTGTGCTTTCCTATATCGACAATACCTTCACTATGGAGTTCTCGCTGCTGAATTATTCTAATGCAGAGAATGTCATCTTCGAATACCGTCTGAACGGTGCCAAGGACTGGACGCGTACTACAACAGGCGATAATGTGGTATCTTTCCACCATCTGCAGCCTGGCTCTTATGCGATGGAAGTGCGGGCCTACGATAACGGTGTCTATACTGAGCCGCAGGTGTATCACATTATCGTAAGGGCACCTTGGTATCAGTCTTCGTGGGCGTACCTATTATATTGTGCGTTAGCTACCGCCATCATCGGCTTCATTGTCTGGTTCTATCTCCGCAAGCGCAGTCAGCAGTTGGATGAGGATAAGATGAAGTTCCTGATTAATGCCACCCACGACATCCGTTCGCCGTTGACACTCATTATGAGTCCGTTGCACAAGCTATTGAGGAAAAATCTGGGTGAGGATGTGAAGGAGGAGTTGAAGACCATCGAGCACAATGCCAGCAGAATCCAGAACCTCGTAAACCAGATACTTGATATCCGTAAGATCGACAAGCAGCAGATGAAAATCCATTGTCAAGAGACCGATATTGTACAGTATGTGGGTAATATCCTCAAATCGTATGAATATACAGCCAAAGAACGGGGTCTCACGTTGACTTATGCGCCAGCTATTGACCGTTTGGCTGTGTGGCTGGACCGTAACCAGTTTGACAAAGTGGTCGACAACTTGATGTCGAATGCCTTCAAATATACCTATGACGGAGGAACTATTGAGGTGCGTATCGACCAGACCGATCACTATACGGCAGAGTTGAAGGTGATTGACAACGGTATGGGTATCAAGGGCGATGTCAACAAGATCTTCGATCGTTTCTACCAGGGCAGCACCTCGCGTTCGCTGCATATAGAGGGTACGGGCATTGGACTGAACCTTTGTAAGATGATCGTGTCAATGCACCACGGGACGATTACAGCCGAGAACCGCACAGACTCCTCTGGCAGTATCTTCACCGTAAGCCTGCCCTTAGGTAACAGTCACTTCACGAAAGAGGAGATGGAATTAGCGGATCCGATCATTGAGAAGAGTTCCCGCTCGAAGCCGCAGACAAACCATCGGATACTTGTGGTGGATGATGATGTGGAAATAGGTAAGTACATTTCACAGGAGTTGGGTGCTTATTATCATATTACGGCAGTGACGGGAGCTCGTGAGGCACTGCGCTGTCTGTTAGGGGCACAACGTGAGAAACAGTTCGACCTGGTGGTGAGCGACGTGATGATGCCTGAGATGGATGGCTTCACCTTCCTCCGGATGGTGAAAACCAATATGAACATCAGCCATGTGCCTGTGGTGATGCTCACCTCGAAAGCCGATGTCGCCAATCGCCTTGAAGGTCTTGAGAAGGGTGCCGACGCCTATCTTGCCAAGCCCTTCGACATGGACGAACTGCATGTGGTCATCAACAACCTCATCAGTAAGTCGCTTCATCTGAAAGGTAAGTTCTCTGGTGCCCAACAACAGAAGGAGAAACTGGTGGAGAAGGAAGTGAAGGGCAACGACGAACTATTGATGGAACGCATCATGAAGGCTGTGAATGCCCATCTCTCCGACAGCGACTTCAATGTCGACATGCTGACACGTGAGGTCGGTATCAGCCGTGCCCAGCTCCATCGTAAGATGAAGGAGCTGACAGGCCTTCCCGTAAGTGAATTTATCCGGAATATCCGTTTGGAGCAAGCTGTGAGACTGCTGAAGGAACAGAAGATAAATGTCACGCAAGTAGCCTATTCCGTAGGGTTCAGCAATGTGGCACATTTCTCCACTGTTTTTCGCAAACAGTTCGGCGTTTCACCTTCAGAGTATATTGAGCAACACACTACTTCTTAGGCGTCGTACACTCATTGACCAGATAGACAATGCTCATGTACGGGATACCCGTATTCGTCTCCAGACCGATTTCACAGGTACGACTATTAGAATAACCTACCTCAATGTGATTGGCCTCGATTTGTGGACGGAGCTTGCGCAGGCCGTACTTGTTCAGTTCGGGGAATGTGAAGCCCCTGTCACCAGCAAAACCGCAACAGCCTATGCCCTCAGGCAGGAACACATGGTTCGAACAGAGTTTCGCCAAAGCAATCATATCCTTATCGACACCCATCTGTCGTGTGGAGCAAGTGAGATGCAGCGCAATGGGCTTATCGGTTGGATGGAAATCGAGACGATCCACGAGATAAGTCATAATGAACTCAGCAGGCTCGTAGAGTTTCATTTTTTTCATCACCTTCTTCATACGGTGCAGACATGGACTTTGGGCACAGAGCACAGGATACTTGCCTTGCTCGGAGGCTTTCCATAGAGCAGTCTCGAGTTCGGCGCTCTTACGGTCAGCAATGTCGAGCATACCCTTCGATTCCCAGATCTGTCCGCAGCACATCTTCTCCATGCCTTCGGGGAAGATGACTTCATAGCCGGCCTTCGCCATCAGTTGGATAACTTCGTCCACGAGATCGTGAATCTTACCGCCTTGCTTCGACTGTCCCATTGTCTGATTGATACAGCTTGGGAAATAAACAACCTTCAGATCACTATGCTCCTCCTCTTTATGGGGGATTGACTTCTCGATGATAAACTGCGTGAGGTCCGACATCTTGGGTTGGCGTTTCTTTTTAGGCATCGCTGTTGTCCAAAGTGGCATGCCCATCTTGTTCATCGTCCGACAGACAGTTGTCATCAGCTTAGGACCTAAGGTGAGATGGGCAGCATGAGCCACATCGAGTACCACGCGCAGACCCGACTTGATGCCCGCCATGTGATTAGCAGCAAACTCGCCTACCTGATAGCCGAGTGTACTGCGGTTCATATCTAATTGTCGGATCAGATGCGTCAACTCGCCCGTATTGATTTTCATCGGACACGAGGTGGAGCAGAGACCATCTGTCGCACAGGTCTGGTCGCCATAGTACTTGTATTGCTTGCGGAGCGTTGCAGCACGTTCTGGATTCTCGCCCGTTGCCTCGAGATAACAGATTTCGCGCTGTACAGCTATGCGCATACGGCTTGAAAGGGTGAGTCCGCACGACATGCAATTCACCTCGCAGAAGCCACACTCGATACACTTGTTGGCCCGCTTCACCTGTTCGATGGTCTCCTTGGCTGTCGAGAGTTTGGGATCCATCAGGTAATGACCGCCATCAGGCACACTCTTGAAATCATAATCGAGCACTGGTAACGGCTTCAGGCACTTGATGAAGCAATCCGGATCATCATTGAAGATAACACCTTGGTTCAACAGTCCTTCGGGGTCGAAGATGGCCTTCAGTTCCTTCATTACCTCATAAGCCTTCTCCCGCCACTCGTATTTCACAAAGGGTGCCATATTGCGGCCAGTACCATGCTCTGCCTTCAGCGATCCGTCGTATTCCTCGACAACGAGTTTGGCCACGTCGCGCATCATCTCTGCATAGCGGTCTACTTCAGCCTTCTCGGCGAAACTCTGATTCAGGATGAAGTGGTAGTTTCCTTCAAAGGCATGACCGTAGATACAGGCATCGTCATAACCGTGATCAGCAATGAGTTTCTGCAATTTCACCGTTGCCTCAGGCAGACTCTCGATTGGGAAGGCGACATCCTCGATAAGACATGAAGTGCCGATGGGACGCGTACCACCCACACTCGGGAAGATGCCTGAGCGGATGGCCCAATATTTGCCATAGACAGCTGGATCCTCCGTAAATTCGGCAGGGATATAAAGCCGGAACTGACCTAAGCATGCCTTGATCTTCTCGATTTTTTCGAGCAGTTGCTCATGGGTGATGCCCTTTGTCTCTGTCAGGATAGCCGTGAGGTTATGGTAGTCGCCAGGCTCTACACCCTCGATCTTGCCCGCATCCACATCCTGTTTGTATTGCAGGAAGACAGGGTCATCGACTGAATTCAGCGACATATAGTCGAGCATTTCGGCACTCTTCACCATCAGGTTTTCGGCACTCATATTCAGATCCTCGTCGCCTGCCTTCAGTTTTTTCATGGCCACCACAGCCTCGCAGCTCTCCTTCATGGTGAGGAAGTACACCATTGCTGAGGCTTTGTATTGGTAGTCATGGAGCGTCTTCATTGTCACTTCTGAGAGGAAGGCGAGCGTACCCTCTGAACCTACCATCGAGTGAGCGATGATGTCGAAGGGATCGTCGTAGGCGATGAGCGGTCGCAGATTAAGGCCCGTCACGTTCTTAATAGAATATTTAGTCCGAATGCGTGAGGCCAGTTCCTCGTCGGCACGCACCTTGTCGCGCAGCGCCTCGATCTTCTTCAGGAACTCGGGATGGCTCTTGCGGAAGGCCTCCTTGCTCTCTTCCGAACCGGTGTCGAGCACCGTTCCGTCAGTCAGGATGATACGGGCAGAAACCATCATACGGTCGCTGTTGGCATGTACGCCGCAGTTCATACCCGAGGCGTTGTTGATCACGATACCGCCTACCATCGCAGAGCCGATGGAAGCAGGGTCGGGTGGAAACACACGGCCGTAAGGCTTCAGGATCTCATTCACACGAGATCCAACAATACCAGGCTGTAATTTGATGGTATCCTGATTCTCGCCGAGTTCATACTTCTCCCAATGCTTGCCTGCCACGATGAGCACAGAGTCTGTACAACTCTGTCCGCTCAATGAGGTGCCTGCAGCGCGGAAGGTAAATGGCAACTTGTACTTCTGACAAGTCTTCACGATCTTGGAGATCTCCGCTTCGCCATCGCTGCGGATGACGACCTTCGGGATCTGACGGTAGAAACTGGCGTCCGTTCCCCAACCTAAGGTACGGAGCTCATCGGTATAAATGCGGTCCGACGGCAGGAATTGCCTGAGGTCAGACAGGAATTGATCGATATTCATAGTTGTAGCAAATTAAAAGACGTGAAGACCGAGGAAGACCATCAGTCCATTCATCAGGATCCAGAAGATGGCAAACGGCATCGTCTTACGCATGATGTCGCCATCCTGTCCTTCCATATCACAAGCAGCCGTTGCAATCGCTATCGACTGTGGCGAGAGCAGCTTACCGCCTTCAGAACCGGCACAGTTGGCGGCTGCGAGCCAGTTGGTCTCATTACCACTGACACCGAAGAACGTGCCTTGGTTCACTAGTCCGAGGTCGCTGGCAGCAGTAGCCTGTAGCTTACCAAAGAGGATGTTGGCATTGGTGGCACTACCCGTCACGAAGGTGCCGATAGAACCAATCAGCGGTGCAAAGAACGGGAAGGTAGCGCCAGTCAGCAGTACAAGGCCCTTGGCGATATCGTTGGTCATACCCGTATTGTTCATCAGCATAGCCATTGCGACGAGGCAGCAGATGGTGACAACCGTCTTCTGCAGGTTCAACGTGGTCTTGGCGAGCAGCTTCATCAGACTGCCGAAACTCATGCCCTGGATCAAACCGCCAATCACTGCACCTAAGAAAATCATCAGACCCGCATTCGAGAGCCAGCCAAACTTAAAGGTATTGCCAATAACCGGCAAATCAAACTTCGTCACTAAGGTCTGGTTCAGCAGTTCGTTGATGGGAGGTACAATCTTACTGCTGATCAAGATGAAGAAAATGATGAGGCCATAGACACTCCAGGCTTTGAGCGTCTTGACGAGGCCGAACTTTTTCTTCTCGATATGTACCGTATCTTTCTCGGCTTCATGGCGCAGGAAAAGTTGATTGTAGATCAGCATCGCAATAATTGCTGCCACAGAACCAAGGATAGCAGGTGTCTCCGGACCAATGAAGTGGGCGCAGCAGAACTGAACAATGATGGAGAAGGAACCCACGAACAGGGCAATCGTGATATTCTTCACGATCTTCGTGCGATCCGTCATCATCAGAATCAGGAACGGGGTGATAAAGAACATCAGCGAGAGCTGAAGGATGATAAACGTGGCCACTTCGCAGAGTTCCTCAGGTGTTGCCACACCGCTGGCAGCCACTTGATTGGCAAGTGTCGTGGCAGGCAGACCGACGGCACCGAAGCCTACGGCTACCGTATTGGCGACCAGACAGATGACGGCCGAGAACATCGGTTTGAAGCCTAGTCCAATCAAGATGGCAGCAGGGATAGCCACAGCCGTACCGAAGCCCGCCATACCCTCAAGCACGCCGCCCAGACCCCATGTCAGTAGAAGTACCAGCAGACCCTTGTCGGAAGTCATTTGGATAAACTGTGTCTTAATCGTTTCTATCTCTTTTGTCTCGCAAAGGATATTGTAACTGAAAATGGCACAGATAATGATCAGGATGATGGGGAAGCATGCCTTGAGGAGTCCCTCCACCACCGACCACAGGGTAATACCGAAAATAGAGAGGCCTGAATACTTCTCAGGGATAATGCCCATCGCCGGAACGGCAAACAGGGCCAGAAGGACGGTTACAACAAGTGTGACTATAGCACTCTTGTAGCCTGACACTTTAAAGCCCATCATCAGGACAATGAGCAATAGAATGGGAATAACAGATACTAATGCTGTCATAGGGTTCTAGTTATTAATGATTATTATATAAGTGACTTGCGGACAAATATACGACATTTTTTTGATATTACCAAATTTTCGGGCATAAAAGTGAATTGTGATGCTTTATTTTTCCGCGCAGAAATTTGGCAGATAACGAAAATATTCGTATTTTTGCCGGACGAATCATAAACTATAACTGATATGAAGAAACTATTCATGACAGCGATGATGATCGCTGCAAGTGTAGGGCTGACAAACGCCCAGACAGCGCAAAGACAAGTAGTGGAAGAAGGTGGTACAGGTCCCTTCAAGTCGGAAGTGGTAGGTGATGCCTCCTGCCCAGGCTTCACGGTGTATCGTCCCCAGAACCTAAAGGAAGTGGTGGCCAAACAGGGTTGCTTGCCCGTGATTGTCTATGCCAACGGTGCTTGTTTTAACAACAATGTGGAGATGCGCCTGCTGTTGAGCGAGGTGGCTTCCTATGGTTATGTGGCTGCTGCCATCGGTCCGTACGACGAGGCTGATGTGATGGCACAATGGCGCGGTGTACTGAAGTCTGCCTATCCCGAAACCAAGGGTGAGGTGGTAATGGCCAATGGCGAGAAGATTCTGCCCATGACGGCCGAGGAGCGTCAGGCTCAACAGGCGCAGCAGGCCAAACAGCGTGAAGAGGCCGCCAAGAAAGCCAAGAAGAACAAGAAGCAGCCGGCAGAACAGCCTTTCAGAACCTATCCAAAGATGTTACTGGAGGTGTTGGATTGGTTGACGGAACAGAATGCCAAAGCAGGCTCAGAATACTATCATTGTCTGAATCTCGACCATGTGGCAGCGATGGGACAGTCGTGTGGAGGTGCGCAGGTGTTAGGTGTTGCCTACGATCCCCGCATTAAGACCTGCGTGATGCTGAACTCTGGCATTGGTGATATGGAGATGATGGGTACGACGAAAGAATTGCTGAAGAATCTTCACCAGCCGATGTTCTATATGATTGGCGGTCCTGGCGACATCGCCTACGCCAATGCTCAGAAAGATTACGAGCGTATTGCCGACAACATCCCTGTAGTCATGCTGAACTCCAAGGACGGCCATAGCGGAACCTATTACGAGAAGCATGGCGGCAATTATGCCAAGGCTGTGGTGAAGTGGCTCGACTGGCAGCTGAAGGGCCAGGTAGGCCAATCTGCTCTTTTCCTCGATGACGAATACCTGAAAATGAAATTCCCCGAATGGCAAGGCGTCCGGAAGAATTTCAAATTCTGAGTAACAAATACAGGTCGCGATTATTTCATCCGTTTGCGAGTACGGGGCGTGCCATCGGCATCCTGATACTGCTCGATAACGAGGCCTTTGCCCGAAGCATTAGACAGGCGACGGCCATTCAGGTCGTAGCGTGCCGAAGGCTCGGTGGTGGCGTTGGGAACTGCAGTGATAGCAGAGGGAGCTGTCTCGTAGAACTGCCAGGCATCGAACTTTACGTTATCGGCTTTGGTGAACACGATGAATAGGAGGTTTTTCGTACCCTTGAATACGGCTGGATCGACTTCAAACACCTGGTCTTCCATCGTTGATGAGGAGAATTCTATTGTAGCGATGGGATTCTGGTTCTTGCCTGTACGAAATTCAATGGTGCCGCTACCCTTGGCTCTGAGGACAAACGTCTTGGCACCGGTCTCGCCGAAATCCACATTGCGTACAGCAGTCCACGAAGTAGGCGCCATCTTGATATACATATTCTCGGAGGCATCGTTACCCAGCGTGTTCTTCGAGGTGATGGTCTTGATATTCTTGAAGTCCTCATAGTTGACACCACCGCAAGAAGCCATAGTCTCGGCCTGCTGGAGCTCATAGGGATTCAAGGCCTTGATTGGGGTCACGCCAGGGTTGTTCAAATCTACCTTGCTGATGGTCTGCGTGGCTTCGTCGACAGTGGCTTTGGCTACGCAGATAGAGCGATAGGTTGATGCATTTTGGTCAAAACTCTTATCATTATCCTTCATGCCCTGCAGCAAAGAGCCATTGTGGAAAATATGGTAATAGTTGCCCTGATATTTGTGCAGGTGGGAATGGTTGTTGGGCGAAGAGCCGGGATGAGGACCATAGACACCCTTATACTTCCAGGAGTCTGGATCAGTGGGAGTATCAGAAACCATATAGCACATCGTACAGGTCTCTGGCTTTGAAACGCTGATGCCCTGTTCCTGCTTGTATTTGTTCCAGTCGGCATCTTTGCGATTTGCCCAGTTAGAGCAATAGGTATAGACAAACTTGCCATCCATAATGTTCAGCTCGCTGGCCTCGAAGTGATAAGGGGCGGGAATTTTGACAGCGCTGCCGTCGAGTTCGATCATTGAGGGTTTCAGTTTCGCGATACGGGCATTATTAGGCTGAAGGTCGGTGCCTTTCTCATTCGGGTCGCCACCACCGAAGGAAATCCAGCCCGTGCCGTTCTCGTCAATCATCACACCGGGATCGAAGATCCAGTTGCAGGGCAGTGCGCCTGGCGTGTCACGATTAATGAGGGATGCCTTGAGTGGAGAAGTCCAAGGACCTATGGGAGAATTGGCTTTCAGCACACCGACGCCGTGGCTGGTGTTGGCAAAGTAAAGGAAGAACTCCTCCTTGCCGTCCTCCGTCGTGCGCCACGTTACCGATGGTGCCCACGAGTTCATAAAACCTTTATACCATGGATTACCCGTCCACGAGGAACAGAGCTTGGCCACATCGATGGTGCCGTGAAAGGTCCAGTTGACCATATCGTCGGTGGAGAAAACCACCAGCGACTTGATGTCGCCATAGCCGTTTTCGCCTTTTTTGCCGTTCTTGATAAACTGCTGATGGTCGTTGGAACCATAGACATACAGACGGCCGTTATACTCGAGGGCGGTAGGGTCTGCACAGAATACGCAACCGCTGATAGGATTTACCTGACCTGGTTTCTTAAAATTGACGGCAGCCTCATTCTGGGCGTTTAAATGAAGACTCATAGCCATCATCATGGCAATAGTAAGGATTTGTTTCATGTATCTTTTTTCTTATTGTTATTTTTGATTATGCAAAGGTACTACTTTTTTTGATTACAACCATCTTTTTCGAGTGAAAAGTGAGGTGAGGCGGCGATTTCGGCCTACCGTCAGCGGCATAGGCTTTGAACACCGTCGAAAAGCGATTTTTTAGTTATAAAGATTATTTAGGGATTTCCAGAATGTATCTGCAGCCATCGGGATAGCTGGTATCATGGATAAGCGAGCCACCAAGTCCGTTGGCATGGCGATAGGCCATAGGCAGACCAAGACCACTGCGCTCCAACTGGTCGTCCATCTCTACGAGCGGCTTGAGCGTCAGGTCCAATGACTCTTCAGAAAAGCCCGGTCCCTCGTCCTCAACAATAAAGCGGACAGTGGTTTCCGTCTCTGTCACATACAACCGGATATTCTGGCCATCGGAGAATTTGGCAGCGTTTGCCAGCAGTTCACGGATGGTGCGTAACAGGAAGAGGTGATTCGATAGAATATAAGTGGTGTCGGGCAGCTCGGTTTCGAAAGTGATTTGCTGGTCAGGATAGTGACTCTTTGTATACTCAACACACTTGCGGGCCAGTACGTTGCATGACATTTCATCACTTCTATTGTACAGCAGTCCTTGTGACGACGAGGTCTCTGTCTCTGCACTGTCGAAGAGCATGAGCACCATGCGTTTCAGGTGGATGGCATTATGCTTCATGCTGACACAAATCTCGTTCAGATAGTCGGCACTGATTGCCTTCGTCTCATCTCCTGCCCTTTGTGCTGCAATGC
>Ga0247610_10001585_pt1 | contig 28017 bp, 36 predicted proteins | sample 174DNAGHGhighgp2_FD_193483 | JGI IMG/M metagenome (GOLD analysis project Ga0247610, IMG submission 193483) | Sheep rumen microbial communities from Palmerston North, Manawatu-Wanganui, New Zealand - 1742 DNA GHGhigh gp2 | ecosystem: Host-associated > Mammals > Digestive system > Stomach > Rumen...
CAGGGGATAATCAAGTTGATGATTTAATTATTGTTGGAAGCTATAACCAAATTAATACTGGCGATTTGGATGATACGGTAAGATGCGCATGGGTACAAGATGCAAATGGCAGCAATTACAATATTAATGCTGCTACAGGCAGAGCATATTATACAAATAAAGGAGAAGGAAAAGGTAATTATATTTATAACGAAGATACCGGCAAATATGAATATGTAGGTTCAAATAATGGTAATTATACAAGATCTTATATAGCTGTAAATAATGTAATTAACACAGGCAACGGCAATGATTACATTAAATACAGCGGGTATAACAATACAATTGATATGGGCAATGGTGAAAATGATTGGTGCTTAGCTTCTGAAAAAAATTATATGCAATCCGAGAATATTACAATTAACGGTGCTGAAAAAATTTCATATAAATCTAATTATACGTATGCAACTGTTGCAAATTTAGATAATATGAATGGCTGGGTTAGACAATCATCTGATGGTGATTGCGGAATGCTTTCGTTGTTAAATTCATTAGGACACTGCACAGGTCAAACTGATTTATCTGAATATATAACTGTAGAAGCTGTGGATGGCGGTAAATCATATAATGTAACTTTTAATAATTATTATAAAAATATTGCGAGTAAATCGGATTCTCTTTTGGCAACAGTGACTGTTTCTCAAACAGGAATAAACTCTTTTAGCGGAGGTTATGGAGATCCTGATACAAAATTATTTTTACACGCTCTTGAAGAATTAATAAGCATAAATAATCCGGAATTCAAAGAAAATGATTTTGCTAAAAAACATGGCGTTTTGGCATATGCATGGAATTATGAATTGGATTTAGTATCCGGATATGTATTTGGAACAGAAAAACATTTTAATTATGTGAATTATAATCAACCTAACGGAGAACCTTATCCAGGAACATTATCCAGTGATCAAGCATTAAATTTAATTGGACATTACATAAATAACGATTTTAGTAATTTAATTGTTGCATTTAAAACAGCATATCAAGACAAGTCTTTAGGAATTTTAACTGCTCATGCCTATGCAATAAAAAATGTAGATTTTGAAAACAAATATATCGTACTTGTAAACCCATGGGATAATCATGATGATATAAAATTAAGTTTAGAATATTTTTTAAATGCATATAGTAGCCTAAGAGGTATTGGATATTTAAATGATGAAATTAAAGCATTTTTAGAATAGACGAGAATACGTATTTTATATTTTATTCATAATTTCTAAAATTAATAATTTAAATTTATTTTTGATATATAATTCCTTTATGGTAAATAAAGTTAGAACTGCAACTGCAATTGGATTAAATGCTTATGAAATTTCTGTAGAAACCGATGTTTTGAATGGTCTGCCGTCATTTAGTATAGTAGGTTTGCCGGATACCGCTATTACTGAAGCAAGAGACAGAGTTAGAGCTGCAATTAAGAATTCAAATTACACTTTTCCTTCTAAAAAAGTTATTATTAACCTCGCACCTGCAGATTTAAAAAAAGAAGGTTCTCATTTTGATTTACCTATTGCAATCGGACTTTTGATTGAAGAAGAAGTACTTACAGAAGATAAAATAAAAGATTATGCATTTATCGGAGAATTATCACTTGATGGAAGTATCAGAGGTGTTAATGGGGTACTTCCTATAATATTAGGTCTTAAAGAATACGGCATTAAAAATGTTATTGTTCCTAAAATCAATGCATCAGAAGCGGCACTTGCAGGTGAAATTAATATATATGGAGCTGAATATTTATCAGAAGTTATTAATCATTTTACTGATAACCCTATTTCTAAAACAACTATCAATATTGAAAATTATTTATCATACAATCCAAATGAAGAATATCTTTATGATTTTAAAAATGTAAAAGGACAGCAAAAAGCAAAACGAGCTTTAGAAATTGCCGCTGCTGGCGGACATAATATGATTATGACAGGCTCGCCCGGTTCAGGTAAAACTCTTATGGCAAAATGTTTTGCATCAATATTACCTCCTCTCGAATTGAAAGAGGCATTGGAATTAACAAAAATATACAGCATATCAGGCTTACTGTCACCTGAAAATCCTTTAATGAACAAACGTCCTTTTAGGGCTGTTCACCATACAGCTTCCGCATATGGAATTATCGGAGGAGGAACAAATCCAAAACCAGGTGAAATAACACTTGCACATAGAGGAGTTTTATTTTTAGATGAAATGACAGAATTTCCCAGAAATGTTCTTGAAGTATTAAGACAACCTTTGGAAGATGGTGAAATAGTTATATCAAGAGCTAAACATTCCATCAAATATCCGGCTAAATTTATACTTTTAGGCGCAATGAATCCTTGCCCTTGCGGTTATTTGGGAGATAAAGAAAAACAATGTACATGTTCCGAATTTCAAATAAACAGATATAAATCAAAAATTTCAGGACCGCTATTAGATAGAATTGATTTACAAGTAGAAGTACCACGACTTACTGCAGAAGAACTTATAAATATAAAACAAGACGCAGAACCATCATTCAAAATTAAAGAAAGAGTTATAAAAGCAAGAAAAATACAAATCGAACGATATAAAAATGAAAATATATTAACTAATTCCGAATTAACATCAAAATTAATAAAAAAATACTGCAAACTTGATGAAAAAAGCACTGAAATTTTAAAAATAGCATCAATAAAATACCAATTGTCAGGAAGACGTTATGATAGAATTTTAAAACTTGCAAGAACTATCGCAGACCTTGAATACTCTGAAAATATTCAACAAACACATATAATGCAAGCATTACAATATAGAATAAATTCAGATTCGAATAATTAATAAGTTTTGTAAATAAAAAATAAATTAATGAAATTTGAAAAACTCTCCCGTTTTTAAATAAATGTGGAGAGAGTTATGAAATTTCTTGATTTAAAAGATAAAATTAATAAACTTGATAAACTTGCTGAAACTGAAGATATTACAAGTACATTAGTTGCAATTTCAAAAACAAATTCAAAATCTTGTAAAAAATTTTTTAACAAATTTTTTGAAATAACCGATGGCGGAAATCCGGAATGGGATGTTTAAATTTGGTCAACAGAAATACTTGTTATTCCTGAATTTCTTGCACTATCCATAACCTTGACCATTGCACCATGGGATGAATCGGCATCTGTTTTTATTAAAAGTCCGTCAGGATAGTCTTTTGCCTGAGCACGAATACTATCTTCAAGTTTTTCCGGCAAAATTTCTTCACCGTCAATATAAAATTTATCATCTTCATCAACCATAACAGTCATAATTTTGGTTTCAGTATTTTTAACTTGTTCTTCCGAAACATTTTCCGGTACAGTCAAATTTAAGCCTTGCTGATCAAGCATTGGAGCTATTACCATCATAATTATAAGCAACACAAGAAAAATATCAGTTAAAGGTGTTATATTTATTTCGTTAAAAGTTTCTCTAACTCTGGACATTTACCCTTTTTTCCCTTCTTTTAACTCTTTTTGTTCTTTTTTACTCAAAGGTTCACCTGCTACAATAAGTTTTTTATATTCAGCATCTTGAGCAGCATTCATAATTTCCATAATCTTTGCACTCTTAACTTTTTCATCTGCTTTTACTACTAATTCCGGTTTCTCTAAACTGTCTTTTAGTGCAACTAATTCTTGAGATAATGTATCTTCATTAACCGGATTTCCGTTTAAAAACATTTCGCCTTCTTTTGTAACAGATACCGTAGCATTTTGATGCTCAATTGCTACACCGCTATTAATCTCCGGAACTGTAATTGATGTATCGTTAGACTGAAATGTAGGTGCAACAACCATCATTATAATTAACAGTACCAAAAATATATCTGTCAACGGTGTTATATTTATTTCTGTAAACAGGGCTTCTTTACCCTTATTAGTCTTCATTGTCATAGTTTTTATACCCTATAAAGATATGTTTGCATTGCTGGGAGTAGTAGATTCATCTTTTGAATCAACAAAACTCAAGAATAATAATTTAATAAGCTGAAAATCATCTTCATATCTTTTTACAATAGATTGAAATGAATTGTAAAATATAACCGCAACAATAGCAACACCCAAACCGAAAGCAGTAGCAATCAAGGCAGATGCAATACCTGATGCAACCGCTGCAGATTGATTACCTTGAGCTGCAAGATCTTGGAATGTAAAAAGAATTCTTACAACAGTACCAAACAAACCTAAAAATGGAGCTACACCTCCTATTGTACCAAGGATTGTTAAATGACTTTCCAATTGTCTTGTTGTCAATGATGCTGAAATATCAAATGCTCTTGAAAAACCGCTTTTTTGCTCAGTAAAAATTCTAATAGCTTCTTCTGTAATATTTCCAATAACTCCGCCACATTGAATTGCTAAATTTTGAGCACTATCCATATTGTTTTTAATAAGTTCATTTTGCAATCTTGAAATAAATAATCTTACATCCCTTTTATTTTTCTTATAAAAAGAAAAACGGTTTAAAACAACGGCAACTACCAATATTGAACATGCAAATATTGGTAAAAGTACCGGCCAGTCCATTGCGATTGATTGTAATAATAAGTTCATAATTTTATCCTCATTTTCTTGTGTACACGTTTTTTAGTGATATCCGTTTGCTCCAAATACGTTATAATCAAAAGTAAACTGAATATCTATACTTTGTCCTCTAAATTCCGCCGGAAGCGGTCTAAAAGGAGCAGTAGCCTGAACAGCATTTATTGCAGCTTTATCAGCACCAGGTAATCCTGAAGACTTAAACACACTACAAGATAACAACCTTCCATCCTTTGCAATTTTAAATAGAAGTACTACCCTTTTACTTTCATTACCTTTCGGAGGATCCCAATTCATCTTTATACGTCTTTGTAATTCACGCATATAAGGACCAAAATCAGGTTCTTTAATTGCATCTATACCCGGTCTTCCATTTGGATTTCCCGGACCGGGATTTCCAATTCCGCCGGTACCGCCACCGCCGCCTTTGGCAATTTTTGTACCGGAACCGCCTGTAGGAGCTAATGATGGGCCTCCGGAATATTTACCATTACCGGAAGTTGAAGTTCCTCCACCGCCTCCTCCTGTTGAAGATGTACCTGACCCGCTTATAGGACCGGTAGCATAAGTACCTGAACCTGTACCTCCTTTTGGAACAGGAACATTAAATGCTGAAGACGGTTTTGCAACCGGTTTTGGAGTTGATGGAGGTTTTATAGACGGTCTTGCAGTTGGTGGAGCAGGTTTTGCCTGTTCTGCCTTTTTTGGGCCTTCAACTGCAGTTTGAGTTGATTTTTTTGGTGCAGGAGCTTGCGCCTGCTGAGTAGCCTGTTTAACAATTTTTTGTAACGGATTTTGTTTTACAGGTTGTTGAGATTTGGCAGGTTTTGAAGGTTGTTGAACACTTTTTGGACCTGACGGAGCAGACGGCATAGAAACTTTTCTTGTAGGATCATGATGTCCGCCGGCTCTTGAATTTATATCAGCACGATAAGGAGTTTTCTTATTAATAGGAGTATCTTCTTTATCAACAAGAACAAATTCTATATCATTTAATTTAGGTTTTGGTTTTTCAAATATTGTAAATGTAATACCTAAAAGTGCTAAAATAAATACAATAAGCCAAATAAGCCCTAATACTGTCGGATGAAGAATTGCTGAAATAACAATAGATTTTTTCAAGGATAATTCTTCATTATTTTTCAATACCGCAGGCTCTACATATTTTTTCGGCTGCTCTTCTTCTGTAAACTTATCTGTATATTTCCCTAGTAAGGACATTTTCTTCCCCAATATTTTTATACTGTAATTTTATTCTAAAACAAAAATAAAATTATTACCCTATTTACTAATAAATATTATTAATAATTTTCAGGATTAACTGTAATAGGTTGAGTCAAAACAAGCTGAACTGATGAATTAGCCGGAATCACAACATCATTACCTTTATCCCATATTGATTTTACAAGTCCGCCTCCTGCACCAACTGCTGTAGCAAGTGCAGTTCCTTTGCCGATACTTCCTCCTGCCAAAGGTGAAATTATAACACCCGCAAGAGCACCTGCACCTGCACCCACTGTAACATCTTTTCCGTATTCTTTAGCCATATCCGCTTTTGTTCCGCCAACTAAGATTCCGGTATTATCAGATGTTTTTATTACGGCAGATATAGGAATCTGAGCACCATACGGTGTTACAATCTTTGTAAATCTCAATAATAATTTCCCGTTTATATTACCATGTTTAGCCTTGGAAACTTCAAGGGCATTACCGGTAATCATACTTCCGGCAGGAGCTACCAACTGATTGTTATAATAAAAATCGGTTCCTAACACCAAATTAACAGCTTGTCCTAAAACAAGATTTTCGGAACTTATAGGTGTAGTAACAACCGTAGATATATTTTCTCCCGCAGGTACGGTAACTACACTCCCCTTCAAAGTCTGATTTCCGCTAAGAGATTGTGTAGGCAAATTATAATTGCTTTTTTCAAATGCGGGAGCATTTGTAGTTTGAGCATATTCATAATTAGGAGCTGCACATACTCCTACACCAAATGTCATTATTAATAAAGCAATAAGAAATTTTTTATCCATAAATTCCCCTTTCTACACATCATAAGCGATTTTATACACAAAGTCAATTTGTTAAGGTGTGTGTTACTTCTGCTGGTGCAGTTAAAACTACAATTTCATTTGAACCTGTAGGAATAACCGTATGAACACCCATTTTTCTGCCATATGCAGGTTTTATTTGTAAAGTTGTATAATGAACTTTAACCTGCCTTTGCGCCATTTTTATGTATTTGACAGGTTCTGAAATTCCACCGCCAAAAACATTATTATTAGCATTATACAAATATCCTTTTATCGGAACAGATACTCCATCAGGATATACCAAAGTAGTAACTTTTATTTTCATTGAAGCATTAGTACCAACAACAGGGTCATGTAATGATTCTACATATCCGTATATTTCAGATTCTTTTGGAAATATCACGGTGTCATGCATATACATATCATTTGTAACAATAAATTTTACCTTATAACCTTCCGGACAATATTGAGTTGAAATTTCTTGAGTATTCATCACAGGGATAAAAGTTCCTGCAGGGACTTCAACCACATCGTAACCTCTTACATCCAGATTGATGTTTTCAAGCTCTTCTGCATTAAGTCCTGCTATTGATAATATTAATCCTATGATAATAAAAATTCTTTTCATATTAATTATTATAACAGTTTTTATCTTATTATCAATATAACGAATTAAATTAAATTTTGTTCAAAAATTATTTTACAAATTTGACATATTAATTTAAAACTTTCATAATCTATACAGAAGGAGTTTAACTATGAAAGAAGAATATACAAATCAGCAAAGACGCTGGTACGATAAAGACCCTGTATTATCTCAAGCAGTTCATACCTTAGAAATGTCTGATGATGAGACTCAAATAAGAATTGCTCTTAATTTAATTAAAATTATAATTGAACATAATATTGAAGATGAAAAATTTGAAGCAGTAGAAGATATAATTAACGCTGTTGGTTCCGGATTAGATGAAAACAGAAAAGGAAGATGGTACGATATAGATTCCACGTTAAGGACCGCTATGAACATGCTTCAAAATTGTCCTGTAACAACTCAACACGCTATTGCAAAAGAAATGGCTAAACTTGTTGTTGAAGAAATTAAAAAAAATGATGATGAAGAATAAATTTTATAATCTTATTGAACGTAAAATCATGTAATATCTATAGTTACCCCAATATATGACAATAGAGATAAAATTATTCTCTAGATCTGTCGCTTCAAGATAAGTATTGGGTGCAGGTTTGCGTTGAGAAGTTTTTACATGCTTTCCTACAAAATCATAGAATTTTACATGAAATTTTTGAGATGGAGTAAGTTTTGCTTTAGGTAAATTATCGTCATAAAATCCCATCGGAACAATTTCTCTGTTATATGCAGGAATAATATATTTTACCTGACCGGCTTCTTTAAATAATATATACCAGCTTCCTTTATGTTCCCTTGGTGTAAGAAGATAATAACCAGGTTCTATAACTGTATTTTTAAAGTACAAAGGAGCAGTCAATCTAAAAAGAGGATATGGAGACCATGACGTATTCTGAACATCGTACATTTCGCCCGGATCAATATTATGCACATAAGAAAAGTCTGCAGGCTCAAGCTCTCTATATACTTTTTCATAATTTGCTTCTTCTTCCGCTAAAACTGAAATGCCAAATAACATTAATATTAACAATAAAATTAACTTTTTCATATATATTATTTTAATTGTTTAGTTGAAAAAATCAACCATTTTTGGTATGATTTTTTATATTTTAATTTTGGAGGCAAAATGCTTAGCGGACCTTTTTTAGACAGAAATTGGATGGGACAAAATAATAATTATGAAAAATCCAACATAATTATGCTTGGTTTACCTTTTGACGGAACAGTATCTTATAGACCCGGTTCTCGTTTTGCACCTGAACAAATAAGATTGGCAAGCTGGGGATTGGAAGAATATTCTCCCGTTTTTGATAAACACTTGGAAGATGTTAATTTTCATGATGCGGGAGATTTGGAATTTCCACTTGGAAATACATATAAATCACTTGAACTAATAAGAAAAAATGTTGAAGAAATTTATAAGGATAGTAAAAAAGTTCTTGGAATAGGAGGAGAACATCTTGTAACATTACCGGAAATTCAAGCTATTTCAAAATTTTATAAAGATTTAGCTATAGTACATTTTGATGCTCATACAGATTTAAGAGAAGAGTATTTGGGCGAGGAAATGTCGCATAGCGCAGTTATAAGACATTGTTCAAGAATTGTTAATCCTGAAAACATTAAACAAATAGGAATTCGCTCAGGAATGAAAGAAGAATGGGAATTTATGGCTAAATATAATACATTGTGTCATAGATATTCCGATTTAGATTGCTTAAAAAACAAACATCTATTTGTAACTGTTGATTTAGATTGCCTTGATCCATCCGTAATGCCGGGAACGGGTACTCCTGAAAGCGGAGGCATGCTATTTAACGAACTTATAGGTTGGTTTGAATATTTAAAAGATTTCAATATTATTGGTGCAGATGTTGTTGAACTTGCACCTGACTATGACACATCAGGAGTTTCAACAGCAGTTGCAACAAAAGTTATTAGAGAATTATTAATGATAATGTAAAAAAAGGGGAAATTCATGCCTTTGTTGGAAATATTTTATATATTATTTGGAGCTTTTATAATAATAGCAATTATAATTTACCAATTTAAAGTTAATTATAAATATTTGTTTAAATATGCTTCAACAAAAGTTGATAATAAAGCTATAAGAATAAAAAAAAGAGTTATACCTTTTACAGCTATAAAATGCGTATATGCAGAAGAAGTAGATATAAATTTCGCTGAAAGGTTTTTGGTAAGCAGATTGTTTTTTAAAGGTGTTTCTAAAATGATATTAAATCTTAATAATAATACAACAGAGATTATTGTATTACCAACAAACTATATAATCCTGTTTTGTAAAAAATTGAAAGATGCCGGAGTAGAAGTAATTGGGTGTTAATAAAAATATCACATCATTATAAAAGGAATATATGAATATTTTAGAGAAAATAAATTTTTTAAAAAATGAAATAAATAAAGCAAACTACAAATACTATGTAGAAGATAATCCGACTATAAGTGATTTTGAATATGACAAATTGTTTGCGGAATTGAAAGAATTAGAAAAACAAAATCCGCTTTTAATTACCTCCGACAGTCCTACACAACGTGTAGGTTCAATAAGTGAAAAATTTTTACCATACAAGCATAAATATCGTTTATATAGTCTTGATAACACATATAAATATGAAGATTTGGAAGATTGGTATCAAAAAATAATAAATGAATACGGACAGCAAAAACTTGTATGTGAATTAAAAATTGACGGATTAGCAATTGCACTTACATACGAAAAAGGATTGCTTGTAAGAGGTGTTACCCGAGGCGACGGCATAACAGGTGAAGACATAACTAATAATGTAAAAACAATTAAAGCTATTCCTTTAAAACTTTTTAAACCTGTTGATGTTGAAATCAGAGGCGAGATATACATGCCAAAATCTTCATTTGAAAAATTAAATGAGGAAAATCTTAAAAACGGTGAAAAACCTTTTGCTAATCCAAGAAATGCAGCAGCAGGTTCTATAAGACAATTGGACAGCACAATTACCTCAAAACGCGATTTGTCAATGTTTTGTTATACTGCAATTTTTACAAAAAATACAGAAAACCAACCAAAAACACACTATGATAGTATACATTATCTTAAAGAACTTGGATTTAAAGTTAATCCTAATATAAGACTTTGTGATAATGCTAAAGAAGCTGTTAAATATTGTCAAGAATGGGAAAATAAGCGTTTTGATTTAGATTATGCAACAGACGGTGTTGTGATAAAAATTAACAATTTTACTATACAACAAGAACTCGGCTTTACATCACGTGCTCCAAAATGGGCTACTGCCTTTAAATTTCCACCTGAAGAAGTTGCAACAAAACTTTTAGATATAGAAACCGGTGTCGGGAAAACAGGAGCAATTACACCGGTTGCAATTCTTGAGCCTGTACAACTTGGCGGAAGTACTGTTTCACGTGCAAGCCTTCATAATTTTGATGAAATAAAGAGACTGGATGTAAGAATTGGCGATAGAGTTTACATTAAAAAAGCTGCTGAAATTATACCAAAAGTAGTAAAAGTAATTGAAGATGAAGAACATTTTAACCTTAAACAATACACTCCACCTGAATTTTGTCCTTCATGCGGAGAAAAATTAAAATTTCATGAAGATGAAGTAAATTTATATTGTGAAAATCCAAATTGCCATGCAAAAATTTGTGCAAAAATAGAATATTGGGTTTCAAAAGATGCTATGGATATTGATAATATCGGTCCTTCTGTAATTGAACAGCTTTATACTAAAGGATTTATCAAAAATGCAGTAGATTTATACAAACTAAACATGCAAGATTTTATGCAATTAGATGCCGTAAAAGAAAAATCTGCTTTTAATATGTTTAATTCAATTGAAAAAAGTAAACATAACACACTTACAAGATTTTTAACTGCATTATCAATTAAAAATGTTGGTAAAGAAACTGCAGGATTATTATCCGGAGAACTTAAAACTCTTGAAAAAATTATGAATACATCTATTGAAGAATTATCCGCAATAGAAGGTATTGGAGAAATAATCGCAACAGATATATACAATTTTTTCAAAAATCCACAGAATATTGATATGTTAAACGAATTAAAACATTTAGGAGTAGAACCTGCAGAGCAATCAGACAATACAACTGATGAATTAAAAGGAATGACGTTTGTTTTAACAGGAACATTACAAAATATGACGAGAGATGAAGCATCGGAAAAAATTAAACAAATGGGTGGAAAAACATCATCATCAGTATCTAAAAACACATCTTATGTAATCGCAGGAGAAAATCCCGGATCAAAATTAGACAAAGCACAAAAATTAGGTGTTATAATATTGAATGAAAATGATTTTATAAACATGATAGGTAAAAATAAATGAAAAGAAATATGAAAGTAGTACAAATATCAGGATTCAGAGGAATATTAATGGTAATTTTTATAGCAAGTTGTCTTGCGGCAGGTTTCATTGCATTTCCTGCTTTTGCAGCTATGTATGCATGGAATTTTTTATCTGAATATATTTCCATTCCAACAATTAATTTACTTCAAGGTCTTATGTTATGGGCAATTACTGCAATTTCAATATTTATAATAAATGACAGAAAAAAATATCTTGTAGCATTTACTCCTAAAACTCAATTAAGTGAAGAAGAAATGAAAAAAGTTCTTGAACAAATGAAAATTCAAAGAGCTCAAGTAATTAATTCTATGATTTTAAAATCTAATGAAACATTGGATAAAGAAAAAGAAAAAGAAAAGGAGAATCTATGAAAAAGTTAATTATATCTGCAATAATTTTATCAGCATTAACATCTTATGGTTATACAAATTCCACAGAAGTAGAAAAAGGTACTATTTCCGTAAACACTTCTGCTAATGCTGAAATTATTCCTGATATTGCAGAAGTTTCGATTGCAGTTATAACACATGATAACAAATCAATGCAAAAAGCCACAGTTCAAAATAAAGAAATTTCAGATAGAGTCATTGCAACTTTAAAATCTATGATAAATCCTGCTAACGGTGACTATATTAAAACTGCAGATTTTAACGCATCTCCGATATACAGCTATAATGGAAATAAAAAAACACTGGAAAAATATCAAGTTTCTAATTCCGTAATAGTTCATACAAAAGCTATAGATAAAATCGGTACAATGATTGATCAATCAATAACACTTGGTGCTACAAATATAAACAGCCTTAATTTTTCTGTTTCAAGTTATGAAGAACAATGTAATGATTTAATCAATTTGGCTGCAAAACGTGCAAAAGCCAGAGTTGATGCTGCTGCCAAAACTGTACCTACAACAGTTACAGGCATCAAGAATATGGATATAAATTGTAATGCAAATAATTCAGCTCGTCCTCAATACAGAATGCTTAAATCTAACATGATGTTAGCAGATGGCGCAGCTGCTGAACAAGCAAGCCCTTCAATATCTATTGAACAAGGTGTTGTAAAAATTTATGCAAATGTTAATGCAGTTTATTATGTAAAATAGCAAAAAAAATTTTTACGAGTTTTATAAACTTACAAAAAGGATAAAAAATGACAGAACGTGTAAGTTATGAAGCTCAGGTAAATCAAATACCCGCACCATATTATTATCCGCAAACAGGCTCATCTAAAAAGAGAAAATACGGAACAATGCTTATTGGCGGTCTTTTAGGCATGAATGCATATTATCTTCCGGTAAGTAAGGATACATTCGTTCAACGTGGTTTTGACATCAAACGAGATGATAATTTTGATCAAATCAGAAAACTAAAAACCGTTGCGGAAGAAATTGAAAAGGAAAATTTATCTACAGAAAGCAAAATGATTCTTCAAGAAATGGGATTACCGGAAGATATAAATGCCGTTACCGCAAAATGTGTTGCTTTGGAAAAAGAAGTTACCGATCCTTCATCAGTCAGAACCATAAAAGAAAAATTTATAAATAGTTTTGAAAACTTTAAAAAACATACCCATAAAATGGATGCTGAATGTTCTGATGCTTTTCGTGCAGCTAAATGGAATAAATTTAAATGGGGTGTAGGTATTGGTTCCGGAATTGGACTTGCATTAGGCTTACTTGGCAGCAGAGATTAAAAATCTTGACAAGCCTTTAATTTTTAGTTACTTTCTGAAAAGAGGTATTGAAAATGATAGATGAAATTTTAGCGTATACCGACAAAATCGGAAAACTGTTAGCAACATTCAAAATTAGTCTGATTTTAGGTATTATTATTAATATCGCAATTATTTCCGTTTTATTTAAAATGACGGAAATTTTGATGAAAAAACTACAATCTAAATTCAGTTCCGGAGATAACAGTCTCCCTATGAACCATGTTATTCCTATATTAGAAAAAGTTATTAAATTTCTAATCGTATTTATAATTGCCGCATCATTTTTACAAAGTCAAGGATATTCTTTGACATCATTGATAGCAGGTTTTGGAATTACAGGTTTAGCCGTAGGTTTTGCAGCACAACAAACTATTGCTGCAATGTTTGGAACAGTATCAATATTAACTGACAAAGTTTTTAGAATCGGTGATTATGTAAAAATTAATAATATAGAAGGTTATGTTGAAAATATCAATCTAAGATCAACAAAAATTCGAACTCTTGATAATTATTTAGTTACAGTACCAAATGATACATGCGCAAACAGCATTATTCAAAATGTTTCGGTTGCTTCAAAACGTAAAGTAGAAATTGAGTTTGGAGTAACATATGACACTTCAGATGAAAAAATTCAGAGAGCAATTGATATTATAAAAGAAGTAATATCTGAGCGTTCAGATATGCACAAAGATGCTCATGTATTTTTAGACAAACTTGATAACAGTTCTATTAATATAAAATTATACGGATATGCAAAAACAAAATCATATTTTAATTATTTACAAATAAGAGGAAGCATTTATCAAAGTGTTGTAAGAAAATTTCGTGCTGAAGGAATTGATTTTGCATTTCCATCACAAACTATCTATATGGCAAAATGAATATAAAAATTATTGCACTCGGAAAAATAAAAGAAAAATTTTTAAAGGATGGTATAGACGAATTTTTAAAGAGACTTACCCCCTATGCCTCGCTTGAAATTGTGGAAATTCCCACCATAGAAATAAAAGATGAAAATATTATTGAAAAATTTTTAAAAGATGAGGGTGAAAAAATTTTATCACATATAAAACCTAATTCTTATGTTATTACACTTGAAATCCAAGGTGAAATGTTATCTTCAGAAAAATTTGCTCAAAAATTGGAAACTTTAACTAATGAAGGAATTGCAGAAATAATTTTTATAATAGGTTCATCATACGGACTTTCTCAAATTGTTTCAGAAAGAGCTAATTTTAAACTTAGTATGTCAAGAATGACATTTTTACATCAATTTGCAAGACTAATTCTTGTAGAACAAATTTATCGTGCTTTTAAAATTCTAAAGCATGAAAAATATCACAAATAGGGTTTTTCCATTATTTGACAAGAAATAGTATTAAAAATAAAATTTTTTTTAATTTTTAGTACAAAACCTTTACTTTCAAAATCTTTTATCAAATCATCAGGAACTAAAAATTGACGTTTTGAATTAATAAGATAATCATAAGCATATTTGTTTTCGGTAAAAATACCTGTAATATGCGGTACAATTGTATCGAATAAACGATTTAAACAGTTTTTTTCTCCAAAATCAAGATGCAAAAATAATCCATTCGGTTTTAATATACGATAAACTTCATCAATAGCTTTTTCGGAATTTAAAATATTTCTTAAACCAAAAGACATAATAGCATAATCAAACATATTATCTGAAAACGGTAAATTAGTTACATCACCTAAAAAATAGTTTATGTTATTATTTTTATTTTTTGCAATTTCAATCATTTTTTCAGAAAAATCAATTCCTATAACATTGGCCTTTGGTTGATTTTTCTTTACAAACCTGCTCATATCACCGGTTCCTGTACATAAATCCAATACATTTGAATAAGGTTTGACTTTTAGCAAATTTATGCAAGATTGTTTTATAATTGATTGAGTCCCGAACGATATTAATTTATTTATAAAATCATATTTATCAGAAATAACATTAAACATTGTTTGTATAGTTTGAGGAGATTTATCAAGTTTCATAAATTTTAACCTTTTTGCCTATTTCATATATTAACATATAATTACAGTATGAACATAGCTTTTATACCTATAGACAATCGTCCTGTATGCTACAATCTGGCAAAACAAATAGTTCGAATAAATAAGGATATTAAATTTTTTATACCTGAAAGAAGCTTACTTGGAAGTTTGGATAAAATTGCAAACATTAAAGGGCTTTTAAATTGGTTGAAAAATCTGCCAAAAATAGATTACATAGTTTTATCTCTTGATACAATAGCATATGGCGGATTAATACCTTCAAGACGTTCAAAAGCATCTTTTGAAGAAATAAAAAATAATGTTGAATATTTAAAAGAAATTCTCCAATCAAAAAATTGTAAAATTTTCGCATTTTCAAGTATTATGCGAATTTCAAACAATAATATAAATCAAGAAGAAAAAGAATATTGGAATTTGTGGGGGAAAAAAATTTTTGAATATTCATACAATTTCCATAAGAATAAAAATACAATGTCTGATATTCCTAATGAAATTTTAAATGATTACCTTAATACAAGAAAAAGAAATTTTGAAATTAATAAGTTATTTTTAAATTGGGAAAAAGAAGGATTTTTTGATACTCTTGTTTTTTCAAAAGATGATTGCGCCGAATATGGTATTAATGTTATTGAAGCACAAGAATTAAAAAAACTCGGTGCATATATAAAAACCGGAGCAGACGAAATCCCTTTAACGCTTCTTGCAAGAACTTGTAAAAATCCAAAACTAAAAATTGCACCAATATTTTTATCTGAACAAAATAAAAATTTAATTTCCAATTATGAAGATATTTCAATAGAAAAATCAGTAAAAAATCAGCTCGAACTTGCTGATTGTGAAATTACAACAACTGAAAATGCAGATATTTTGTTATATATAAACAATTTTGAAAATCAACAAGGTGAAATTGTAATGAATATCCCAACTTTACCATATTCAGGGAAATGGGAAATTCCTTCAAAACCATATATGATTGCAGATGTAAGATTTGCAAATGGTGCTGATAATGAATTTGTAAAAAAACTATTTGAAAAAGGATTTGATAAAAACTTTTACGGTTATTCCGCATGGAATACTTCGGCAAATTCTCTGGGAAGTTTAATATGTGCAGGTAAAATATATTTTCAATCACAATTAATTAATAAAGATTTAAAACAAGAGTTTATAAAATTACAGATTACAAGATTTCTTGATGATTGGGCTTATCAAGCTAATGTAAGACAAACATTAAATAAACCTGATGAAAAAAAATGTAAAGAATTAATGAAACCTTTTGAAGAAAAAATATTTGAAATTTTCAAAACAAGATATAATATAAATTATAAATTCCCGTGGAACAGATTATTTGAGGTAGAAATTGAATTTAATTGATATTTTAATACTTTCTTTTGCACTAAGTATAGATTGTCTTATTGTTTCTTTTTCACAGGGACTTGTTTTCACAAAAAACAGAATAAAGAATTCAATACGACTTGCCATGACAATGGGCTTATTTCAAGGCATTATGCCATGGTTGAGTTATATGGGAGCAGATATGGTTGAAAATTATATTAAACCATACGAAAAAATTGTTGTTTGTACAATTTTCATAATATTAGGAATAAAATTTATAATTGAAGCATTTTCAGAAAATGAAAAAGAAAAAATATGTTGTATAAATTGGAAATGCCTTATACTGTTTGGATTAGCAACAAGTATAGACGCTTTAGGAGCCGGTATAACATTAAGTTTAACAGATACTTCTATCTTATTTGCATCAATAATTATTGGTTCTGCATCATTTATTATGTCTGAATCCGGTTTTTGGTTGGGAAATATATTTAAAAGACTTCCATATAAAGGATTATCAATTTTAGGCGGTTTAATTTTAATATTCTTGGCAATAAAAAGCATCAGCATTTAAATTGTGAACCGCCTTTTATACAATCAAGAATTCCTCTGATATTCATATCCAAAATATATTCAAGCACATCTTCCGTTTTATATCCGACATGAGGGGTTACAATGACATTAGACATTTTTGCCAATTCAGATATTATTTTTGTTTCTTCATAACATTCTAAACCGGTATTCAGATTATCACCTAATTTTGCACAATTAGGATTTGCAAATTTACAAGCTCTTATATCAAGTCCTGCACCTTGTATTTTTTTTTCTTTAAGTGCATTATACAAATCTTTAATATTTACAATATCAGCTTTTGAAGTATTTATAATATATGCTGTATTTTTCATCAAATTAAGCTCTTTTTTTGTTATAAGATTTTTACTTTCAAAAGCATAAGGTAAGTGTATAGTTAAAATATCAGATTCTTTTAATATTGTTTCAAAATCAACATAAACAGCATCCGTTTTATTAATAAGTTCTTGTTTTTCAACAATATCATAAGCTAAAATTTTCATACCTATGGCTTGAGCTATTTTACAAACTTCTGCACCTGTTGCACCTGTACCTATAACACCAAGAGTAAGTTTTGAAATATCATAGCCCGTAAAATCAACTATATTATTAGATTCTATGGATTTTGAAAGAGGTATCAAATTTCTGACAAGAGCAATCATTAACATAATTGTAAATTGTGCACCGGTTTTTGTACTGTACCCTTCAACATTAACTATATCAATATTTTTATTGTATGCAGCTTTTTTATTAATATGTTCCGTATCGGATGAACGAGTAGATATAATGCGAAGATTTTTAAAAGCATTTATAACATTTTCTGTTACTTCAGAATCTAAAAAAACACTTACAACCATTGTACTTTCTAATTCTGATTGAGGAATATTTTTTATGGTTTCATCATTCAAACATTCTGAATATAATGTAATATCAAAATTTTCTATATTTTTGTTTTCAAGAATTTTTCTTTCACATTCCCTTACATCAAAAACCAACATCTTTATTGCCATAATAATACTCCTTTTCCACATATTATGATTTAAATTTTTAGTATAAATCATTATACAAAAGGACATATTTAAAGATTAATATTTACATATAAAACCATAAAATTATTTTTGCATATTTGGCCAAAAATATTAATGCAAAACTAAATATCATGTCATAAATTATTTTTATACCACTTTGAGCATAAATCCATCCCTGCATAAATGCCCAGCCTTCATGTTTTAATCCGGCAATAAAAAGCATATACAAAATGCCTATTACATGAATAGTTAAAACACCGACAATTACTGCGTGAATTATATTTCTGTTTGTAAAACCACTTTTTAATATTGAACCGGAAAAAAACACAGCAGGGATATAAGCTAAAATATATCCAAAACCATATTCCAAAACATAAGAAGGACCGCCACCTAAAGCAAAAACAGGAATTATAAAAAGTCCTAACAATATATACAATAATATACTTATTATTCCGTATTTACGGCCTAAAAATGCACCGACAAACAATATAACAGGTATTTGTGGTATAAGTTTATATGTATATAAATAACTGTTGTCCAATTCTTTTACAAATAAGCTTTTTGGGATAATAAAATGAGTAATATCAAACTGTATAAATGTAGACAATATAATCAGAAATATACAACATAAAATAAGTATTAGAGTACCTGCTGAAAATCTTATTCCTTCAATTTGTTTTTTTATAAATCTAGTATTATTTAAGGCTTTCATAAAACTTTTATCTTCCTATTTAAAATATTGATATTATTTTCATAATTAGTTTTAAATTTATCGTAAAAAATATTTTCTGTCCACATAATTAATGCATCTTCGTTATTATCCTGATAATACCCTTTTCTTGTTCCAAGCGATTTAAATCCGTATTTTTCATATAATTTTATGGCAGGATTATTATTTACTCTTACTTCAAGGGTAATAAATTTAACCATATTTTTATAACATTCATCAATAATAGTCTTTAAAAGAATTTCTCCAATATATTTTCTTCTATACTCAGGTAAAACTGCAATATTAGTTATATGAGCCTCCTCAAGAATTATCCAACACCCGCAATAACCAACTAAATTATTATTTTCATCATATACACTATAATATCTTGCAAGTTCATTTGAAAGTTCATTCATAAATGAATCTTTTGACCAATGATGACTTCCGTATGATTTTTCCTCAATTTCTATAACCGAGTCAATATCAGATTTTTCCATACGGCAAATTTTTACTTTAAAAATATTTTCCATATAACCTAATTTTATCATACAAAACTAATTACCGTCAGTATATTAACTTTTATTTACTTCTTGCTAAAAACTCGTTAATATGCTAGAGTTAGTTTAAAATTGGAGAGTGATTTTATGAAAAATATTGTTGTTTACACTGACAAGAATGAGTCTAAATTAGCAGATGTTTTGGCTCAGATTGAAGATGCAAATGTAAGAATAGAGAATGCAGAAAATTTGAAAGATTATGAAACACTTAATCCGGGATTAATTGTTATTGAAAGTGTTCCCAACATTAAAGATGTATTAATGACAACTAAATTCAAAGCTCCTGCATTATTTATTGATGAAGTATTTAAAGGAACAACAGTGAGAGCTGTAATTTTTGATTTGATTAAATCTCCAATAGATAATATGGAACTTATTATAAGGGCCAATGCTCTCTTAAAATATAAAGAATTGAAAGATAAACTTAAACTTGTTTCCACAACCGACGAACTTACAGGATTACATAACAGAAAATATATGCAAGAGCGTTTGGATCAGGAAATCTCCCGTGCAAAACGCTATGGCAATTGTTTATCTTGTTTACTGTTTGATTTAGACTTTTTCAAAGTTGTAAATGATATATATGGCTATGAATGGGGAGATGTTCTTTTAAAATCAATAGCTGATAAATTAAAACAATTAATAAGAAAAGAAGATATATTAACTCGTTACGGGGATGAGGAATTTTTGCTTATTCTGCCTAACACATCTGAAGAAAATGCATTTTTATTTGCAGAAAGATTTAGACGTGATATTGAAAAAATGGAATTTATTCCTGCAGGAGAAGAAGAAAGACATCCGATTACAATTTCCGGAGGTATTTCTACTTATCCATGTATAGAAAATTCCGAAGAAGATGCAAATACAATTATCAGATACGCTGAACACGCATTGTATAATGCTAAAAAACGCGGTAAAAATAAAATCGTTCAATTTTCAAAATTAAATCTTGGCGAATAAATATTAAGAAATTATACAAACTTGAATATAATTTGACCTTATGATATATTTTTCATGAAAATGGGATATGAAGCATGAAAAGTTCAACTATCAGAAGATCTAATTTATCGAAAGAAAAAATGGCTGTATTAGAGACGTTATCTAAATACAGACATGATGATTTTGACAATTCTCCGGGTATTTATATAAGACCTGAAAAAGAAAGAGAACTTGATGTACTGTGGCAAAATTTCAAAGTAAATCAAAAAAGTGAGAGTAAATCACCAAATGTATATTTAATGGCAGGATTTGTATCCGGTGCTGTTGTAATGCTTATATTAACTGTATTAATAAGTTTTTCAGCTAAAGGTATATATTCTTTAAAAGAAAATACTATTGCACCTGTAAAAAAAGAAAAAATGAGTCTTAATTTTATACCGGCATCATCCGGTAAGGCAGAGACAGATGCTGTAAACGAGATTTACACAGTTCAAAACGGAGACACTATGGAAAGTATTTTAATCAGATTTTATGGTTCTTATAGCAAAGAAAAAGAATCATTAGTTCTGAAAACAAATAATTTAACTGATCCAAACAAATTGAGCATAGGTCAACAGTTAACTATCCCAGTTGAATAAAAAAGTTTTTCTTATAAAAAAGGAGAGAATATTCTCTCCTTTTTTTATTTTATTGTTTTAGCAAATCTCATATTTTTACTCAATACTTTTCATATAAACTTCTTCTATCAACACTACAACAGTAGCTGCAATCGCAGGTGCAAAAACAACTCCTATCAATCCTAAATGTTTTGCTGTTAAAAACAAAAATAAATATATTATTAACGGGTGTAAATCTAAAAATTTTCCAAATACATAAGGTCTTACAAAATTATTTTCCACTATCTGAGCAATTGCAAATACTAAACAAATTAAAGACAAAATACCAAATCCGGCTTTGTATGAAACAATTAAACATATTATAAGAGCAATTGCCGGACCAAATACAGGAATTATATCCAAAATACAAGTGATTAATCCTAAAAGCAAAGCATACTCAACTTTTAAAAGACAAAGACCAAGAGTCATAATTATTCCTACACTTGCCATAGTGGTAATTTGCGCAATAACATAACCTCCTATTTTTTGAGAGATTGAATCAATTATTTCATTAGTTTTTTTACGTATATTAACAGGAAATAGCTTCAAAACTGTATTTCTGACAGTATCCTTATCAGCCATAAAATAATAAATAATAATAATTGAAACAATTAAATAAATAAAAGCAGAACCGAGATTTTTACCAACATTTATTGTTTCAGATATTACATGACTCGTCACACCGGTTGCAGAAGATATTACACCATTAATATCAATTTCACGTAAATTAGACTTTGTAACAAATGGTAAGTCATATATATAATCCTTTATAGTGTCCATATACTGAGGAAATGAATCAGCGAAATTAAAAATTTCATGACCTGCAAGCACTATTAATGGTACAAAAAATATAAATACCAAAAATAATGTTCCTGAAAGAACAATAGCAGAAGCTGCCGAACGCTTTAAATTTTTTTCCATAAGTTTTTTTACTAAAGGCTCTAAAGAACAAGCCAAAACAAATGATGCAAAAAACATAATTGCTATATCAGGAATTTTACATACAAAAATTATAAATAAAATAGCAACAATAAAAAAAATAATATTTTTTGAAGTAAAATACTTTTGGAAAATATTTTCAAACATAACATGCTCCTTTTAGAGATAAATTTACTTTAAAATATATTTTTTTTCAATACGAAAAAATAACTAACTGTTTAAAAATTTTAACATGGTTCTTGATTTTTAAGATTTTTAATATATTATTAGATTACACGAATAAATAGAAGGAATATAAATTATGGCAAAAAAATGTGAAATATGCGGAAAACAACCCATTAAAGCTGCAAAATTGACTTTCTCACATAAACAAATAGTTCATACACAAGAACCAAATTTGCAATCAGTTAAAGTTAATGTTAACGGTACAGTAAAAAGAATTAAAGTTTGTACATCTTGCTTAAGAGCAGGAAAAGTTCAAAAAGCTGTATAAGAGATTTTAAGCATAAAAAAACTCCTCATAATGAGGAGTTTTTTTATTAGACACTTGTTATACATTCCGCAAAATTATAAAACATTTCTTGTAACGCATCCATAACAATTTCATTAGTATCAAACTCTTTTGCAGGTGGCCCTGAAAAACATTCCAGTTTACCTGATTCCAGTTCAAATAATAAATCTCTCGAAAAATCTTTAGTACTTCTAAGTGATGTTAAAATTGCACAATCAATTCTAAAAAGCTCCTCTGAAGTCAAGTCTGTCTCAAGCGTCTTTTCTATCTGCTCAACATCTTCTATGTCATGCATAACCCCGTTGACTAGTGAGTTACTGTCTAGTACAGTAACATTTTCTTTGTTCAAGTTCATTGAAAAATTACCTCCAAATTATTGCTTGTAAATTTTATCTCGGCAAATTTTTCAAAAAACTTTAACAAAAAACTCAATTTGTTACATTAAATTTACAAATTTCGAAAAAGAAAGTCTCGTCAAGTGACAAGACTTATAAATATACATTTACCCCAATCACTTTATAACATAAAATTCAAATTTTGTCAATACACTAAAAAATATACCATTTTAAAACACTTTGACACTTAAAACCAATTTCATACAAATCTCTTTTTCTTATAGCATTTGATATATCAGACAGATATTCCAATGTTTCAGGAATTAATAAAAATTCAGCAATTCTGTTATCTTCATCAAAATTTATTTTTATATCTTTTACAAAATTTTTATGTCCGCTATCCAGACCATCCGAAATTTTTAAAATACCGGCTAATCTTTTTATAATTTTTCTCTCTTTTTTATCAAAAGTACTGTACACATCATGCTCGTTTTTATTCGGTAAACCGCCTCTATGATATCGGCATATACAAGCAATAATTTTTGTTTCTGTTTCATCAAACCCTCGAATACCATTATCCAAAATCATATTCATACTATGTTTGTTATGATTTTTTTCGTCAATAAAATATCCAATATCATGCAGCAAAGCACCGGCTTTTAAATATTCTCTGTATCTATCAGGCATTTCTTTAATCGTCTTTGATGTTTCATCGAATATAATCAATGCTAATCTTTGAACTTCCAACGAATGCAATGTATTTTTTGAAAATTTATCAAGTAATTCTTCTGCAGATAATTTCATTATGTTAATTTTAACAAAAAAATGGATTAAAGACAATATTTCTGTTATTATTAGAATAGTTATGGAAAATAAAGATATGAATAATATAGATTTTGAAATACCTTCAGAAGTTTTAGACGAAATTCAAATTAATATACAAAATATTATAGAAAACTTTGATATACCTGATGCAAATAAAATGGATGTTATAAAAAAAATAAATTACATGTATACCCATACAAAACAGCTTTCTATGATTGATCCTTTAACAAAATTATTTAACCGCAGACATTTTGAAGAAGAATTTGAGCGGGAATATAAACGTGCAAACAGATACAAGAATAATTTAAGTATTGCTGTTATTGATATTGATTTTTTTAAAAAAATTAATGATACATACGGTCATTCTTGCGGAGATTATATCTTAAAAGAAATTGCATATATTATGAAAGACAATTTTCGTCAGACCGATACCATTTTTAGATATGGCGGAGAAGAATTTGTTGTAATATTAACAGAAACATCACAAAAAACAGCATATGTTCCAATGGAAAGATTACGTAAAAGAGTAGAAAACAATAACTTTAATTTTAAAAATCAACAAATAAAAGTGACAATCAGCATTGGCATAAGTTCAAAAACAGATTTTGAAAAAGCATCAGAAATGTTTGATAATGCTGATAAAGCTCTTTATAAAGCAAAAGAAAGCGGACGTAATAAATATTGCGAGGAAAATTAATGGAATATGATATTGGAATCATAGGCGGAGGACCTGCAGGTTATACTGCTGCACTCCATGCCGGTAAACTTGGCTTATCCGTTGTATTATTTGAAAAAAATAAAATAGGAGGAGTATGTCTTAATAATGGTTGTATTCCAACAAAAGCTATCTTACATTCCGCTGAATTGTACGAAGAATTAAAAAATTCTCAGGAACTTGGAATAATAACTGAAAATTTAAGTTTTGATTATTCTAAAATAATAGAAAGAAAAGACAAAATTATAGAAAAACTTAGAAAATCGCTTGAACTTTCTTTAAAAAATTTAAAAATTAATATAGTTTACGCTAATGCAGAATTAATTGACAATCAGACTATAAAAACTGATAATGAAATTTACAAATGCAAAAAAATAATCACTGCAACTGGTTCAGAACCAAAAGATTTTCCTGAACTAAAATTTGATCATGAATTTATACTAAGCTCTGATGATATTCTTGCAATGAAAACTTTACCCAAAAGTATTCTTATTATAGGTTCAGGAGCAATAGGAATTGAATGGGCAAGGATTTTTTCAGCATTTAACGTAGAGACAAGCATTGTAGAATATGCCGAACACTTATTACCTATTGCGGATATTGATATTTCCAAAAGAGTTGAAAGAATTTTCAAGTCAAAAAAAATTAAAATATATACATCTAATACAGTTGAAAAAATTGAAGATAAAAAAGTCATTTTAAAATCCGGTGAAATCCTGACTCCTGAAAAAATATTACTTGCTGTTGGAAGAAAACCAATTAAATATAACATTTCAAAACATTGTATAGGAGATGCCTGCGGAAAAATTCAACTTGCACATTTTGCAATCAAACAAGCTGTTCAAGAAATTTCAGGTATTGAATTTAATGAAAATCTAGTACCTTCTGTAGTATATGGCTGTCCTGAAATTGCATGGATAGGTAAACGAGAACAAGATTTGAAAGATAATCTTTATGAAAAATCAAATATACTTATTTCTGCAATTGGTAAATCCCATTGTGATAATTGCACTGAAGGATTTATTAAAATTCTTTCTCAAAATAAAAAAATTATAGGTGCACATATAGTTTCTAAGGAAGCATCATCTCTTGTCCAACAAATAGCAATTGCAATGCAAAATAATATAACCATTGAAGATTTAAAGAAAGTCTGTTTTGCGCATCCGACATATTCTGAAGGAATATTTGAATGTTTATTCTAAGCATTTAAAAAGCCGGATAAATCCGGCTTTAAATATTATATAGTACCTGTCCAGAATGGAGGTCTTCCAAAATTCCAATATGTGTTAGCAGGATTGTAATCTTTACGACGTCTTCTGAACCATCTTCTTTTAGTTTTTGTAGTTTCTGTTACAACTGCACTATCTGCATTTTCAACATTTTCTTGTACCGTAGTAACTTCAGTAACAGTTTCTTTATAAGAACCTGGTACTTGATAAAGTTCTGCAAAAGCGCAACCTGCAAAGCATAATAAACACAAAATTGTTATTAAATTTTTCATACTATTCTCCTTTTATTTATATTATATAGTATCTAAAACACAAAAATCAACTTTTTTGCTATTCATGTTTATAAATTGTAAAAAGTCTTATTAATTACTCTTTATTTATAGAAAAATAAACTTCTTTCAATCTTTTTTTACTTATATGTGTATACAATTGTGTAGTTGAAACATCACTATGTCCTAAAAGTTCTTGTACAACCCTTAAATCAGCACCATTTTCAAGTAAATGTGTTGCAAAACTATGTCTCAAGGTATGAGGTGATATAGTCTTGTGCAAATCTTTTCCTTGACTGTGAATAAATGTATAAACTTCTTGACGGGTAACAAATTTACCATTTTCATTTATTAAAAGATTATTAGTTTTTAAATTATATTTTTGAATCAAATAATCACGTTCAGGCAAAAAATCATTTATTGCTTTTATTGCTTTTTTACCAATCGGAACTATCCTGTCCTTTGAACCTTTACCAGTACATTCTAAATATTTGTTTTTTAAATCATAATTATTTGTTTTTAAGTTAACAAGTTCAGAAACTCTTAGTCCGCATCCATATAGCAATTCTACAATTACACGCTGTAATTTTGTCAAATCTTTATTTAAAATTTCTTCTATTTCTTGTACAGAAATAACTTTTGGAAGCCTCTGAGGAATTTTTGGTTGTTCCATAGTTAATGCAGGATTTGATGACAAAATCTCATTTGCACATGCCCATCTGAAAAAACCTCTAATTGATGCGACTTTTCTTACTATGCTTGTCGGAAAATATTTTTTTTCATGTAAACTTCTTATATATGAATTTATTTGGGTTCTTTGAATTTTATTCAAATCAATATTTACAAACTCCAAAAAATCATTCAAATCCCTCTGATACGCCTCAATAGTATTATTTGAAAGACCTTTTTCAACATCAAGATATTCTAAATATTCCGATAAAACCTGTTCATTCATAAATAATTTATACTACATATAACTGTTAATGACAATCAGATTTTATATGATATAATTAAAATGAACAAAATAATTGTTTAAATCGTTGTATAAACGTATAAGGAGAAAATATGAAAAAATTATCATCTTTAATAATTATGTTTGTAATGATTATTGGTTTACAAGCATTTGCAAACAATTCACAAGAAGCATTAAACTTTTTTAATAATTATGTTAATGCTGCAAATACTTACAGTAATACTGTTGGAACAATGTACTCTCCGAGTGCAAAAATTATAAGACAAGTTGTAAAACCTGACGGAGGACTTGTCGATGTTACAACAAATACTGCAACTTACATAAAACAAATGAAATTGGGACAAGCAGGTGCAAAATTAAGAGGTTATAAAAATACATATACAGACATAAAAGTTCAAGATCTTGGAAACGGTTCATATAAAATAAGTTCTTTAAGACAACCGAAAGGAGAAACGTATAAACTTAAAACATATATGATTGTTAAAAAGATTAACGGAAACTGGCAAATTATAGAAGAAATGATGCAAACCAAAGAACAAATTTTCTTAAGATATGCAAAATAAGCGGGTATTACCCGCTTTTTATATAAATTAAAAACCATATTTAAACCAACTTCGTATAGGATTATCCAGTTGTTCCCAAATACTTACTATAGATTTATTGGTAGCATGATCCCAAATTTCTATATATCCATGTGCATTTAAATATCTTAAATTTGAAGCATCAGTTTTTATATTAGCACCTTTTTGTAATGGTTTTATTAAACGCATTATTTCATCAAAATCTTTTTTATCCATAACTTTTTGATACTCGCCATAATATTTATCAAGTTTCAATTTAAATTTAAGCAATCGTTTTGTTTTAACTAATTGAAGTTTACCCCCTTGAAATCTTACTCCGCCATATTTAACGCCTACTGCCCTGTTTGCTAAAATTTTTAATGTTTGAGTAACTTTCCCCATAATAAATTTCCTTTTCCTTGTGTTTTTACAACTCAAACTAAGCCTTTTAGGCTTGTTTTTGTTGAATATTTAATTTCCCCTAT
>Ga0247610_10001586_pt1 | contig 28015 bp, 17 predicted proteins | sample 174DNAGHGhighgp2_FD_193483 | JGI IMG/M metagenome (GOLD analysis project Ga0247610, IMG submission 193483) | Sheep rumen microbial communities from Palmerston North, Manawatu-Wanganui, New Zealand - 1742 DNA GHGhigh gp2 | ecosystem: Host-associated > Mammals > Digestive system > Stomach > Rumen...
GAGCACCCTCGAACTTCAGTCGATTCGTTTCACGATAGATGATATCACGTATCTTTGGAACATCAACACCAAACAGCTCAATCTCTGACGGTGCAGGTGCAGGTGTTTGCATGATTTGTGACAGGGCGGTAGCCAACGTCACCTCATCAGAGAAGTTGACATGTCCCTTTTCCAAGAACTCAGCCACCTCTGGACCTGCCGTATGCAGGCTGGGTAACACGGGGAAGATGGGTTTGGTGCATTCAAGCATTTTCTTGTGCAACACCTCGTAAGCTTCGTACAAGGTAGTTAATCCTGGCGTACCATAGATGACAGCAATGGCATCAATGTCGTCGAACCGTTTTTCGCAATAGTCGATAGCTATACCTAACTGTTCGGCAGTACCAGTAGCAAGGATGTCTATTGGGTTAGCAGTAGATGAGCCAGGGAAGAGATGTTCTTTCAGCTCCTCGGCAACAGGACCGTCAAGCTTAGGCACAGTAAGTCCGCCTTTCGACAAAGCATCGGTCAGCATAACGCCAGGTCCACCAGCATGGGTAACGATGGCGAAACGCTTACCTTTCAGTTCCGGCAAGGTAAAGATGCAACCCACGGTGGTCAGTTCCTCTCTACTATGGCAACGCACGATGCCAGCCTTACGGAACAATGCCTCTACTGCACTGTCGCTGGATGCTATGGCACCCGTATGCGACGATGCTGCCCGGCTGCCACTTTCTGACGAACCTGCCTTGATAGCTGCTATACGACAGCCTTTCCGAATAAGGCTACTTGCATGGAAGAGCAGTTTATCCGGGTTGGCAATATTCTCAATATAGAGCAGTTTGACATGTGAGTCGTGCTCTGGGTCGAAATGCTCGTCCATATACTGCAGCACATCCTCAATGCCAATCTGCTTTCCGTTGCCAATTGACCAGACACTATTGAACTGCAAGCCTTTGATAACCGCACTCTCAAGAATAAAGACTGCCGTGGCTCCAGAACCTGACACAAAGTCAACACCACGTGGATTGAGGTTTGGAATAGGCAAGGTAAAGACAGAGTGATGATGACGCGTCAGCAGTCCGATACAGTTGGGGCCGATGAGTGAAGCCCCATAACGCTGACATGTATCAAGGATGCGCTGCTCGAGCGCAGCACCCGCCTTTGTCTCTTCACCGAAACCGGCAGAGATAATGATGAAGGCCTTAACACCTTTCTCGCTTGCCAACAGCTCCACGGTATCGGGACACAGCTTTGCTGGTATGACAAGTACCGCCAGTTCTGTAGGTGGCAGTTCCTTAACATCATGAAACACCTTGACACCCTGCACCTTGTCCTCCTTTGGGTTGACAATGCGCAACGTACCTTTATAACCTCCCTGCAACAGGTTGCGCACCAGTGCGCCTCCTGGTTTATGGGTATTATTGGAACCACCGACAACAACTATCGACTGTGGTTCAAGCAGTTCTCTATTGATCATTATTTATTATTTAACGGTTGCCGTAAGAGTTGTACGACACATTTTCCAGTGTAAACTTCTGCTTGGGAGCAGGCTGTTCTGCAGGATATCCTATCAGGATGACTGAAAGAGGAATGATATATTCAGGGGAGTCGATGACAGAAGCCACACTCTGTGCACGCTCCTGACGAGGCCACACACCTGTCCACACAGCACCTAATCCCAATGCATGAGCAGCCAGCAAGATGTTCTCTGTTGCTGCTGATACGTCCTGAATCCAGAAGTCATGCCCAGGACCCTGTAATGCTTTCTCCATATTTCCACAGACGACGATAGCCAATGGTGCCTGCGCAAACATGTCGCCACCGCCTAACTGTTTGATGATGTTCTTATCGGTAACGGCAACAAAATGCCAAGGCTGTTTATTGACAGCTGTTGGGGCGGCCATGCCAGCACGCAACAAGGTGTCAATCTTTCCTGCCTCTACAGTTTGTGGCTGCCATTTACGAATAGATGTACGCGTGAGAATGCTCTCAATAACAGCGTTCTTTTTCTTACAGCACTCCTGTGCTGCTGCCGTCTGCATGCCCAGTGTGAGCAGTGCTGCGGCTACGATTGTCTTAATAAGTTTCATTGCTCAAAAAAGATGTTTAGTTTGTGAAGTTAAAATGATATTTTCAGTGAAACGATGCTCCGCGATGCCATTAATAGCTGTACGCGTGAAGAACCTGCGCTATAGGTCAGCTCCTGCGACTGCATGTTACGGTCGGCATCGGTCACAATGGCCGAAGCAGCTGTCAGTGGCTGTTCCAACTCAATGGTGACAGGCTCGTTGCGCGACTTGGTATTTAGCATGACAAAGCAGAGTTCCTTACCGTTGTCACTTAGGTAGGCAGTGACAAGGACACCATTATCGGCAGAGGTTGACTGTATAAGCGTCTTACCTGCAGCATAACGTGCATAGTGAGCCATCAGATAGCCATTCTTTGTGGGTGTTCCCATGGCAACGGCGCTACGCTCACTGTCGTTGTCACCCATCATACCGTAGAAACGTTTGAGATACCAATAGATATAGGCAGAACAGCCTGTAGCCATGCACTCGTGCATCTCACGTCCTAAGTGGTCGAACTGATAGCTCCATGTGGCATACTCCTTAAAGTTTGCATCGGTAGGTTTCTCTCCGTCATTGAACAGATGTTCAGTCATCCACCATGACTTGCCACTGGAGCTAAGTTTCTTATACAACCCTGCCACGTAGTCATGACGGTCGCGAACATAGTTACTACTGGTATCGAGGAAACCCTGATACAAGTGACCTACGATGATATCTGTCTGTGCAAAGGCACTGGCCTTGTTTAATACGGCATTTGTATATTCGGGTTGGAAGCCACAAGCCTCAGGTCCCATCAGTTTCACGCCAGTAGCACGTATCTGCGCACCATATTCAGCAATGAAGTTAGCTATCTCGTCTGGTGTCCAATATGTAAAGTCCATATCCGGTTCGTTTTGTACCGAGATGGCTGTCAGGTTAACGCCTTGTTGCTTCATATAATTAATGTAGTCGATGAGGTGTTGCGCATAGTCGGCATACTTATCATGGCGCAGGTGTTTATGGGACTTACCGTTAACTGTCACCTGATCTGCCAGAGCATCAGTACAGTCCCATGGACAGGCAAAGATGACGGCCCCGTACTGCTGTGCCAGTTTGGCGCCTGCCACGTCGTCCTTCCAATTGCTCTTGTTTGGATATATCATCAGACGTAACACATTATAGCCCAGTTTGTCTGGTGCATACAACGTCTCCATCTCCTTGGCACTGATGAGGTTGTTTCCTGTCCAGATAATAGGATTATACATACCACCAAAACCTACTACATGCTGACGCTTGTCAGCCATGTTGGCCTGCACGACAATGCCAATGTCGATGCCCTTTTGTTTCAGGGTAAACACCGACTCTTCACCACTCTTGTCGTTCTTCAGAATGAGTTGCTGCTCACGTGCCTCTTCGGAAGTGTTCTCTAAATAATTAACCGTGACAACTGTGCTGACTGACTGGTTGGAAGTATCGCCGCCAATTAATGGAGTGACGTTACTTATCATATCGCCTGCACCCTTGACTATGGTCCACATAGTGCCTTTACTCCTTACCTCAATAGTAATCTCACCTGCTGCAGAACTGGCCTCCCAGCTTCTCTGCACCCATGAACAGCTGGGCTGTGTAGTAGTTTGTCCTGGTGTGTTTGTTTCGTTAGCGTCATCACCACCACATGCGGTCAGCAGACAGAAGAGCGGAATCAGAATTCGTAAAAACTTCATAAAAGCGTTAGTTATTTAGATTAGTAGATACGCGCAAATGTATTATTTTATTGCAAAGGTACAAAAAAATACTTAATGCGTGAACCTTAATAGGTTTTTTTTTGTACTTTTGCAATAATTAAAAATGTGAGTGCGTATGAAAAAGAGTATAATTCTTACCTGTGTGATTCTTATGGCCATACCTATGCACATATTCGGACAGAGTTACAACAAAATGTGGAAACAGCTGGAAGAGGCAAAGAAGAAAGACCTCCCTCAGCAGGTAATCAACCATGCACAGCAGATAGCCGACAAGGCGAAGAAGGAAAAGAAGTTCGGCCATCTGATGAAAGCGCAGATGACGCTGATAAATACAAAGTATGAGGTATCTCCCGACTCTTTGTTGACAACCATCAAACGGTTAGAGTCCGATTTGAATGCCACACAGGACGGACGGTTGCGTGCTGTCTATGCTACCGTTCTTTATCACCTGTACGATTGGGCATGGATGGATGACTCTGCTTCCATACGGGCTAAGGAATATGCAACTATCGCCTTGGAGAATCCCGAGCTGCTGGCACGCACGAAGACTGACGTGTTTCTGCCGTTTGTGATTAAGAAAGACGACAGCCGATACTTTGGGCATGACCTGCTAAGCGTTATCGGTATGTCGCTTGACAAGTATGACGAGATGCACGACTACTACGTGAAAACGGGTAAGCGTGAGGCTGCTTGTCTGTCTGCACTATGGTCTATGAAACGCGAGTCGCAAACCTATTCTTATAATTGGGAAAAATCAGATTATATCCAGAAGATTGACTCACTTATCAATGAATATGGAGACTTAGACGTTGCAGCCGAGCTGGCTATTGCACGTTATCGTTACATGGAGGACTGGGGACATGCCTCACTTCAGGAACAGGTTTCCTACATTGACGAGGCCGTAAGCCGCTGGCCAAAGTGGCCCAAGATGAACGAGCTGCGTAACAAGAAGAGTGAGTTGACACAGTCGCAGTATAAGGTACGCATGGAGTACGAGGTAATGAACTCAGGCATGACTCAGAACGTGGAGCTGAACAACCTGCGCAACCTGGAGCAACTTACGCTACGTGTATATAAGACCAACCTGACTGGCGACGAAGAGTTGAATGTCAACAATGACTATAACAAGTTGAAAGGGCGTTTGACACTGATGCCAGAAGTGACACAGGTACGACGTTACACGGGTCATGCTGCCTACGAGGAATTCAAAGACACGATAGCCATTGGTCCGCTTGCCAAAGGTATCTATATGCTGGAATATGAGTCGCTGCCAACAACCGAGACCAAGCGCTGCCTACTTTATGTAACAGACTTGTTCGTGATGAGTCAAGAACAGCCCAACAACCAGATGCGTTTTGTAGTGGTTGACAGAAGGACTGGCCAGCCTGTCAAGGACGGGCGTCTGCTTATCAGCACCACCAGAAACATAAAATGCAAAGACGGTAAACTGCTTACATGCGATGCCAAGGGTGAGGCCATCTTCGAGAAGAGTGGCACCATTCACCATCTTTATGCTTATACTCCTGATGACCGTGCCTACTTGCCTACGTATGCCAGCAACGGATTCAACTATTATCAAGGTAACCGACTGGACGGCACGGTCAACATCTATACAGACCGAAGCATTTATCGTCCGGGACAGACGGTACATGCAGCCGTATTGCTTCACGTGACAGAAGATTATTTCAAGACCTATGCCGATGCCAACAAGAAAGTTACCTTAGCTTTGTATGATGCCAACTATAAGGTAGTAGAGGAAAAGGAAGTGACAACCGACCAATATGGTAAAGCCTCAGCAGAGTTTGTACTGCCGACAGGCCAGCTAAACGGTCGATTCTGGATACAATGCAAGGGTGAACGTCAATACTTCCGCGTAGAAGAATACAAACGTCCTACATATGAAGTATTGTTTGACGAGGTACGCGAGCAATACAAGGCAGGCGACACACTGTCTGTCGTTGGTCAGGCCCGTTCGTATGCCGGTGTAGGCGTGCAAGGAGCCAAGGTGAAATACACGGTGAAACGCCAGGTGGCCTTCTGGTGGCTAAACTATTCCTACTATTGGGACCAGGGCAGCTATGGCTACGGTCGAGAAGGTACGGAGCTTGCATCAGGTGAGACCACGACCGACAGCAATGGTCGCTTCACGGTGGACGTGCCTCTTACGTTACCCTATTACGCAGACAGTGACGATGCCATGTTCTACCAATTTGTTATAGATGCTGACGTAACAGACCAGAGTGGCGAGAGTCGTGTGGGCAATACCAGCATTCCTTTGGGTACACGTCCACAGGTACTGACTTCAGACTTAGCAGAACGGGTATTGGCAGAGGAACTGAAACAGGTAACATTCCGTAGGCTAAATGCTGCTGGTAACGACATGGAGCCTGCACAGGTGCGTTTCCGTATAGATAACAGCACCTGGCAAGAAGCGACCACAGGTAAAGCCTTCGCTTTTGACGGCACAACACTAAAGAGTGGCTTGCACGAATTGGAGGCCATTTGTCAAGGTGACACGCTGAAGCAGAAGTTTACCATTTTCAGTCTTGACGATACTACTCCATGCGGAACAACCAAGGACTGGTTCTACGCCAGCGCATCGCAGTTCAGCAATGACGGCACTCCCGTAACGATACAAGTAGGCTCAAGCGACGAGAATGTCCATATGGTATATAGCATCATCTCCGGAAACAAATTGCTTGAAAGTGGAAGTGTTGACCAGTCAAATGCACTATGGAACCGTAAGTTTACCTACGAGGAATCTTATGGAAACGGGCTGTTACTCAGCTTCGCATGGGTAAAGGACGGCAAGCTGTACCAGCACCAGACAACCATTCAGCGGCCAGTACCCGACAAACGACTGACCGTCAGATGGGAGACATTCCGCGACCGTCTGAAACCCGGACAAAAAGAGGAATGGACATTAGTGGTTCTGAACCCAGACGGCACGCCTGTTGATGCACAACTCATGGCAACCATGTACGACAAATCGCTGGAGCAGCTTTACAAGCACCATTGGTCGTTCAAGCCTAATATAGACATACCACTTCCAAGCACATCTTGGTATGGTTCGCATTGGGGACGTTCGTGGATGGGAGCAGAGCGAGCATGGGAGCCGCTCAAGGTCTCGCCGCTCGTTTTCTCCTTTTTCGGCCTTGGCGGTCCAATAATTTATAGTGGAGATTTAAATGATGTAGTTGTTGTAGGCTATGGAACCCAGGCTGTTTCTTCATTAGGGATACATAAGAGACAAAAGAGAGAAGAGTTATTGGTTTATGACGCTGCGCCTATGATGGAGAGAGCTACAATTGACGATGAAAGCCAAGAGGAGGCAGAAGGCCAGGGAGACGGTGGCATACAAATGCGCGAGAACCTGAACGAGACAGCCTTCTTCTACCCCACCCTAACGACAGACCAGAACGGTCGTATAGCCATTAAGTTCACACTGCCGGAAAGTCTGACCACATGGCGCTTCATGGGTATTGCTACAACACAGGACATGAAGAATGGCTACATTGACGGAGAAGCTGTAGCACAAAAGGAAGTGATGATACAGCCCAACATGCCTCGATTCTTACGCGAAGGCGACAAGGCTGTATTGTCTGCACGCATCTTCAATACGACGGATCATGCTGTGAGTGGCAACTCGATGATCCGTCTGCTTGACCCAGAGACCCAGAAAGTAATCTATAAGCAAAGCAAGCCATTCAGCGTGAAAGCTGGTGAGACAGCAATTGTAACCTTTGATGTAGAACCTCAAAGCACTGTTCCTCTATACATCTGCCAGGTATCGGCATTAGGAAAGACCTTCTCAGACGGTGAGCAACACTACTTGGCGGTATTACCCAATCAGGAGCGTGTTACCGTGACCGTACCATTTACACAGCATGAGGCAGGCACAAAGGTTGTTGACATTGCCAAGTTGTTCCCCAGCGGCACCAACAACCAGAAGTTGACAATAGAATATACGAACAACCCTGCATGGCTAATGGTACAAGCATTACCATCAATAGGTAATCCCCACGAGCTTGATGCCATCGACCAAGCTGCATGGCTCTACTCGAACCTAATAGCCAAGGCGCTGATAGGAAAAAGCGCACAAATCAGAAATGTCTTTGAAATGTGGAAGCGTGAGACTCCAACCGATGGCTCGCTTAAAAGTAATCTTGCAAAGAACGAAGAGCTGAAGGACATCCTGTTAGCAGAAACACCTTGGGTGATGGATGCTGACCGTGAGACGGAACAGAAGCAACGTTTGGCAGACTTCTTCGACGAGAACATGATGAGTCAGCGTATAGACAAAGCACTGAAGAACCTGAAAGACCTTCAGAACGGCAATGGCTCCTGGAGTTGGTGGCCTGGCATGCATGGCAGTTTCTACATGACGGTAAGCATAGCAGAGATGCTGACACGTCTGAATGTAATGGCAGGGCAACAAAGCACAACGTCAGGCATGCTGGACCAAGCCTTCCGTTTCATGGGACAAGAGATGATAGATGAAGTGAAACGTCTGAAGGAATGGGAGAAGGATGGACACGAAGTAGGATTCCCGTCGTTTAAGGCTTTACAGTATCTGTATATCTGTGCACTCGACGGTCGCCGATTGCCTCAAGACGTTCAGAAAGCTAATGACTATCTGATAGGAAAGATGAAGAACGACATTCTGAACCAGACTATCTACGAGAAAGCCCTCTCGGCTATTATCCTTGCCAAGAATGGGGAGAAAAAACGTAGCCTGGAATATGCCCAGAGTCTGAAAGAATATACGGTCTTTACCGAAGAGAAAGGACGTTATTATGACACACGCCGAGCCAGTTACTCATGGTATGACTATAAGATTCCAACTGAGGTCATTGCAATTGAGGCATTGAAAATCATTACGCCTGAGGATGCTCAGACCATAGAAGAAATGCAACGCTGGCTGTTACAGGAAAAACGTACTCAGGCATGGGATACTCCTATCAACAGCGTAAATGCCGTATATGCTTTCCTCTTCGACAACACCAAGCTGTTAGATGCACAGGAGCAAACCAAACTGGCTATAGACGGACGACCACTGGAATTGCCTAAGGCAACTGCAGGCATCGGTTATGTCAAGACATCTATTGACCAACCCAAAGGACGACAGTTTACAGCAAAGAAGACCTCTACTGGTACGTCATGGGGTGCCGTTTATGCCCAGTTCATGCAACCTGTCAGCGAAATAGAGTCCTCTGCAAGCGGCATCACCGTCAAGAGAGAGATATTAACCAATGGTCCACTGAAAGTTGGCGACCGTGTCAAGGTACGCATCACCATTGAGAGTGAACGTGACCTGGATTTCGTACAAGTAATTGACCGTAGAGCTGCCTGCATGGAACCAGTACAACAGTTGAGTGGTTACCGCAACGGTGCATACTGCTCTCCAAAAGACTACTCCACCAACTACTATTACGACATGCTATCAAAGGGTAAACATGTCATAGAGACCGAGTACTTCATCGACCGCGTAGGAAGATACGAGAGTGGCACATGCGTGGTACAGTGTGCATATTCACCAGAGTACCGTGCTACGGCAAAGTCGATAATCATGAATGTAGAACCATAAAAACAAATATGAAGAAAAAGCTAATTATTTCATCGTTGCTGCTCCTGGCCATGTTGCCTGCTACAGCACAGAAAATCAGTATTGTCAATAATAACATCAATTGCGGACCAGTAGGATACGAAGTCCCAATAACAGCAAAGTTTGAGTTACAGAACAAAGGTAACCGCAAACTACGTATTAAAGATGTGCGTGTAAGTTGCGGATGTACCAAGGCAGATTATCCTCACACAGACATTTCAGGTGGAGAGACATTCACTGTCAATTTAACCTACGACTCACGCCAGTTAGGCCACTTTCAAAAGCAAGCTGCCGTTTATGTCGAAGGTTTGGACAAGCCCTTGTTGCTTACCATGAAGGGTGTTGTACTGGCAGAGATGCTGGACTATGCAGGCAACTACGAATATAGCATTGGTGACTTGCGCATAGACAAGAACGAATTAGAGTTTGATGACGTGAACAAGGGCGAACAGCCTGTGCAGGAGATACATATATATAATAGTGGCTCGACAGTATGCCAACCAAACTTAATGCACCTGCCTCCTTACCTTACTGCAACCATGACTCCACAGAAGCTGTCACCAGGTCGTGGAGGTAAGATGACTGTGACATTGAACTCAGACTTGCTGTACGACTTTGGTCTGACACAAACATCTATCTATCTGGCTCAGAACCCTGGTGACAAGGTCAATAGGGGCAATGACATTGGTGTAGCAGCAGTCTTGCTACCATCGTTTGCGCATATTAGCGATGCTGATAAAGCTAATGCTCCTCATCTGGTGATGTCAGCAGAACAACTGGACTTTACCTTTAATGGCAAGTCAAAGATTAAAGGTGAGATATTCCTCACGAACGAAGGACGCTCGACACTGAACATCTCTTCACTACAGATGTTTACGGCAGGTCTAAAGGTTACGTTACCCAAGCGTGAACTGAAGCCAGGGGAGACGACACGACTGAAGATCACTGGTATCAATAAAGATTTGAAACGTGCTCGTACGAAGCCCCGTGTGCTGATGATTACGAATGACCCCGACAAACCGAAAGTAGTGATTACCATCAACGTCAAATAAGTTGAGAATATGATTCATCCAGAAAATAGCTCCGAATACGCAGGACTGCAGGTAAACAGTGGTGTGGAACAACCTTCCATTGTTAATCCGTACCTGAAGCGGAAACGTGTAAAACGTCGTGAACTGTCAACAGCAGAAATGGTAGAGGGTATCCGTAAAGGTGACATTACCATTCTGAGTCAGGCTGTCACACTGGTAGAAAGTGTTAATCCAGAGCATCAGCAACGCGCACAGGAGGTAATAGAGAAATGTCTGCCATACAGTGGCAACTCCATACGAGTGGGTATCAGTGGTGTACCAGGTGCAGGAAAGTCAACATCCATCGATGAGTTTGGCATGCATGTATTACGTGAAAAGGGAGGAAAGCTGGCTGTTCTGGCCATTGACCCTAGTTCTGAACGTACAAAAGGTTCAATACTTGGTGACAAGACACGCATGGAGAAACTGGCTCTGCATCCTGACTCTTTCATACGCCCCAGCCCTACAGCAGGTTCACTGGGTGGCGTAGCACGGAAGACGCGTGAGACTATTATTCTTTGCGAGGCTGCCGGTTTTGACAAGATATTCGTGGAAACTGTAGGAGTAGGACAGAGCGAAACCGCTTGTCATTCAATGGTTGACTTCTTCCTGCTGATACAATTAGCAGGCACAGGAGATGAGTTGCAAGGCATTAAACGTGGTATTATGGAGATAAGCGACGGCATTGTTATCAACAAATGTGATGGAGAGAACGTGGATAAATGCCACATGGCAGCTACCAATTTCCGCAATGCCTTACACTTCTTCCCTATGCCAGAAAGTGGATGGATGCCCAAGGTGCTTTGTTATAGTGGTTTTTATGGCATTGGCATCAAGGAAATATGGGATATGATTTTTCAGTATATCGATTTTGTAAAAGCCAATGGTTACTTCAACTATCGTCGTAATGAGCAGGCAAAATACTGGATGTACGAAAGTATCAATGAACATCTGCGTAAACACTTCTACCATAACCCCCTCATACAACAGCGGCTGGAAGAGGCTGAACGCATCGTATTGGCAGGTCAGCAGACGTCATTTACAGCAGCACAAGACTTACTTGACCTTTACTACGACAATCTGAAGAAATAAATCCGACATCGTGTTACAGATAGAAATAGACAATGGTAGTGGATTCTGCTTTGGGGTAACGACAGCCATCAAAAAGGCAGAAGAAGAGTTGGCTGCAGGCAGTACATTGTATTGTCTGGGTGACATCGTGCATAACGGCATGGAGTGCGAACGTCTGCGCAAGTTAGGACTCATTACCATTAACCACGAAGAGATGGGGCACCTGCATCATGTCAAGGTACTGCTGCGAGCCCATGGCGAACCCCCAGAGACCTACGAGCTGGCACGTCGCAACCATATAGAAATCATCGACGCAACCTGTCCTGTGGTACTACAGTTACAGAAACGTATAAAGAATCAGTATGACACCAATCCTCAGGCACAGATTGTGATCTTTGGCAAGAAAGGTCATGCTGAGGTATTAGGTCTGGTGGGACAGACAAACAGTCAAGCTGTTGTAATTGAGAATTTTGACGAAGTAACGAAGTTGGATTATACTCGCGACATCTTTTTATATTCTCAAACGACCAAGTCTCTTGATGAGTTTCATCGCATTATTGCCTACATCCAAGACCATATCTCGGAAGGGGCCACATTCAAATCGTTCGATACCATTTGTCGTTCGGTAGCCAACCGAATGCCCAATATCTCGTCCTTCGCTGCTCGCCATGACTTGATACTCTTTGTCTGTGGAAGGAAAAGTTCTAACGGGAAAGTTCTTTTCAATGAATGCAAGCGCGTCAATCCCAATACCCGACTCATAGAAGGACCTGACGAAATAGACCCATCATGGCTCAAGAACATCCAAACCATAGGTATTTGCGGTGCTACCAGTACACCTAAGTGGCTGATGGAGCAATGTAAATTATATATCAAGCAAAAATCAGAAGAACAGAAAAGCCAGTGAACAATTCACTGGCTTTTCTGTTGAATAAGATATTTGTACCTTTACTCCTCTGTTGCTGAATCTTCTGCTTTGAAATTCTCGAGATCCTCCACCTGGAAGTTCTTGATGTAAGCAGACTTACCGATAACGTCCTCTTCCGTCATGCGGACATAGACGTTAGCCGACTTATTAAACAGCTCAGGGCACTTGGCTGCATCGCGTATGATGAGCAGTGACATCACCAGTTCGGCAGTCATGTCGTAGAGACGACGTGCCAGGAAATCGAAGGCATCCTGAGAGTCGAGGCTCTTGGCATAGCTGAGTGCCTCCTCGTAGATGGGAAGAAGTTTCTCTACACGCGCCTTCAGAGCTGCATCAGCCTCTGCAGGCAGGGCAGCGAGCATGTCCTTGATATTGTTCAGCATCGTACCGTTAGAGATATAACGGATAGCGGCTACGACCTGTAGCTGAGTGGTACCTTCGTAGATAGAGAAGATACGAGCGTCGCGATAAAGGCGCTGGCTCTTATACTCCATGATGAAGCCAGAACCACCGTGGATAGAGATAGCATCGTAGGCATTCTGGTTGGCATACTCAGAATTCATACCCTTGGCCAGCGGTGTGAAAGCATCGGCTAAACGCTGATATTTCTTCAGTTCCTGTTTCTCCTCGGGTGTGAGTTTGCGGTCGCGTTCGATATCCTCGAGGCACTTATAGACATCTACGTAGCAAGCTGTCTCGTAGAGCAGCGAACGACCTGCATCGAGTTTGGCCTTCATGCGAGAGAGCATATCGTAGACAGCAGGGAAGTTGATGATCTTATCACCAAACTGCTGACGCTCCTTGGCGTATGCTAGTCCCTCGTTGTAAGCCTCCTGCTCAACACCAACACTCTGTGCGGCGATACCTAAGCGGGCACCGTTCATCAGAGCCATCACATACTTGATAAGTCCCAGACGGGTCGATCCGCAGAGCTCTGCCTTAGCGTTCTTATAGGTAAGCTCACAGGTAGGTGAGCCGTGGATACCAAGTTTGTGCTCGATGTGACGAACATCGACACCGCCCTGGCGCTTGTCGTAGATGAACATTGACAGTCCACGTCCGTCCTTTGTGCCTTCCTCAGAGCGGGCAAGTACGAGGTGGATGTCAGAGTCGCCGTTGGTGATGAAGCGCTTCACACCGTTCAGGCGCCAGCAGTTCTCCTTCTCGTCGAAGGTAGCCTTCAGCATGACGCGCTGCAGGTCAGAACCGGCATCGGGCTCTGTGAGGTCCATTGACATACCCTCACCGGCGCAGACGCGGGGGATATACTTCTGGCGCTGTTCCTCGCTGCCGAACTCATACAGAGTGTCGATACAACTCTGCAGACTCCAGATGTTCTGGAAACCGGCATCGGCAGCCGAAATCATCTCGCTCAGCATGGAGAACACAGCGTTGGGCAGGTTCAGACCGCCGTAGCGACGGGGCATTGAGACGCCCCACAGGCCAGCCTTGCGGGTGGCTTCGAGGTTCTCATAAGTCTTAGAGGCGTAGATCATACGGCCGTTCTCGAGGTGCGGACCTTCGAGGTCAACGCTCTCAGAGTTAGGCTCGATGATGTTGGCAGCCACGTCGCCGGTGATGTCGAGAATCTGCTTGTAGTTCTCGATGGCATCGCCCAGGTCAACGGGAGCGTAGTCATATTCTTTCGCATCAGCGAAACCTTTTTCCTTCAGCTCAACGATACGAGCCATCAGGGGGTGGTTCAAGTAGAACCCGATCTCAGGATGATCGCTATAATAGTTTGCCATATTTTTTTCTTTTCGGGGAGTTAAAGAAGGTAGAGGGAGTTAGAGGAAGTTAAAGGACGATACCTTTTTTCCTTGGAATTCATGTTCATAACTTATCATCTTTCATTGCTGCATTATTGACGATAGCTTTGCAATATGAATTAAGGAATTTGCTCGTCTCTTCTATGCTTTGATGTAATTGTTCAAATTCACCTGCATGGAGATAATTCAGATCTCGTGAGAGGATATGGTAGTCACGGCATTCTTCCAGACTTCCTTGAGAAATATTGAAAAAACGAAGTTTATCAGCCTTGCTCAATTTCTTATATCCTTCGGCAATATTGGCTTCTATGGATACTGCGGCACGGCGGAATTGTGACGTTAGTCCAAATTTCTCGTCTTCAGGGAAGTGTCGAGTCACCCTGTATGTTAAAAGCACAAATGCATGCGCTTTCTGCCAAGCCAAGACGTTCTCGAAACTATATGTAACCGCATTTTCCATATTCTGCGCTTTAACTATTGTCCTTTAACTCCTTTAACTTCTTTAACTTCTTTAACTCCAAATTAATTACTTACTGTTCTGCTTATAGTACTTTATCAGTTTGGGAACTACCTCTTCTACAGTACCAACAATCACGTAGTCAGCAATCTTGTTGATGGGAGCATCGGGATCGTTGTTGATAGAGATAATAATACCAGAGTCCTGCATACCAGCGATGTGCTGAATCTGACCAGAGATGCCACAGGCGATGTACACCTTCGGATGAACGGTGACACCCGTCTGACCAATCTGACGGTCGTGGTCGAGCCAGCCTGCATCCACGGCGGCGCGGCTTCCGCCCACCTCGCCATGCAGCACCTTGGCGAGCTGGAACAGCATGTCGAAGTTCTCCTTCGAGCCCATACCGTAACCACCGGCTACTACGATGGGAGCGCCCTTCAGGTTGTGCTTGGCAGCCTCCACATGGTGGTCGAGCACCTTAACTACGAAAGCCTCGGGAGATACATACTTAGATACCTCAGGATAAACAACCTCCTTCTTGCACTCACCCTCCCAGAGAGCCTTCTGCATCACGCCAGAGCGTACAGTAGCCATCTGTGGGCGGTGCTCAGGATTCACAATCGTTGCCACGATGTTACCACCAAAAGCAGGACGAATCTGATAAAGCAGGTTCTCATAAACCTTATTATTCTTCTTGTCCTCGAAGTCACCAATCTCCAACTCTGTGCAGTCAGCAGTCAGACCAGAGGTCAGTGATGAAGACACACGTGGACCGAGGTCACGACCGATAACCGTAGCACCCATCAGACAAATCTGTGGCTGCTCCTCTTTGAAGAGGTTGACGAGGATGTCGGTGTGGGGAGCTGAGGTATAAGGGAACAGGCCCTCACCATCGAAAACAAATAGCTTGTCAACTCCATACGGAAGAATCTGATCTTCCACCTTACCCTTGATGTCTGTGCCGGCAACGACGGCGTGGAGCTCTACTTTCAATTCATTGGCGAGCTTGCGACCCTTGGTCAGCAACTCCTGAGATACTTCCTGTACCAGAGTACCTTCAATTTCGCAATATACAAAAACGTTATTCATCTTTTCTATTTACGATTTGACAATTTACGATTTACTATTGATTGACGATTTAGTTATTTAATGATTTATTGGGTTGTTCAGCGGCACTGCAAATAGTCCCATTGTCCAATCGTAAATAAATCGTAAATAGTAAATCGTCAAATAGTAAATTCATCCAATGATTTTCTCGTCCAACAATTCTTTGATCATTCCCTCGATATCAGCATCAGAAGCCGTCAAAGTCTTCGACTCCTTAGCCTGGAACACGATGTTCTTGATAGCCTTCACCTTGGTGGGTGAGCCTGCGAGACCGCACTGGCTGGCATCGCCATCCACATCGGCTACGCTCCACTGGTTGAGTGTCAGCTCAGGACGCTCGTCGTAGAGATAGTCGTAAGGAGTGCCCTCGGCAGGACGCTCCATCGGACAGGTGGCACGCTTGTACTTCATCACCAGCTTGGCATTCTGCGGGCGACAGGGGGCTGCACTACCATTTACAGTGATCACAACAGGCAGTGGTGCTTCAACGGTTTCAACACCACCATCAATCACACGCTTGATAGTAGCCTTTCCATCTTTAACGCTTAGCACTTCCTCAGCATAAGTAACCTGATTCAATCCCAGCTTCTGAGCAACCTGTGGACCTACCTGGGCAGTATCACCATCAATAGCCTGACGACCACCAATGACGATATCAACGTCGCCAATCTTCTTAATGGCAGTAGCCAAAGCATAAGAAGTAGCCAAGGTGTCAGCACCAGCAAACAAACGGTCAGTAAGCAACCAGCCAGTGTCAGCTCCGCGATAAAGTCCTTGACGGATAATCTCTCCTGCACGTGGAGGACCCATTGTAAGAATTCCTACTGTTGAGCCAGGATGCTGCTCTTTCAATCGAAGAGCCTGTTCCAAAGCATTTAAATCTTCCGGGTTGAAGATAGCAGGTAAGGCAGCACGATTAACAGTACCTTCGGCTGTCATGGCATCCTTACCCACATTACGGGTGTCTGGCACTTGTTTGGCCAGCACTACAATCTTTAAAGCCATATTATAATTATAATAATGTGTAATAATGATATTTCAAAATCGGCTGCAAAATTACACTTTTTTGCGCACACAGCCAAATAAAATGCACAAAAACGAACAGAACGTGCACATTTTGTTCGTTTTGTGCATAATTAGGATTCTAATCTTTTCTTACTTTACCACGATCTTCTTGCCATCGCAAATATAAACGCCCTGACGTGTTGGTTTTCCAGCAAGTCGTTGTCCATCAAGGCTATACCAAACATCACCAGGCTCAGAAGCCACAGGAGTTTGAATGCCTGTCGCATCACCCAGAACCGCATTGATGAATAGCTGCGAACACATCGGCATATTGAACGTGTAAGTGTCGCCCTCAACCTCTTCTTCTGTCAGTGCCCCACTTGTACTTACCTGGCGGATTTTCCATTTCACCACAACTTTATTAGCATTTGGAATACCTTTCAGTGTCACCTGTCGGCCCTGGTAAAACTTACCGTTAAACACTCCTTGGGAAAGTTTTACGCCATTGAAGGTAAATGTCATACTTGCCAGTTCGTTAGCCGTAAGTGACTGATTAATAGTCATTGGGCGAATGTTTCCCAATTCATAATAGATTTTCAGATGCTGATAGAAATTATCCGTTCGTTTTGACAGCCAGTTTCTGGCTTTGGACAATTCAGTGTCATAGTTTGGCCACCATGCATTGATAAGGTTCCTGTGGTACGGATATTCCGTCTTTATCAGCTCATACATCGGATCCCAAACGGCTCTGGTGCCTTTCTCATTAAGGAAATCTCCCATATAGACAGCACAACGATCAATAAATTCACGCTTCAGGTCTGGATCTTCCATCATTCTTCTAAACAGTCGTGTATGTTCCCACTGGTTAGCCCAGCTGTTATGGTTATTGTCATAACCAGCCTGGTTAACCCATGCTATGGTGTTGTAGTATGGGTCTGTGTCATAGAGTCCCAGTCCGAAGTCAGTATCCTTGGCTATCCAGCGCCACTTGCCATCAGCTGTACGTGGTCGCCACATCACAATATTGTTACCAGGGAAATCCTCATTATCGAAATAGAGATTCATAATCATCAGATTGAAAAATTCCTCCCAGTCCATCCATTGAGCATATTCGTTCAGCGTGTGTCCATGCTCGGCATAGAAGTTCTTGAAGGCATCATAGTTGTCCCATGTCCCTTCCTTCAGCTCGCTCCAGTTCTCAAACATGTCAATATCCTCCAGTCCGTCATAGTGGGTATAGATATTATCTTCGTTTGAGCGCTCACGAATATTGAGCATACCCCTATATACACCATTGATGTAAACAATGGCAGGTCGCCAGGCTTGCCAGTCCAGATCGACATGACTGGCCATTGTACGCTGGATGATAGCATCACGCATGTACAAATAGTGAAAGTCGTTACCTGCATTACGCAGCACAAGTGACTTGAAATCTGTCACACCAGGACGCTGGTCAGGGAAGAACTCGTACTCGAAGCGCTTGGTTCCAAATCGTTTGTTGGCATAGATGGCCAGTGACTTCAGCGGGTTGGTACGTGTGGCACCACCCTGTATGCGTGTCTCGCACAATTGGTTGAGCAGGCTACCAGTATGCTGACCCTCGAAATACTCGATGTTGATGGGGCGTCGCCAGTCCTGAAAGTAGTTCTGGGTATGGTCATCATCTGCTTTAGACGGATTCTTATAATATATACCTATCTGAGGGTCGTTCCAGTAACGGTCGTTGGTGACAATGGAGATGACAGGCAGTGTCAGAGGTCTGTTGGTTGGGAAGAACAGATAAGAATGTGTGGTGGAACGTGGCGACAGGTAACCATCGCAGAACACCTTGGCACGAATGGTGACATCCTTGTTAATGAGGAATGGTGACTGATACAGGATTCCATTCGTTAATGTGGGTTCGCTACCGTCACGCGTATAACGAATAACAGAACCTGAAGGGGCACCTGATGGAAGTGAAATGGTCAGTGTCAGACTCTCACCGCTACTGCCAATAAAGCCTTTCTGGCTAAACACCGGCTCACCTACAATGTGCTTCACGTCACATATCTGACCACTATTAGCTGCACCAGGTGTTGGTGTCAGCTGATAGCCCCATTCGCTACTACCGTCGGTCTTACGACCATAGCCAATGTTGGGTGCTGGCTGTTTCTTCTCTATCAAGACATGGTCTGCCACTGTGCTACCCTGGAACAGATAGACTTCACAACCCTTGCCAGAGTCCAGTCGGAAGTCAGTATGCTGTCCATTGGACGCATCGCTGCCTACTTTGTCACAATATATAATAATGTATTGCTTCGCAGCCAACATTTTGTTGGGCAAGGTCCAGGCTTTCGAAGCATCAGCAGCGTCACCTAATTTGTACTGACTGAGGTTTACTGCTCCGTTTCCACTGTTATACAACTCCACCCAAGAGTCAGGGAAATCGTTTAACTCATCCATAATACAGTCAATGTTCGACTGCATCAGTTCGTTGATTACCAGTTGTGCACGTGCTTGCATCAAACTTAGCACGAGCATGACTACGAATAGAATCTTTTTCATTGTTTTTTCTATGGATTACTTGTTTCTGGGGACAAAATTACAAACTTTTTGCGTTATACCAAAGCATTGGTGGAAAAATAAATGCTTATTTGTTTTGTATTTCACTCGATTTACACTATCTTTGCATCAAACTTAAAGGAAAAGGATATGAAAAAAGTTTATTTATTCATAATGGTATGCTTTCTGCTTGTGGGCTGTTCGCACAAAGCGTCTGCACAGGAAACGAATGCCAAGAAAGCATTTCTCGAACAATTCTATAATGAGTGGGATGCTAATGAGAAAGGCATACCAGATAATGACTTAGTCAAACAATATGTCACTGACGATGCCCTGCAGATACTGAAGGACAATTATGAATTTGACTGCGACGGAGAATGTCTGGCTACCTGGATGTTTTGTTATGAAGGTGGAGGCGACGTAGGCGAATTATTATCAAGAACCTTCACTGTAGCCGACGAGAACAACATCGTCGTTGCACACAAATACACCAACTACGAATATGACGTACAACTGACTGTGATAAAAGTTGGAAAAACCTATAAGATTGACAACATCCAGCAACTAAGGTCTGTCTGGCTGGACAATTAACGCCCATGAGAGAACTGCTCTGCTGCCTCATAGTAAGCCTTGCCTTCTGTACTTCACATGCTCAACAGCGTGAGAAGTACGAGTTTCGACGTAACCTTCCTGTCTATGCCGACTCACTGATTGCTGACCTTACCTACCCGTTGGCATGGGGCAACAGCGACATCAGCGACTTCAACCAATGGAAGCAGACAGCACGACAGAAAGTGCTGGACTGCATGCTCATGCCACCACCTGCTGCTCCTAATGGTTATGAGACACGTTTCATTGCCGAGGAACATCGCGAGAACTATACTGTCAGGAAGCTGGAAATACGACTGTCACGCTACTACTGGGTGCCAGCCTACCTGCTGGTGCCTGATGGCGAAGGACCATTCCCTGCCGTTAACGTCTTGCACGACCATGGTGCTCACCTCTTTATCGGCAAGGAGAAGATGGTTCATCCGCTGGCAATGGAAGACAGTATCGTAAAGAACGATGCAGAGGCTTGGGCAACCAGTCTGTATGGAGGACAGTTCCTGGGCGACTACCTTGCACGTCATGGCTTTGTCGTATTATCGACTGACGCTCCCATGTGGGGTGAACGCGGACAGCAGGAAGGTCCTCGACGTGAGAAATATGACATGATAGCCGGCAACATGATGATGTATGGCATTGACCTTAGCGCATACATGACCTATGACGACATTCGTGCCACTGATTTCCTGGCATCGCTTGACATGGTAGATAAGAGCCGCATCGGATGTGCCGGATGCTCCATGGGAGCCTATCGGTCATGGATGTTGGCAGCCCTGAGCGACCACATCAAAGCCTGCGCAGCCATTTGCTGGATGACAACGACAGACGAACAGATGTCGTTCAAGTATCAACGCACAGAGAATGGTGGCTTTGCCAACTGTCTGCCAGGCTTGCGACGCTGGATGGACTACCCACACATTGCCAGTCTGGCATGTCCCAATGCCATGTTACTCATCAACGGCAGTCAGGACAAGCTATTTCCTGTACCTGCTGTCGAGAAGGCATATTCCATCATGCATGACGTGTGGCAAAGCCAAGGAGCAGCCGAGCAACTGGAAACAGAGCTGTGGGACATCCCCCATAGCTGTCCTGTAAATGCTCAGAAACGTATATTGAAATTCCTAAAGAAACACTTATGATAAGCAACAACATAAAAACAGACTATATGAAAAATAAGCGAATTGTAACCTTCGGAGAACTATTGCTGCGATTCTCCAAGTCCGACCACATGCGGCTTACGCAGGGATCGGTATTCACCAGCATCTATGGTGGCAGCGAGGCAAACGTAGCTGTTAGCCTGGCCTCATTAGGCGACGACGTGGAATACATCACGCGTCTGCCAGACACGCCAGTCGCCAAGGCTGGTGTCATGCGCCTGCAAGAGTTAGGTGTCAATTGTAAGCGTGTGCTCTATGGAGGCAACCGCATCGGAACGTATTACTTCGAGCCCTCTGCAGGCATGCGTGCACCAAAGGTTATCTACGACCGTAGCGGCTCTGCCTACAGCGAGCTGGAGCCAGGCATGATTCCCTGGCGCGAGATACTGAAAGACGCATGGGTGCTGCATGTGTCAGGCATCACAGCTGCTATTTCTCAGAAAGCTGCCGATGCCACTTTCGAGGCGCTGGACATAGCAGACGAGATGGGTGTGAAGATTTCTTTCGACATCAACTACCGTAAGAACCTCTGGAAGTATGGTGCAGAACCCAGGGAGACCATCAGTCGGATGTTGCAACGCTGCGACATGATGTTTGGTGATGCCATAGAGTTTGAGTGGCTCTTCCAACGTCAGCAGCCACCCTTCACTGCTACTGATTCCAACTTCCAGATGCAAATGGACGAGTATCGTGAGTGGTTCGACGATATACACCAGCAGTTCCCACGCTGTCGCGACTGGCTCATGGGCATGCGTAACATGGTGGCATCGAACCACCATACGCTGACAGCCCTGCTCTGGACTGACGGCACACTGCTTCAGGCGCCCATCATCGACATCCCTGACGTGGTAGATCCTGTAGGAGTAGGCGATGCCTTCATGGCTGGACTGCTCCATGCCATTACGACTTTCCCTGACGACAAGCAGCTGCAACTGAACTACTCGCTGGCAGCCTCAGCACTGAAGAACACTGTGCCAGGTGACTTCAACCTCTCGTCTCACGAAGAAATCATGGATGTGGTGTCACATCAGCGAAACATCCACTCACTGTACAAAGTAACTATCTAAACACTTTACATATAACAAAACAAACAAATATGGAAAACAAACGTTATGGTCACTTCGATGACCAACAGCGCGAATATGTTATCACCGATCCGCGCACTCCATGGCCTTGGATTAACTATTTAGGAAACGAGGACTTCTTCTCACTCATCTCCAACACGGCAGGAGGATATTCCTTCTACAAGGATGCCAAGTTCCGTCGCATCACCCGTTATCGTTACAACAACGTACCAATGGATAATGGTGGACGTTACTTCTACATCCGCGAGGAGCTGCCAACAGCCAACGGCCAAGAGTCCAAACCACTCATCTGGTCACCTGGATGGAAGCCCATGAAGACCCCACTCGACTTCTACGAATGTCGCCACGGCATGGGTTACACACGTATTACAGGACGTAAGAACGATGTGGAAGCCAGCGTGCTGTTCTTCGTGCCACTGAAGACATGGGCAGAAGTACAGAAACTGACACTGACCAACCAGAGTCAGGAAGTAAAGAAACTCCAGCTCTTCTCTTTCGAAGAGTGGTGCCTGTGGAATGCAGCTACTGACATGGAGAATTTCCAGCGTAACTTCTCTACTGGCGAAGTGGAGATTGAGGGTTCAACCATTTACCACAAGACCGAATATCGTGAGCGCCGCAACCATTATGCGTTCTATCATGTGAACACAGAGATACAAGGTTTCGATACGGATCGCGAGACCTTCGTAGGACTGTACAACGGGTTCAACGAGCCTGATGCCGTAATGGAAGGCAAGCCTCGTAACAGCCATGCCCATGGCTGGAGCCCCATAGCGTCTCACTATATTGAAGTGGAACTGCAGCCAGGAGAGTCCAAGGACTTCATCTTCCTGCTGGGTTATGTGGAGAACGAACAGGACAAGAAGTTCGTGGCACCCCAGGTTATCAACAAGGAGAAAGCCCATGCCATCATCGAGAAACTCAACACCACAGAGAAGGTTGACATGGCTTTTGCCCAACTGAACGACTACTGGAATCGTCTGCTTAATATCTATAATGTACAAACAGGCAACGATAAGCTCGACCGCATGGTGAACATCTGGAACCAATACCAGTGCATGGTGACTTTCAACTTCTCACGCTCAGCCTCGTTCTTCGAGAGTGGTATCGGACGTGGCATGGGATTCCGCGACTCCAATCAGGACCTCGTCGGCTTCGTTCACCAGATTCCAAGCCGAGCTCGCCAGCGTATCATCGACATTGCTTCTACACAATTCCCTGATGGTGGATGCTACCACCAGTACCAGCCACTGACCAAACGTGGCAACAACGACATTGGTGGAGGATTCAACGATGACCCCTGCTGGCTCATCTTCGGCACTGTGGCATACATCAAGGAGACGGGCGACTTCTCTATTCTTGACGAGATGGTGCCCTTCGACAACCAGCCTGGCACTGAGGTGACGCTATTCGAGCACCTGAAGGTCAGCATGAACCACGTCATCGAGAATCTTGGTCCTCACCAGCTGCCACTCATTGGTCGTGCTGACTGGAACGACTGCCTGAACCTCAACTGCTTCTCTTGGGACCCCAACGAGTCGTTCCAGACGACAGAGAACAAGAGCGAAGGCTCAAAGGCCGAGAGCCTCATGATTGCCGGTCTCTTCGTTGTAACAGCCAAGCAATACGTTGAACTGTGCCGTAAGATAGCAAAAGACAGCGAGGCTGACCGTATGCAAAAAGCCATCGATGCCATGATAGAAGCCGTGAAACGCGACGGATGGGATGGCGAGTGGTACCTTCGCGCCTACGACTACTTCGGCAGGAAGATTGGTTCGCACGAATGTGAGGAGGCAAAGATTTTCATTGAGTCACAAGGCTGGTGCACCATGGCAGAGATAGGTGCCGAGGACGGCATGGTGGCCAAGAGTCTGGACTCCTGCAAGAAATACCTGGAGTGCGAACACGGCATGGTGCTCAACAACCCTGCTTTCACAAAGTATATCTACGAATACGGCGAAATCAGCTCTTATCCTGAAGGCTACAAGGAGAATGCAGGTATCTTCTGTCACAACAACCCATGGGTCATCATTGGCGAGACACTGGCAGGACGAGGCAACGATGCATGGTCGCACTATGCAAAGATTCTGCCATCGTATGTCGAAGAGAAGTACCAGACGCTGCACAAGGTAGAGCCATACGTCAACTGCCAGATGGTAGCCGGCAAGGACGCTGCACGTCCTGGCGAGGGAAAGAACTCGTGGCTCACTGGCACGGCAGCATGGATGTGGCTCACTGTCTCGCAGTACATCCTGGGCATTAAGCCTCAGTACGATGGTCTGCAGATAGACCCCTGTCTGCCAACGACAGCAAACGACTACACTGTGAACCGTCGCTTCCGTGAAGCAGAATATACCATTACCATTCACCCCAATGGCAACCAGAAGGGCGTGAAACAGGTAATCCTCGACGGCCAGCCCATTGAGGGTAACACTATTCCCTACTCTGCTGGCAAGCACACCGTAGAAGTAACAATGTAAGCAATTAGGTTAAACAGGAATTCCCACTGGTGGGAAAAGCAATTCCCATCGGTGGGAATTATCTTTCCCATCAATGGGAATTGTTATTGAAGTCAGTTTAACAAACTATTCTATATAGTTATCGCCCTCTCCATCATCAGGACCGCCTCCTCTTATTGTTTCGGTTTCAGTAACTGGCGAGGTAGTCTGGAGCACTATGGGTTGTATCAGGATAACCTGTGTAGCAGGAGTTATATATAACTTCTTTTTCATCGTATTACCTCCTTTCTGCCGTTATGGATGTAAATACCCTTTGACGTTGGACGTACTGGGAGTAGTCTGCCGTCGAGCGAATACCATGCGTCAGCCTCGCTGTCAATTATCAATTCTCCATTTTCAATTGACATGATGCCTGTGGCCTCACCGTCATCAACCATCAGACCAATGGCGCTGCTCACTGCCTGCGTACTCTCCAAGTAAGCTCGGAACGGCTTGATGTTCACCTTACCAGTAGCATGCCAGAACTTATTGTTACTGATGTAATAGACGTTCTTACCTGCCCATTCATCTGACGTCACATCAATTGCCGATGCCTCTATAGCACCCTTGAGCGTCCACCCTTCAACAGTTGTAGCAGACATGGTGAGCCCTTTCTTCGTCGATTTGGTTACTGAGGTGTTCTGCGATGTTATCGTCAGTGTCTCTTCACCAGCGTTACGCTTGATGAATACTGGCACATAGGCCGCTACCACATCCTGTATTGCCGTCAAAACCAGTTGATTTCCTTCGTCATTAGTAGTCATGGAGCTTAACTGATAGCTCTTTGCATTGGCATCGGAAGGCTGGTAGTCAAAAGGCAACATGATGGTGCCCCAGTCATTCTTGACGGAACGCGAATAAGTTGCAGTGGTAGCAACAAACGTGTCGTCACTATAGAACGGATGACCATCAGTCAGACGGAAGACTGGACAAACCTTGTTCTTATCGGCATTCTTTGTTGCGTTAATAATGTTATATCCTGTGATATAGGCCTCCAAGCCAGGATTAATGGTAACAGTGGCAATAGCATTGGGATGCGTCTCATCTGGCTGCCATTGCGTAGCATACAATTCCTGCATGGCACTGCTTTCAGGATAGACAGTGAAGAGATAATAAGGCTCACCCTCCGTTTCCACTGTCGAGCAAACGCTACAGATACGACGATAGGTACCATCGTCCTGCAAGCTGTATCTGCAGTTCTCGTAGCTATGTACGGCGCAAGGGTCAGGAGGCAGGACGGAAACAGACGTGCATGTGCCGTCATAGACGATGATGTGGAAAGAGTTGCCATTTGCCTTTAGCATGTTAACATCCTCCACTGTCAGCGTCTTAGTGAAAGACTGCTGATATGTACGTTCAATCCACCGATGGTCTGCATCCGTAATGAAAGTAAAGAAACTTGAGTTAGAAGTGGATAACTCAATATTCAGCTTTGCATTGACGATGAGGTCTGCCTCTTTAATGGTATAGGTATATTGCTTTAGTCCCCAATAATCTTCATCTGTAAACAATCCGCTTTCTGCTATCTCTGGCAAGTTGTCGCAATGAAGCGCCTGGTATTGGGCTGCATAATTCTCATTCAGGTATTCTATATGAGCACGAATAAAAGTCTCCATCACGCTGTAAGCATCGTCCAGGGTTTTATAATTATTCTCATCAGCCCAGCCTTTACTGAGGCTATGGCCTGCCCCACCCTCGCTCGTTGAGGCATAGTTCTTAGCAGCCGACTGTGCCACTACAGCCTTCAGGGCATTCATGCGTTCCACAAGATAAGTGGTTAGGCTGCCATTGTCATACAGCTCCTGCCAACGCTCATAGACAGCCTTGACGAAATAGGGGTCGTTCACGAACACCTTTTTACACAATTGTCCAAAAGGTTGATCCTCTCCCTCCCAGAAATGCTTATTTGTAAAATCCATGCTATTCGTTTTACATCCCCATGCCAGGTCGAAGTCCCATAACGGACCAAAGAAGATGGGTGACGAGAGGTCGTTCATATAGAAATAGTCATTTCCCACCACTGCGTCATAGTTGCCACTGATGTCCATGGCAATGAACGCATTGACGGCAGAGGTCATATCGACATACTTACGCCAGTTGTCAGGACGGTCGTAGCCACCATTGTTGGCCAATGCTATGATATGATTGAGTCTTACCTTCAGGTCGTTGTACTTGGGGTCGGTGGTTACGCCACTTGTCGTTTCCACGTCAGGGTCAGGGCTCTTGATGTTCACATATGGGCCGGCAGTATATGGGGCGGTAGTAGTTTGAATGTAAGGGTCTTCCAAGAATCCGGCTCTTTTACCACTGTTAAACTCCAGGAAATATCCTGTTTTCTCGTCGATGGGAACACGTTTGGGAGCCACCTGCACCTGATCGCTAATCTGATAGCTGCCCATATAGGTATTGTTGACAACCAAATCGATGAACTTACATGCCGGACAGAAAACCAGTCCAACCTTTTGACCAATCTCGCGTGCCATACCATTGCGTATAAGCGTGGCATCATGATAGTTTGCCAAGAGTGTCCAGCTCTTCTCTGTAGCATAGTCAGGACCCAGCAGCGCTGTCTTCTGAGGGAACTTCAGACGTAAAGGCTTCTTTGAAGAATCAAAAATATCCCATGTAGAGTTACCACGTCCACGAACGGTAGTGGGTTCCTTGCGTTCCTCTATGGTTCCATAGTCATCACGGATAATGATTTGGGCATTGTAATAGGTCTCTGTCTTCTGGCCGAACACGACGCTTAAATCCTCAAGCACAGGGTTGCCTTCATCGTCAAAGGTCGTTGTAGGTACAACCTTTCCCTTGTCGTTCGTGGGATAGGTTGTCTTATACACTTCCAAATAAACTGTTGGAACATCCGTTTTCTGAGGATAGCGTGTCAGTTCCTCTTCTGAAAACTGATAGCCATGGGCTTTACTTCTGTCTGATGTTTGTGCTGACATCTGCGCAGCTAAAAGACATGCTACAAAGAGCATGAGTGTCCTGGTAATTCTGTTCATTCCTTAGGTTAGTTATACTTCGTTTTAGTGCTGCAAAAGTAGTAATTATTATAGAAAGCACAAAATATTTCAACGTCTTTTTTTAGCCATATAAACAAAAAAAACTGCAGACAAACTGTACAAAAACAGCATGTCTGCAGAAAGAATATAATGCTTCTATGACTTCGTTATTTCAACCCAGGGGTCAGCAACCGCCTGTAGGAATAGATGAAGTAGAAACAAAGTGCCAATGCGAGGAACACCACAAAGAGTCCTGCCCACATCATGGTCATGTCGTCACCACCAGTGCCTGGGCCTACAAGGAAATCCTGTGCAGCAGCCAGGCTGTCGCCA
>Ga0247610_10001589_pt1 | contig 27987 bp, 67 predicted proteins | sample 174DNAGHGhighgp2_FD_193483 | JGI IMG/M metagenome (GOLD analysis project Ga0247610, IMG submission 193483) | Sheep rumen microbial communities from Palmerston North, Manawatu-Wanganui, New Zealand - 1742 DNA GHGhigh gp2 | ecosystem: Host-associated > Mammals > Digestive system > Stomach > Rumen...
ATTCCATTTATATTAATGTCAATGTTCTTGTTAATAGGATGTGATAATAAATATGAAATAATTGGTCTTAAAGAAGGTGATATAAGAACTACTGAGACTGAACATTATATCTATGTAGAGAAATGTAGTGGAATGAATGGTTTTAATGAGCCATTTTGGGAGTACGTTAAGATTATCAATAAAGATTCAATAAACAAAAAATAAAATTATTATGAAATATATTGAAAAATATTTGGAAGAAGTTGTAAAAGTCAAGCCACTTGGCAAAGTAACTGTTAAAGATGAATATTTTGGAGATTTGTCTGGTAATATGGTTTATATTGATGATCATTGTTCAGATATTTTTGTTTCTCATGCAGATTATTCTAATTGGTTAGAAAAGAAAATTGAATTAAATGCAGCAGATAGAGGAATTATAGATGAAATTATTTTTGCTCTTAATTCATTAGGTAAAGAAAAAATGATCAGTTATTCAAAAGAAATTGAATTTTTAAATAAAATTAGAAAACTATGATATATATAATTTTTATTTTATTTATATTATATACATTTTGTTGTTGTCTTGATGGGCCAGATCTTAAACCTAAATGGCATAATTTATTGGGTGATAAATTACATGAATATGGGAATCGATTTATAAAATATGTACCTTATTATCCTTTAGATATTCCTCCTATGAATGTTAAAATATATGAACAACATATAGAGCCCGTAAAAATTAAAGCCAGAAGTATTATTTCTGAATTTGATTTATTACATAATGGTTATAATCAAGACAGATATATGGATTATGTTATACGAAATAATCATAGGAAATTATTTGAAGAAATTGAAAAGAATGATTTAATTAATACTGAAATTATAAAGAATCCATATAATGGATCATTAGAAATTGAAAGTAATTTGGAAGTTTGTTATATTCAATAAACTTTAGGAATTAAAACTTGAATTTTTATAAATAATTACTATATTATTAATGGTAATCATTTAAATAATATATTAATATGGAAGCAACTTATAATTATGGTCTTATTGATGAAGAACGGATTTTATTGTTTAATGAAACTGAACATAATGCAAATCCGCTCACTACTGATTTTCTTTTAAATGTTCATATAAAAATTGATGATAATTCTGGTGTATTGACAATTAATGCTGAAAGAATTATTTTTGATTATTATGGGCCCGACTATGATTATCGTATTTTTGAGGAAAATTGGAAGCATACACCTCATAATAAAGAAATTCATGAAGGCAAAAAATGGTGGAAATCTTTATTTAATATTGGAGAGCCTGAAAGATTTGTTTATCAAGGGTTTGTAAGAACTAATGAAACAGAACCAATTAGATACATTAGGAATAAATATAACATAATAATTGATGAATGAATTATGATATGTAAGAATATTTCAACAGATATAGAATATAGATATTCATTTATAGAAAATGGATATGTAAGACTTGTAGATAAAGATTCAAATGAAATTATTGAGTCTTATGAGAATTGGTGTGCAGATTATTATATAACAGATAAATGGAGAAATAAAGTTGGTTAATTATGAATAAAAAAATATATTTTTGTGTTGACTATATTAGCAAATATTATTTTCTAACAGATAATGTATATGATGCTACTTCTTATGAAGATACAGAATATGCTATCAAGAATAATATCTCAATAATTGTGACAAATTCTATAGCTCATTTATCTTTTGATCTTATTAATCTTGGATATAATATATATCTTTGTTATAAAGATAAAAAAGTAAAAATTGAGCCACACATGGATTTGTCTGGTATTGGAGAACCATGTAAAGATCTGAGATTTGGTCATAATATATTAAAATTATTCAAGGGTGGTGTTTTCAATGAACTTTTAGGAATTAATAACTAATATTAATATACAATTAAAACAAATAATTATGAGTACTTGGACATGGACATTTGTTAAACCAGAATATTTTTCAAAGAAACAAATTGAAAGGTTGTTAAATTATGCCATTACAAATTGTGGTGGCATATATTATGATAATTATAAGAAGCAAGGTTGGGACTATGCATTGAAAGATTGGCTTAAACAACATAAAGAAAATTATGATTATTATGTTAATGAATGTGGAGTACCAGAAAGCCAAATGACTGAAGAATACCTTACTAAAGAATTAAAAGAAAAAATTAAAATATGTGAGCATAAAGTAGAATGTTATAATAAAGTGCTTTTAGGTGAAATGACATTTAGAGAAATGCTAGAAAGCACTAAAGAAGAAGACAATAAATTAAATGCAGGATATAATCATGATTTCTATATTATTGAACGTCAAGGAGATATATATGTGAATATTAAATATGAATGGTGGAGAAATCAAAGTTATTCAGAAAATGAATTTTATACTGTAGAAAGTCTTATTGAAGAAGTAAAGAAATCAAAATATCTAAGTTATTATGATGATGAAACAGAACAATGGATTAAAGAAGATCAATTAAGTTCAAAATTTGAAAAGAAATTAAGAGACTTCTACGAAGCAATTGGAGATAATAATTTTTATGTTCATTTTGGATAATATTAAATAAACATATTAAACAATTTAATAAATAATTAATATGAAAACAATCAATTTTTCTTGGAAACCCATTACAGAAATTCCAACTGAACATTGGGTTAGAAATGATGCTATAAGTCCTCTTTATTTGGTACGTTGTGGAGAAAAGGATGGTGTATCTATTCTTGGATATTCTCATTATAGTTTTGTAACAAATGAATGGATACCATGTTATAATACAACAAATAATTACGATACAATGCATGAAGTAACTGAATGGACAGATATTAAAATTTAATCCAGAAATTGAATTTTCTGGATTTTTTTCTATATTATATATGTAATTATTAAAATGTTTAGTTATGATTAAAGAAGATTATGTATCATTTGAAGTAGCCAAGTTGCTCAAAGATAAAGGATTTGAACAATATAAATGTCGGCATTCTTATGATTCAAAAGGAATGTTTAAGTGGAGTGATAATTTAGATCCTTATGAATGTTCTGCCCCAACACATCAAATGGCTATGAAATGGCTGAGAGAAGTGTATAATATTAACATTGAAATGAGATGCTATAAAAACATTGTAGAAGCATTCATTATGACAATTGAAGATTTACCTAAATGCTTGGTTAGGGGTATATCATCAAACAACTATGAAGAAACCGTTGAAGCAGCACTAAAACATTGTCTTAAAAATTTGATTTAAAAATATAAGGATAAATTATGGTATAAGAAGATAAAGATCTATGTAAGACATGTGAACATTATTGGATAGATTTTCCATACCCATTGGAATATGTTGTATCTCATTGTGAAATTCTTGATAAAAGGGATGGCTTATCTGCAAATATGAATGAAAAGGTGCCTTATCCTTGTTTGAAATGTCCGTTTAATAGTTATAATAAAAAATAATGTTATGATTACAGAATATTATGTTTCTTATGAAGTAGCCAAGCTACTCAAAGAAAAAGGGTTTAATGAGCGTTCAATTGCAAGTTACGACTCAAAAGGTCAATTGCAAGAAGGTTATGGATATTGGAATAAAACACCAATTTGGTGTGCTGCACCAACTCATCAAATGGCAATGGCTTGGTTGAGAGAAACACATAATATTTTTATTGATGTGCATTTGAGTTTTGCAGAAGACCCAGACGTATATCCTGCTGTATATTATGTATATATACTCGATGCAAAGTCTGGAAATTCTCTTCTAGAAAAAGCAGCTAATATTTGTGAACTTAATCCACTGATGAATGTTAATGATCATAATATTCTAATAAATTTTGATTCACCAGAAGAAGCTATTGAAGCTGCTTTAAAATATACACTTGAAAATTTGATTTGATTATGAAACATCCTTTAGATACGGTTTAATTCAATTGAATTTTTCAAAAATGTAACTATATTATAATTGTAATTACAATAAATAATAAAGAATATATAAAATTATTAATGATTCTTTAAAATTTGATTTCATTATGGCACAGTATATAAATAAATCTGCTGTAGTAGCGGAGATAAATAAACTTATAAAGAAAAACGAGATATATCTTGATGACAATCCATCAGACCTAATACGATTTCAAAAGACAAGTGCTTATTCTGTTCTCAATAATATGCTCCATTTCATCGACAACCTTGAAGTGAAAGAAGTTTTGACAGAACAAGAAGGTATATGTAATGGTATATTTAATAGAATTATAGGAGATAATTGGAATCTTTCAATTCCACTTAATACGGTTGGGCTAAAACATGGAAATAAAGTAAAAATATTCATAGTAAAAGAAAAATAAATTATGACACACTTAATAGACAAAGATGTTTTAGTAGCAGAGATTAGAAAACGTTTACTGCCAGTAATTAGAGATAAGCATTATGACGAATATGAAGAAGGACAAGATAGTGAACGTATAGCCATACTTAGCATCATCGATACCCTTGATGTGAAAGAGGTGGACTTGGAGAAAGAATTAGAAACACTTGATAGTCTTTTATATGATTTAGATGGTGTTGCTGTTAAAGGCACAACAAGTTACCTTACTGTAGAAGATGTAAAAGACATCGCTAAACATTTCTTTGAACTTGGATTAAAAGCATAAAAAGAAGAATAAAATATGAAACTGAAACACTTATCCAGAATAGAGACAACTATTCGTTTTATACTTACAGTTATTGCACTGCCATTCGGCATTGTGTGTCGTATTTTTGATATGATTAAACGTCCCTTCAGTTGGGTATTAGAAGAACTTGCTTTATTTAGCTACTGGGTAGGTAATAAACTCTTGCGATGTTCAGATGAAGTGAAGGACGGAACTATTAAGAACCAGCATTGCATAAGAGCATACACTGCTTCTTTTGCATGGGAATTATTAAAACAAGAAACAAACCAAAAATAGTTATGGAACAGTACATAGATAAAGCTGCTGTAGTGGCGGAGATAGAAAGAAGAAAAAAGTATTATGAAAATATACAGATGATAAAACCTGTATATAAAAGTAATATTGAAGATTTAAACGAATTACTTTCATTCCTTGATACCCTTGAAGTAAAAGAAGTGGACTTAGAAGAAGAATTTGATAAATGTTGTGAGAACTATATATTCGATGATGAATGTGAGGTATATACAGCCAAACGCTTCTTTAAACTTGGATTTAAAGCAGGGAAAGGAGAATAAATTATGAAAATAAAAGAATTATTGAAAATATATAAACAACTTCATAAAAAGAGTGGTTGCATAGTAATAACGAAAAATAAAGTTGGTGCTCAAGCATCAATATATGGGAATTTCGGTATTGTAGAGTTGACTAATTATACAAAAGGGTTTGATAATAGTTAAAAAATTATAAGTTATGACACAGTACATTGACAAATCTGCTTTAACAGCGTGGATTAAAGAAAAGAAAATTCCATTTAAAAAAGATATTGATGATGGTGTATATCCTACATATCTTTGTGCTTTAATGGATTTCGAAGATTTTCTCGACACCCTTGAAGTGAAAGAGGAAGTCTTAGATGGGAATGATAAAACAAAACTTATGGAAAAATGTGTAAAAATGGCATATAAAAGAGGATATGATATGGGGGTGCTTCAAACAACAAATAAAATTAATTCTAATATAAAAGAGGTAGACTTGGAAGGCGAGCTCAACAACTGGAGACATGAACATTTCCATGGTAAAAGAGATCAAAATGCTGCTAGTGAATATCTCAAAAGAAACAATCAATTAGATATTGCCAAGTATTTCTTTGAACTTGGACTTAAAGCAAAAGGAGAATAAGTTATGAATGATTTTTGCCCAGATGATGCTATATGTCTTGAAGAACCTACTTGTATGATATGTGGTAAGGAGTGTAAGACAACGAAATATGTGTGGACTGGTGATAGCAATTCTTATAAAGGTTGGGAACTATGGTGTTATTGTAAAGATTGTAATGTAGAAACATTTCATAAATTAGTTAAAGCGCAGAAAGGAGAATAAAGTTATGACACAGGAAGAAAAAGCAAAAGCATATGACAAAGCTATTAGAATTGCAGAAGCATTATACAAAGCGTCAGAGTCTATGAGTGCCTGCAATGTTATAATTGAAACTATTTTCCCCGAACTCAAAGAGTCCGAGGATGAGAGGATAAGAAAAGAAATCATAGACTTTATCTATGATAAAACAAATACTTATGAACTTAGAGAAAAGTCTAATTCTTGGCTTGCTTGGCTTGAAAAGCAAGGTGAACAGAAGTCTGATGAGTGGAGTGAAGAGGATGAGAATTTTTTTAATGATACTCTTGCTTTTCTTAAAGATACAAAAAGCGCATTAGATCACGTTGATTGGTTAAAGTCTCTTAAACAAAGAATAGAAAAATAGTTATGAAGAAGTTACTATTACTATCACTTACTGCTATGATGATGGGATGTTTTAAAAATAATGTTCCAGAAACAATTAACAGATATGAGGTGTTATTACAATCTGGAGATACCATCTATGTAGAGTCTTATGAATATATAGTCAAATCAAATAAGATTTATAGATTTAGAGGACGAGACTTTTCTGTCATTGCAGATATAAATGATCCGGTTTATGTTAAACGATTAAAAGATAAGTGATTATGGACTACAAAGAAAAAGTGATTGCTCTCTTAAAGAGTCAAGAATTGTCAAAAGAGCAAAAGGAAAAATTAGAAAACATCTTCCCCGAACTTAAAGAGTCCGAGGACGAGAAGGTGAAGAAAGAAATTGTTCGATTTATCCAAATGGAGGTTGAGGATGAAATAGTAGGAAACAAATGGATTTCTTGGCTTGAAAAGCAAAATTCTAATGTAGATAATGCAAATAAAGAGTACTGGAGAGGTTATCGTGAGGGCAAACAAGAAATTCTCGATAAATACGCTGAACTTGAAAAGGAAGGTGAGCAGAAGTGTATACCCAAGTACAAAATTGGTGACTACGTAAAGAATACAAATTATAAAGGAGAGCCTATCTACGAGATTGTATATATGGATAAAGAATGCTATATATGTGAGTATCAAGGTAAGGAAAGGATGGGAGATAAAGCAGTTATGCATTTTTCTTTTGACAATTCTTATCTTCGTTTAGTACAGAAGCCTGCTAATAAGGTTGAACCAAAATTTAAGGTTGGTGATTGGGTAGTAGATAATAAGAATGGAATAGTTAAACAAATCCTATCTTATAAGCATGGTGTATATAAGCACACATATGGTTATTCTGGAAAAATATTTGAAAATGAGTGGAGGTTATGGGACATTACCAAAGATGCAAAGGATGGCGATATACTTTTTCAAGATTTAATGGGTGGAAAAGTATTTATTTATAATGGAATTAACCCTGATATGGCAATACTTTATTCTTTTATCATAAGTAATGATGGTGAAGAACTTTTGCCATATAATATAGGGAAACCAAATACAGGTATAGGAACTATTGAAGATAACAAAAATATCATTTATCCAGCTACCAAAGAGCAACGTGACCTTTTATTATCTAAAATGAAAGAAGCTGGATATGAATGGGATACTGAAAAGAAAGAGCTGAAGAAGATTGAGAACCGTCCTATGTTATCTGATTTCTTTAATGCAGAATATGAAAGGGGAAAAGCAGATGCTATTAGCGAAATACAAAAAGGTTGGACTGAAGATGATAAAAATCACATGGCAAATATATTGAATATATTGTTAATGGAAGCTAAGAATGCTAAAGTAGAGCAATATAGAAGCAGTGTTGAATCCGATATTGATTGGATTTATTCACTTAAAAACAAAGTTCGTGTTCAACCAAAACAAGAGAGGAGTGATAATGATGAAGATTATATAAACGATTTAATTAAATATTTTTCACAAAACGAGAAGCTGAAAAACACTAAAGAAGATATTGTTATTTGGCTCAAATCTCTTAAAGACAATGTACAACCAAAACAAGAGTGGAATAAATGGGATGAATTACAATATAAAGTGGCTTATAATCTATGTGAAAACTCAGGCCATACCGTAACATCAGATTGGCTCAAATCCCTTAAAGAAAGATTAAAAAATAAATAATTATAAATAATATGACTGAAGAAGATGTAAGAAAAGAAATGAAAGAAGGATTTGCAAAGATACAACCAAAAGTTGTAGAAATGACAAATATTATTATGGATGCTTATCAAGAAGGATTCAAAACATGTTTTAAGTTATTAACCGGTCAAGAATTCAATTAAATATAAATTTTAATACATTATGATTTATAAAGGAAAAACATATAATACATTTGGTGAAGTATTTGATTTGGGGTTGAAACTTGCTAAGGAAAATAATGATGAAGCACAAGAATTCTTCAAAGAATATATTAAGTATATTGTTACATGTAATAATTGTTCAATAAATAAAGCTACAGAAATTGCTCAGAGAAACTTTGGGTATTTTGCAGGATATTATAATCAAGATGTATGTGATATTATTTATAAAACTTATGGTACTTCACATCCAATATTTGGCAACAAACCATTTGAAGTAAGTCCTGAAAAAGCATATAAAATTGGATTAGAAATTGGAAAAAGTCTATGATTTATATAGTATTAAATATATTTAATTTTATAAAACAGATATTTTGTTCTCATAATTATGTTTTTAGACAAAATATTTATGGGGATGAAATTAATGGGGATGAAATTAATGGGGATGAAATTAATGATCATAATGGGAATCGTTCTATATGGCAATGTTCTAAATGTGGAAAGATAATCTATAAAAAAGATCAAAAGTTAGATATAGATAATGTATTATCGTTAGATACCGAATTATCTAATTTAACAGAACTTTATTATACAAGTAATCAAAAAGAATGGGAGAAATCTCATGCTAAACTTATAAATAATACAATAGCTGATTTAAAACATAATGCTAAAAAGGGTTTATATAGTTGGAGTGGATATATTATTTTAGAAAATGATGATGTTAAATATTTTAAAGAATTCTTTGAAAAACAACATTTAGAAGTTGAAATGGAAACAATTACTAAAATTGATGTTGATACAAAACAATATTATGTAAATATTCATTGGAAATAATTATGACAGATAATTTTCAAAATTATAAAGATTATATAATCAAAATGGGAGGACTTCCTGAAAATAATGAAAAGGGAAATCTTGATAAGTATTATGTAATTGAATTGATGAGACGTGGCAAAGATAATCCTGATATGCCTGCTGCTAATTATCATTTCAAGAATTATTATATATATTCTTGGAAGGATCTTAATAAGTATGAAGATGAAATAAAAAATATCTGTAATTTTTTAAGATTACGTGCATATGCATCTGTTAATTATAAATTAATGTCTCAGATTGCATTAGATACATTAGCAGAATCAGCAAGAAGAATTGCGGTACATGATTATAAGAAATTCTATAATATATTTGAATCATGTTCTGGTAAATTTGTTGATCATAAAAATAATATATGGATTGTTGATATAGATAAAGAAGATCTAGATATGGTAGATATTATTAAAGATTTCATTAATGAATGTGAACCTGTGAAAACTGAAAAAATTATATTTGAAATGCCTACTAAATCTGGCCTTCATTTAATAACAAAAGCATTTAATCTTCAAGATTTTAATGGTAAATGTATTAATTTCCTTGGATTAAAGAAAAAAATAGATGTAAAGAAAAATCATTTGACATTACTTTATGAGAATTTATGAAAAATATCCTGTTAAAATTTAATTTAAAAATTGAATATTATTCAAAATTTACTATATTATTAATGTAATTAAATTATTTTAGTAATATAAATTAATAAAGACATGGATATTTGGTTCAATAACATTGACAATTTTGAAATCAAGGAGTTTTATTATTATCCTACTGCAGTTGTTGACAGAATTGTGGAATGGGATGAGGGCTTTCATGAAGGTCGTCCTGGACTTGATGAAGATGTTAAGGACCTTTTTAATGACCTGCTAAAAGAAACTGAAAAGAAACTCAATAAAAAGCATTTAATGGACAATAAAATAGCTATGAAAATTGTCTATAAGCCAACTGGACATGAATTCTTCATTGGTTATAAAGATTGGAATTGGTGTCTTGGCCTTGCATTGAATCCTTATATGACAGGTAAAAAAATTATTGTTAAATAAAATTTATAAAGAATAAAGTTATGACAAAGGAAGAATTAATTAAGTTTCTTAAGGAAAACTTGACAATTAAAATAACAAATGAAAGCTATTGGGAAACAGATGAACTAGGTATTGCACTTTATCTGGGTGATGAGCAAATATCATGTGATTATTTTTCAATTTAAAATGTTATGACACAGGAATATAGAAAACTATTATTGATAGACCTTTCTGCAAGGCTATTTTATGGAGTTATTTGTAAAACCTCAAAAGGTAATGGACATTTATGTTCTATAAATCAAACTATTTTTGGTGTTGAATATGGTATCAATATTAAAGCCACCGAACGAGATTATTTTAATGATAGTGAGGAAATTATTAAGCCATATCTCCGCCCAATGTCAAGTATGACTGAGGAAGAGGTTGATGAATTTACACAATTTGATGTGTATGCTGATGGTGAATATATAATGGCAAATTATGAAGCAATTAACTGGCTTAATGCTAATCACTTTGACTATCATGGACTGATTGAAATGGATCTTGCATTAGAAGCACCAGAAGGAATGTATAAAATATGAAAAGGTTTAAAGATATTAAAATTGGCGATACAGTATATGTATACGGTGGATTAGAACCAGTACAAAGATTTACAGTGACATATATCGAGGAATTTGATATTAATAATCCATATAAATTTTATCGTATTGGTTATGATAATTTTGGTTCTAAGTCAAAATCATATCAGGATTCTGTACAATCTAGTTGTAGATTAAATGATACAAGTAGTACTTTTGGTTGTTATGCCGCAACTATATATTTTAATCAAGAAGATGTTATAAAATGTTTCAATGAAGACATTAAAACTTTAGAACGTTATAAACAAGACTTCATTAATAAAATAGAGAATTATGACACAAGAAGATAAAGAATTATTATTGACAGACCTTTGTGCAAGGTTGCTACACAAAACGTATGTAAAAACAACAAGGGGTATTGGCTATATCTATGCTATAAATACCTCTCAACTAATTGAATTAAGTGTTGCTAACAATTCTGAATATTGGTCAGAAGTATTTAATATTGATGAAATAAAGCCATATCTCCGTCCGATGTCATCTATGACTGAGGAAGAATTTACTAAATTGAAAGAATATAGTGAATTGAAATATGACCAACTTGATTTGGCCTCATTTCAAAATGGTGATTATAAATGTTTGGATTTTTATCTTAATGAAGTACCAAGTGGTATAGTTATCAGAGTTTTTGACTGGCTAAACAGTCATCATTTTGATTATCGTGACTTGATTCAAATGGGTCTTGCTATTAAAGCAATAGAGGGAATGTATTTATATTAAATATGAAGTTATGTCGTTAAAAAGATTAGATTTTGATAATAATAAAGAAATTTGTCGTACTTGTATGTTTATTGATGAATATTCATTAAACGTAATGGGCGAAGGAAAAATACCACATGGATATGATGGTACTGCTATATGTGGCATATACGATGAAGAAAAGGATGATGGTGAAAGCAGAGGCTGGTTTATTTCTCCTTGCTGGGAAGCTTGTTCTAAATATAAAAGATGTACTGAACGACAAGCAGATTATCTTGATATATTTGATTCTGAATCACAATCAATTATTAAGAATCCACATAAATTATTTCTGTTATAATTAAATATTTAATTAAATATGACACAGGAAGATAAAAATTTATTGTTGAGAGACCTTAGTGCAAGATTGCCTTATGGTGTTAAAGTGTATGTTGGAGAAGATATAGCTATGACACTTAAGCAAATTGATTATAAAGGCTTTTGTGAATCTTGGGAAAATGAAGATTTTAAATGTCATTCAAGGTGGATGCTCCCTTATCTCCGTCCAATGTCAAGTATGACTGAAGAAGAGAAGAAAGAATTATTTGAGATTAGTTGTGAAGGAAATATTGAATATTCTTATGGTATATACTTTAGATGTCAAGATTGGCTTAATGCTCATCATTTTGATTTCCGAGGTCTCATAAAGCGCGAATTGGCTATTGCAGTAACAGAAGAGAATAATCCTTATAAAAATTAAAATTTTATGGAAACATTAATCTTAGCTATATCTATAGTAAACCTGATTTTACTTATTAGAACAGGAAATGTTCTTTATACATTAAATGTAGAGATGAAAAAAGAGTTAAAAAAGTTAAAGAAACAGAATTATGAATTACGAAAAGAAATATAATGATGCGCTTTTAAGAGCAAAAAAGTTAAAAGAAAACCCTATAGAGGTTTAATTGAAAATGGTCTTGCTGTTGAAGCACCTGAAGGAATGTATAACTAAAATAAAATTATATTATTATGAATAAGATTTGTACTGATATAGAACAATCCAAGAAACTCATAGAGCTAGGGATTGATGTAAATACTGCTGATATGTTTTGGGACATGGCAGAGCCAAATAAAAGAAGGAAGCCAATAGTTGGTCCAATATCTGATTATTTTGATATGGAAGATTGGGCAGTTCCTGCTTGGAGTCTTTCTGCTTTAATGAATCTTCTTCCAAGTGAGTTTACCGAAGTAGGTAAATCTTCTACAACTATATATCAAATTCATATCCGTAAAGATAAGTTTACTGATGAAGTAAATTTACATCAAATTGCTTATGGTAGTTATAAATGGCATGAAGATGGAGGATATACTTGGAGTGATATGATTAATACTGGGGAAAAAGAAGATTTGCTTGATGCAGCATTTGAAATGGTTTGTTGGTTATTAGAAAATAAGAAGTTATGATTAAAGAAACATATTGTTCTTTTGAGGTAGCAAAGCTACTCAAAGAGAAAGGGTTTAATGTTCCAACTCATGCTTTTTATAATCCAAAGAAGAGTTATACACTTAAATTTGACCCTTGTCTGATAGATAGAAATGCAGGAATTTATATTTCCGCTCCGACGCATCAAATGGCAATGGCTTGGTTGAGAGAAATACACGGAATAGATATTGTAATAGAAATATCCGACCCATCAGTTAAGGATAGAAAATATTACTGTGTTATATGGGATAAAAATAATGACTCATATATACTTGACTTATTCAGTTCTTATGAAGAATGTGTTGAAGCAGCACTTAAATATGCACTTGAAAATTTGATTTAATTATGATTAAAGAAGTATATTGTTCTTTTGAAGTAGCAAAGTTGCTTAAAGAAAAAGGATTTGATTGTCCATGTCATGCTACATATGATACTGCCGTTACAGGAGGAAAACCTAAATTTTTTGAATATGATGTTCTACAGTTTTTTCCTAATGGAATGAAAAATAGTGATGATAAGTATGGTATGGTTATTTCTGCTCCAACTCATCAAATGGCAATGGCTTGGTTGAGAGAATACAAGATATATATCATGATAGACCGTAGTTGGTCTATGAAAGATTCTTGGCAATATTGTATATGTGTTAATAATGATTTTGACCACTTGATTCAACAGGATTCTATTCCAAATAGAACTTATGAAGAAGCAGTCGAAGCAGCATTGAAATATGTACTTGAAAATTTGATTTGATTATGAAGAAGTTTTTAAAGTTTTTGATAACAATAGCTCCTCTTTTTATGATACTGTTTATTCTAATGTGGATTTTTTTGGGTCTTGAATATGCACTGGTAGGTCTTGAATATGCACTGGTATTATTTGGTGCAATTATATTCATTATTGTTTTGGTTGCATTACAGATTAAGTGGATGATATTTGTTGATAAACATATAAAAGATTGATTATGAAAATAGTAGACAAAGGCGCTATAGTGACGGAGATAGAGAGAATAAAAAAAGAAGAGTGTCCTATTGATACTTATGAAGGCAGAATTAAGTTGTTTTACTTTGAACGATTTCTTTCTTTCATTGACACCCTTGAAGTGAAAGAGGTGGATTTGGAGAAAGAATTTGATAAATGTTGTGAGAACTATATATTTAATGATTTATATGCGTTATATACGGCAAGACGTTTCTTTGAACTTGGATTTAAAGCAAAAGTGGGATAAGTTATGAAAGCAAACGAAATAATACTTGGTACTTACGTCTATTTTAACTGCTTTGATGGCAGTAAAATTGTTGTACGCGTAACTGGCTTTAATGATGGAATTGTGTATGGCGACTCTAAGAATGGCTCGCATTGGTGTAATATCAAGAATGTAGAACCTATCCCTCTTACTCCCGAGATTCTTGAAAAGAATGAGTTTAAGCCATATATTCCAGAAAACCATCTTGAAACCATATATGCCTGTCAAGACGTATCAAAGGCTGTAGCAAACGAACTATATGCTTTATGGTCATATCAAGATGGTTCATTTTATCTTTTATTGAGAGTAGGTGGAAAAGATATGGTTAGAATGGATGTTCATTATATACACCAAATTCAGCATGCTTTAAGACTATGTGGAATTGAAAAAACTATTGAATTATGAAAGCAAACGAAGCACCAGAGAAGATATGGATGAATGATGACTGGTTTTGGCAGTTTGATGATAAAGACTTTATGGGCGAAGATAGTGTTGAGTACATCCGCAAGGATGCCTTTATTGATAAGGCATGCGATGCTTTTTGTAAAGTCTGTGGGCATTATCCTCACACTGTTCCGACTCATATATGCAGGCAAGACTGTGATTATTTCAAAGATTTCAAATATTACATGAAAAAAGAATAAAGTTATGGAAGCACCAGAGAAGATTTATTTATACCCAAGTGATAGATCAGGTGAAAATTATGAAGATGAGTGGGGTACTATGCCTTGGGGTGAAGATTATGTTGAATACATCCGTACTGATACTTTTATTGAAAAGGTTTGTGAAGGTATTGAACACTTACTTGGTGGTTACATTATTAGGAATTTTCATTTTGGAGATTCTTATAAAATAGATACATTGATTGAGGATATTAAAAACTATATGAAAGAGAAATAAAATTATGAAAAGTTATACAGATTTAGAACAGTCAAAAAGGTTGTCTGATATTCTGCCTATTGAAAGTGCAGATATGTGCTATAAATGTATTGGGGGAAGACCCCTATGATGTTTGCCTTCGTCCATATTCTGAATGGAAAGAAGAATATAAAGGTCTTTTAGTTGCTAAAGAAGTCGATGTTCTTCCTTGTTGGTCTCTTTCAGCATTGCTTGGTGTTTTACCGGAAATTCAAGGTAGCAAACCAGTAATAGCACTTGATGACAATTATATTACATATCCACACATGAGTGGTTTACATTTTAAAGCAGACAACCTTATCGATGCTTGCTATGAAATGATATTAAAGTTACATGAACAAAACATTTTATGATATGGAATCAATTAAGAGTTACACAACATTAGAACAGTCCAAAATGTTGGCTGAGATATTATCTCTTGAAAGTGCGGATATGTATTGGGATTTACTTTCTAAAGACAAGTATGCCAAAGTCAATAACATAGGACATTGTTTAGGTAGGACATGTGTTTATGCTTGGAGTCTTTCTGCATTATTACAAATATTACCTATTGAAACATATATTGAGATAGATAATGTCTGTTGCACTTTAGATATAAGTCGAGATACATTAGGTAAATGGTTTATATCATATTATAATAGAAGTTATGGTAGTTCTTTAGCTACTTGTTCAAGCAAAGAATTACTTGATGCTTGTTACGAAATGATTATTAAACTTCATGAACTTAATTTGTTGTGATTATGGAAGACCCGAATAAGTATATAGGCTCTATCTTTGTATGGGAAGAAGAGAAGGTAGAAGAAATAATGCAAGATATTGTAAACTTTACAAAACAAAGTAATAACAACATAAGATGGAGATAGTATGGATAATTCTGATACAAAAATTATAGATATAAATGAAGATGCTCTCCATAGAGTATCAGAGGTAATATGTGTAAAGTGTACCTATAGATGGCCAGCTGTAAGGCCAATTACCACTCTTCTTAAAGACCTTGAATGTCCTTGGTGCGGTAAGCAAGGTTTTGTTATTGAAACAGGTGAAATAATAAATGAAAATACATAATTATGACAGATAAAGAAAAAGCAAAAGCCTATGATGAGGCTATTAAAAGGGCAAAACAACTTTATGTAGATGGTATGCCACAAATTTCTCGTAATACTACTGAATATATCTTCCCCGAACTCAAAGAGTCAGAGGAAAGCGAGGGTGAGAAAATACGAGAAAAACTTATTGACACTTTCAATTTCTATGACTCAGCAATGAATAGTCCTTACCTGTTAGGCATACATAGAAATGACATTGTTGCTTGGCTTGAAAAGCAAGGTGAGCCTACAGAAATAAATCCAAGTGAATTTGACTTACGCTTGAATAGACTCTTAAAGCAATTTGAAACTTTACCAAAAGAGGAACTTGCAAGTAGCCTCAGTTTCTATATTAATGTGGTACAGAATAATGGTACTTACAAGGAAGAAAAGCAAGGTAAGCAGAAGCCTGCTTGGAGTGAAGAGGATGAAAAGATGTATAGAGGTGTAATGTCTGTGTGTGATGTGTGGTCAACAGCAACTTCTTTTTACCCAAAGGAGAATGAGGATGTGGAAAGATTAAAGAATTGGCTTAAATCTCTCAAAACCCGTATGAGCCAAAAGTAATTATCGAAGACCATTATTCAGAATGTTTTGAAAAATATAGATTATTACTTATATAGAAACAGGTGAACAATTAAAAGATAAGTGATTATGGATTACAAAGAAAAAGTGATTGCTCTCTTAAAGAGTCAAGAATTGTCAAAAGAGCAAAAGGAAAAATTAGAAAACATCTTCCCCGAACTTAAAGAGTCCGAGGATGAGAAGATAAGGAAAGAACTTATAGATTATCATCGTTCAATGGCAGCACAAGCAGATGATTATGTGCATGAAGCATGGATTGCTTGGCTTGAAAAGCAAGATGAACAGAAGGAAATAAATCTTGTTGAAATATTAAAACACTATCCAAGAGAAACAGAATTATACTCTCCTTTATATGGTAAACTTTGGCTTGCAAAAGTTGATGAAAAAAATGAAATTATTACTTGTTACAAGTACCCTTTAAATAAAGGTTGTACAAGAGCAATATTAGAACAAGAAGAAACTGTATCTTTTTATTCTAATGGAACTACAGGACTTCCTGATTTTAATATATCAAAAGATTGTATGTTATTTCTTTATGATATTGAAAAACAAGGTGAGAAGAATCCTATTGATAAGGTTGAGCCAAAATTCCATGAAGGAGATTGGGTAGTAAATAAACTTGGGGGTATTTGGCATATAGATAGTTCTAACAATAAAAATTATAAAGTGACAGATATAAATGGAAATCACAAGTGTTTTCCAATTGATATACAAGATAGAATGCGTCTTTGGACTATCCAAGATGCAAAGGATGGTGATGTACTTGCTACATCGGCAGGGGCATTTATTTACAACGGCAATGATGGTGGAGGTAGTTGTCCTGGAAGTCATTGTGGCATTAGCACTTTAGGTAGATTCAAAACTGGTGCTGAATATCATTGGACTGGAAAACCTGTCTTTCCAGCCACCAAAGAACAACGTGACCTTTTGTTCCAAAAAATGATAGAAACAGGATATGAATGGGACGCTGAAAAGAAAGAGCTTAAAATTGATTACCCGGATAATCTTCCAAAAGATAACTGGGAACTTATTCATGGATTTGTTAAGAAGTTTGGGAGAATACCAAAAGATGTAGATGAACTAAACGTTCTTGTGGAATATGTCCTAAAGAGACAGAAACCTGCTTGGAGTAAAGAGGATAAACAAAAATATAAAGAGTTGGTATGATTTTATTCGTTGTTTTGTAGAACAAAGAATTGACAAATTTACACATATTCCATCAAATGATGACATTTACAAATGGAACGATAATATTCTTAAGCATGCAGAAAAGGTACTTAATGTAAAATAAACTTATATATTTAAATGAGTAAGATTATGGATAAAGAAGAAAAACAACTTTTATTAAAAGATTTATGTGCAAGATTGTTGTATGAAGTAATATTACTTTCACCAAATAATAAAATTACTTATCAAACTGATGGTAACACAGCGGCAGAATTATTAATTGAAGAAGGATGGAAACCTTATCTTCGTCCAATATCAAGTATGACTGAGGACGAAATGGATAGGCTCTTTGATATTCTTCGTATTGATAAAGATGGCAAGGATGAAGATTGGATAAAGATAAATGATGTTTACGGCATCAAGTTTTTCTTTCCAACTGGTAAATGGATTGAAGATGTTGCAGAAGCATATGCATATCTTTATTCAATACATATTGACTTTAGAGGTTTAATACGTAAAGGCCTTGCTATTGAAGCACCAGAGGGAATGTATAATATAATATAAAATAAAATATAAAAAATATTTAAATATTTTCTTGTAAATATAATAAGATTTAATATCAGCAGATAAGAGGTTCGTGTATAACCCAGTTAGAATAAAAATTAAAACATAATTAAATATTCTTACAAAAGAAACTATATTTATATTGTAATAATTAAATATAATAAATATAATTTTTAATACATGAATGAAGTTTATAATAAAAATATAGAAATATTTGAAAAGTTCAAAGAGAAACTAAATTCATTGTTGGAAAATGATAAAGATATAGAAATAAATTCTACAGATGAATTAGTTGAAAAATATACAAATTATGTAGAAGAAGAATATGAGAAGATATATTGATGAATATTTAGAACCGCCTGAAAGACAATGGTTAGTTTCAAATTTTGAAGGAATCAAGAATAAAGTTCATGATTATTTTGATAATGGATTTAAACCAGAAGAAATTGTAAAGCAGCTTCAAGAAGATTTATATATCTTTACAGATGATGAAGAATATGATTGGGAATTAGAAGTAGTGAATAATATTCTTGAAGGAAAAACAATTAAAAATAGATTTACAGGAGTAATATTTAAATAAATTATGAGTGATGATAGAAAATATTATGGACAGCAATGTCAAGATGAAAAACTAAATATAGCATTTAGAAATTTTCATAAAAATATTATAGATGATGTATTAGGTTTTTGTAGGGCTTATGGAATTACAATAGATGAATTTCATTTAAGTATGGATAATATGGGAGAATCTATTAAAGCTGGTAAATGGGTACCTGCATCTGATTCATCATTGACTTTTTATAAATTTGATGATAAAGAAAAATCAAAAAGAGTTCAAGAACCATATTTATTTAGTATTTAATAATATGAAAAGAAGTGATTATAAAAATTATGTTTGGTATTCGTTAACTGACGATGAATACTGGGTTGAAGATTATCCAGATGAATTCCCAAATTGTAGGACAATTATTTGTTGTACAAGGCCTGAAATAGCAGAAGGAATTTTCACATATCAATCAGCATTTATGGGTTGGGGAACAATGGCAAAATATGGAGAATGGAAATTTATGATAATTGAAAAACCTTTATAAAAATAATAAAATTATGATCAACAATTATTTTACGGAAAAAATAAGAAATTTAATATCTGAAATAGATACTTATATCAGATCAAATAAAGATTGGATATTTTATTTCTTAAATCCATTAGCTGGAACTGATGGTGCTAATAAACCATTGTTTGACTGTATGAAAGAACATCCAGAAGATTGGGAAGAATATATAGATTTTTCCATTACAAACATTAATTCAAATTCAACTAATATAAGAATCAATATTAATATTGATGATAATTCAGATTTTGGAATTGAGATGAAACGTTATATTTTCCTTCCTAATTTTGAAGAATCTGTTTCAAAAAACAAAAAAATATACGGAGGTCATTATGATGAGATAAGAATAAAAAATCTTGAAGATGACATTAATGAATTAAAAACTCTATTAAAAAGAAAAGAAACAGAACTTGAAAACATAAAAAATAAAATTTAATAAAGATAAAAATTAATAAATAATATATAATATATAATATAAATATATTATGAAAGTAATTGAAGAACATCATGGAAAACGATTGATATGTGAATCTTGTCAATCTATATTAGAATATATTAAAAGTGACATTCATTATGAGACAACTAATTATAATAGATATGATCAATATATAGAGTGTCCTGTATGTAAGCATAAAAACTATATTGTCATTAATTAAATTATGGAAATAATAAATCGTAAAGCTAGATATAATTATGAAGTATTAGATACTTATACTGCAGGAATTGTTCTTGTTGGTTCTGAAGTAAAGTCTATTAAAAATGGTAATGCTAATATTGGTGATGCTTATTGTTATGTTTCTATAGATAATGAATTGATACTGAAAAATGCACATGTCTCCAAATATGATTCAGATATTTTTACAAATCATGAAGAATTAAGAGAAAGAAAATTATTATTAAAGAAAAGGGAAATATTAAAATTAAAAAAAGAAATAGAAATTCCTGGGTATACTATTATTCCACTTAAGATGTATATAGATCATGGTCTTATAAAAGTTTTGATTGGAATATGTAAAGGCAAACATGATTATGATAAGCGTAATGATATTAAAGACAGAGACAATAAAATAGAACTAGATAGAATAATGAAAAATTTCTAACTATTTTATATATATGAAAAATATAATATAATTAATTATAATGAATATTAATGAATTTAAAGATATAATAAAATCAAGATTTCCAGAAGAAAAAATACAAGAACCAATTTTAAATGAATTATATAATATTCGTGGAAAATGGTGTTTAATGGATAATGAACCTATATATGTTATTGGATTATCTTCTGATAGATGGGATTATTATTATATTTATATTAATAAAGAATTAAAGATAAAATTTATTACATGTCTAATAAATTTAGAATTAGATAAATCTTTAATTAATAGAAAAATAAATGATAAAGAAATTGATTTAATAAAAGAAACCTTATATAAATATTTTGAAAACAATAAATTAGAAAAATTATTATATAATATATATGAATAAATTGAATATTTTAAAAATTTTTGAAAACTTTAATACAATTATAGATGATTATATAGGAGTAATGTATATTAATATGTTCAAAGAATTACCCCTTTGTTATAATATATATTTTGATAATAATAAAGAATTACAGTATTTTAATAGAATAAATGATTTTTATGATGTTCGAATTAATCTAAAATATAAAATAAATGAAAGACAATTTTTAATTGATTTATATGAACAAAAAAATAATTTCAAAGATATAGAAATTTTTTGTTATTCAGCAAATGAATATCTTATTTGTGGAAATATTAATAATTCAAATTTTTTAATTAATTTAAGGGGTGCTGAAACTGATGAATTTTTCGGTAATCATATAGTTGTATATACTAATAATATTGAAAATATATATAAATTTCTTAAAAATATACTCAAGATTTATAATGGAAAATTGTCTACAGAATTTGGAATTGCTGCATGTGATGTGACAGGTTCATTGTATACATCTTGGTATGAATATCAGCATAAAGAAATTGATATTGATTTGAATTATAATAATGATTTCAAAAAACCATATGAACATCTTTGTAATCTAATTGAAAGGGAAAATGAATCTGCATTGATATTATTATATGGTGATCCTGGAACTGGAAAAACTTCAGTAATAAAAAATCTTATTAATAAATATCCTGAAAAAGATTTCATTTTTATAGATGGATCAATGTTAGCAACAATAGGACAAGACAAATTAATGAGCTATTTTCTTGAAAACAATAATAATATATTTATATTAGAAGATTGTGAAAAAATACTGATAAATAGAGAACATGCAAATAATCCTGTAATGCCTGTTTTATTGAATCTTACTGATGGAATTATTGGTGATGTTCTTGGAATTAAGCTTATTTGTACATTCAATACAGGATTGTCTAACATTGACAAAGCATTATTAAGAAAAGGAAGATTGTCTATGAAATATGAATTTAAAAATCTTTCAAAAGAAAAGACGCAAAAATTACTTAATCATATAGGTAAAAAAGTAGATAATATTCCTTCAAATGGAATGAATTTATCTGATATATATTATATTGAAGATGAAAATGATTTTTCTAAAAAAAATAAACGTATAGGATTTTAAATTATATGGAAAAACTGACAAAAGAAGAAATTAAAGAAATATTAGTTAAAGTATTAAAAAAACATACTTTTGATGAAAATGAACTTAATAATATTATTAAAGATAAGCCAACAGATAAAATATCTTTATATAATGATTTAGGATTTGATTCATTAGATATGACTGAAATTATGCTTTCATTAGAATATGAATTAGCAGGATATAATATTATTTTAGATATAGATATAGACAATGATACAACTATAGAAGATATTATTAATTATATTTATAAAAATCAATCATAAATATATTTTATTATAAATAATTATATGAATTTGTTTGAAAAAATAAGACAAAATAGACAACTTGATAAGAAAGATACATTAGTTTTTGGTGCATCTAATGATTATAATATTACTAAGAACTTTAAGTTTTCTGAATTAATTTATAGTAATACTGCTATTAAAAACAAAATACAGAATAATCCAACAAAAGATGATCTTATAAATATGGAAAATCTTTGTAAGAAAATTCTACAGCCAATTAGAGATAAATATAATAAGCCTATTAAAGTAAATTCTTGTTATAGATGTCCAAAATTAAATAAATTAGTTGGGGGTTCTGCTACATCAGATCATATGGTTGGTGCAGCAGCTGATATTAAAGCTGTTGATGGTAATAATAAGAAACTATTTGATCTTATATTGAAAATGATAAAATCAAAAGAAATAGAATGTCGTCAATTAATTTGGGAATATGGAACTAAGAAAATGCCACAATGGATTCATATATCTATAAATAATAAACAACATCAAATAAAGAAAAATCAAATATTATATCTTTATAGCAAATAAGATGATTAAAAAATTTGAGTTGAATGATACTGAATACCAAAGAGCAGTAGAATTTGAAAAGAGACATAGGCATTATTCTGGAGCAATAGGTGGACATATATCTATTGAGTTTTTATTAACTAGTCTTGGTTGTGCTAAAAAAGTAAAATGCTCTATTTGTAATGAATCTGAAAATATAACTGATTATTTTGAATGGTAAATTATGGAAAATATACATACAATAGTAATTCCTGATGTTCATGGTAGAACATTTTGGAAAATTGTTTTTCAAAAATATACTAAGGAAGATTATCCAGATATAAATATAATTTTCCTTGGTGATTATGTTGATCCTTATTCATTTGAAGGAATTGATAAAGAATCTGCAATTGATAATTTCAAAGAAATTATAAATGTAGCCAAAGCTGATAATAGAGTACATCTTCTTTTTGGAAATCATGATATGCATTACTGGTATGATGCTCCTTATAAATGTAGAGTAGACAATAAGAACTATGATATTATTAAAAAGATCTTCTTAGATAATTTTGATATGTTCAATGTTGCTTATGAAGAAATTATTGACAATGAGAAATTTTTATACACACATGCAGGTGTCACACAATATTGGCTTAATCATTTAAAGCTAATAGGAAAAATTGGACTAGAAACAAATATTGGAAAAATAAAAGAGTCTCAAATTCCTTTTTGTGAAATACTTAGAGATATGACACCAGATGCTGATAAATTAAATAAAATGAAAAATAATTTCCAAGGTGAAGCAAATCTTTGGATGGCATCTTATTCACGTGGTGGTGACTATTCAGATGGAAGTTGTATATGGGCAGATTTATCAGAATGGTTTTATAATGGAGCTGAAATTCAAGGAATATGGCAAGTATTCGGTCATTCACGTTGGTCTAAGAATGATCCAGATAACTTATATATTGATTATGATAGAAAATTTGCATGTGTAGATACTGGTAGTTCTTGGATAATCACTAATGACAAACAGTTTATTAAAGTATGATATTTTAACATATTATTATTGAATTTTTTCATATCTTTACTATATTATTATTGTAATTAATATTAAAAATTTAAAGATATGAAGTCATTAGTATTTTCTTTCGGTTTTTATTTTCTGTTGGTAATGAATATTATTGCTATCAGTAATCCTTTTTCAATGTGGATGCTGGCAGCAATTTTATTTAATCTTGTTGTTTTCTATTACTCAAAGAATATCTCAAGTAAATTGCTTTATAAAATTTCTGGAATCAGTTATCTTCAGAAGATGTTCAAGAATAATCCTGTAATTATGGAAATGACTAATGAATAAATCGTTCTGGTTAATTTAAATATTAAAAATAATATAAGTATATTAAAATATATTTTGGTGCTACCCAGATTTACCAGAATGCTTCCAGATTAATCTTAATAATATTATAATAATAAATCAAAATTAAATATAAAAATTAAATATAATAAATATAATTTTTAATACATAAACATTAAAATCTATAAATTATGAAATATTTTTTGTGTATAATTAGAGATGGAAAGAATTATTTTGATGATAATTCTAAGACAGAATTTCCAAATGTAGGAAGTATTTATGCTGCAAAAGATGATCTTATTCCTGAATGTGCAGATGAAAATGATAAATGGGTTGAAATAACACAAGAAGACTATGATAAGTTCTGTGAAAATTATAATTCAATTATTAAATATGACGGAATTCATTGTATAGGTACTTGTTCAGAATGCACAAAGTATGTCAATAAATTAATTAAGCATAAAAAGAAATTTGTAGCATGTGAAAACAAAGATAATCTTATTGAAGTAGATCCAGAATGGTATAAGTCTTGTTGTATAATTAAATAAATATATTGAACTTTTAAAATAATTGACTATATTATATATGTAATTATTTAAAATGTAATTATTTAAAATATATTTATTATGGTAGTCAATATCAAATGGATTTCAGAGAATTACAGTAAGTTTAATAATCTTTACTGGGGTGGCAAATTACCTAATATTAGATTCAAGATCTCTAGATCAAGAAGATATTGGGGATTTGCATCATTTAGGTATGACTATAGAAATAATATCATTATTCCCACAGAGTTGACAATTTCTAATTATTATGATTCTCCTGAAAATGTGAAATTACATACTTTGCTTCATGAAATGATTCATATTGCTGACTATACATTTCATCCTGAGCACTTTATTAGAAATCATAAAAGAGTAAGTAGAAGTTATGATGTTCATGGATACTGGTTTATGAAGGAAGCAGAAAGAATCAATAAGTTTGGTTGGCATATATCAAATATTGTAACTAATGAAGAGGTCAAAATATCAAGTTATTCTGCTACAACTAAGAAAAATATTGACAGAAAAAAATCATCCGCAGTAGTTTGCATAGTCAATTCAAAAAACAAAGCATTCGCATTTAAGACTGATATTAATAAAATTGCAGAAGTCAAACATACAATTAAGTCAATTGGTAATCGTGAGTGGAAAAGATTTCTAAATGGTGAAATTGAAAACATTAGCTTTTATAAGACATCTAATGAAGCAATTGCTATTCAGAGGAGCTGTTCAAAAAGATTAAATGGCTATAATATGGAAATTGGAAAACTTGAAAACTATATTAAAATTAATAATATGGAAAAAATTAAATAATCTTAAATTGTAAGTTTTTCATATTTGAACCGACATCTATTATTTTTCCAGAATTTTTCACTTTTAGTTTAAATATGATTTCATTTCCTCTAAGCTTATAATTTAAGACTTTTCCAATAACATTAAAATTAGGAAAAAACTCACAATCACTTGTAAATTGTACGTTTTTTCCTATTATTTTTGTTATAATCTGTCTGAATGAATATTTACTTACTAATTCCATAATAATTTAATCAATAATTGTCCAACATTCTAATATTTTATTGAAGTCTTTATATTTGACTACAGCATATCCATTATCTGCATAAAGTTTTCCCCAAGAATTACGGATAATAAAACCTTCTTTATTATATCCAACAATAGATATAGCATGTCCTCCGTTGTTTTGTGAACCATTCCAGAATTCAATAGCTAATGGATCTCTTACATATAGACCTCCAATACATGGACCATTCAATAATAATGCTTGCTTTAATGCTAATTCTGTCTTAATCATTGCATAAGCTTCTATTCTTATAATTCCTTTATCAGATTTAGCACCATGTTTCTTAAGATAATTTAATGCTTCTTTAAAGGTCATACCATTATCACCTGGAGCAGTTCTAGCTGAATATATCTCAGATTTGTCTATATGAATAGTTTTTGAATCTTTAGTAGCAGAATCCATATTATAATTCCAATCAACATGAGCAGAAATAGAATAAGTAACACACATATTTGTAGCTCCTTGATTTTCAATTTCTGGCAAAAATCTTATATAGCTATATTCTTCTGGAATATCAAAATTTTGTATTTCTATAAACTGATGCTCAGATCCATCTAATTTTGAAGGTGACCACCCATATTTTATTTCTTTTTTCTTTGATTTCTTCATAACAACTATTCTTTGACTCTTTTTGTTATTTTATATCTATTGTCAGATTTCTTTATAAGACGATATATATATTCAATATTTTTTTGGTATTTAATATACATATATTCTATAATAGGAGATCCATTTTCATAATCTATAATATATAAAGTATGCCATTTATTTAAATTATTAGATATTCTGTCAGCTTTACATATAGAATCAAATTGTATTTTTGTAAATTCCTTTTCATACACATTATACATAGCCATTCCATATTGTATATCTTGATTATCTGAAACTAAATTTTTAGTAGAATGACAAGAAATAAAAATTCCTATAAATAAAACAAATATAATATTAATTATTTTTTTCATATATTGTATATTGATTTAATTTATTTTTTATACCATACTGGTGGATTTTTTTCTAAAGGACAATCATTAAACATTTCTCGTGTAGATGTTTCTTTAGAAATATTCCAATCATCTAAATTTATATTTATATCTGAATACTGAAACATACTATCCATAAATTCGATACTATCAAATTCCCATCTTGATATATCTCCATTTTTACCAGTAAATGATGACATATGAAACATCCATGATGTATCTTCAACTTTTCTTACATCCCAATTAGATATATCACCATCAAATTCAGTATTCTTAAACAAAAGTGTCATATCAGTTATTTCACTAACATCAATATCATTTAAGTTAGCATTAGGACCTCTTTCTTTTAATAATTGTATTATTAATTTCTTTAATTCTTCTCTTGTTTCAGGAAAATAATTATATTTTTGAACTTTATTTCTACCAAGTTTGAGTTTCTCAATTATAAATTGGTTTAGTTGTTTCATATATTAATTTAATTTATTTATTATCTATATACCATGATGGTGGATTCTTTTCTAATTTGCTATAAATAAATACATTATTCATATTTTTAACATTACTTACATCCCATTTAGATATATCACCATTAAAAGAAGCATATCTGAACATTTCATCCATATCTTCAACATTACTTACATCCCAATTAGATATATCTCCATTAAATCTAGTATTAGCAAACATAGAATTCATATTTTCAACATTGCTTACATTCCATTCAGATATATCTTGCTTAAATGCTGAAAAAGCAAACATTCTTCTCATTGTCCTAACATTGCTGACATCCCATTGAGATATGTCTCCATTAAAATCACTATCAGAAAACATCCAAGCCATATTTGTGACATTACTTACATTCCATTGAGATATATCTCCATTAAATTCGGATTCACAAAACATAAATGACATATCAGTAATTTCAGAAGTATTTATATCATTGAGATCTGCATCATTACCTCTTTCTTCAATTAACTTATCTACTAATTTTCTTAGTTCATCTTTTG
>Ga0247610_10001590_pt1 | contig 27983 bp, 29 predicted proteins | sample 174DNAGHGhighgp2_FD_193483 | JGI IMG/M metagenome (GOLD analysis project Ga0247610, IMG submission 193483) | Sheep rumen microbial communities from Palmerston North, Manawatu-Wanganui, New Zealand - 1742 DNA GHGhigh gp2 | ecosystem: Host-associated > Mammals > Digestive system > Stomach > Rumen...
TTGAGGAAGCCGAACAGGCAGGCATCTTCTGTAAACAGTTCTTTTGCATACTTGCTGTTGCCCTCGGCAACGCTCTGTGTGAACTTGCTTGCAGCCTCCACGACTGCGTTGTAATCTTCAATTTTGCCTCTCATTGTTACCTTTGCTTTTGATTGTAAATGATTAAACTTTTCGAGTGCAAAGGTGCGACGATTTCAACAAACAGACCTTTCTATTTGGTTCAACTTTTCTTTCTGTTTCGTCCAAAGAGTGTTATGGTAGGCTCACGGGACTTTCTCCGAAGGCTTTTCGCGAGGCGGAGCAATCAATTGAACACACACCGATGCCCATAGGTTCGGTAACAGGAGTTGCAGGAAATACGTTTTGAAGGCGAGGTAAGGCACCTCGCGGCACAGCACTTGTGAATCCTTGGCGGCTATTACGTTGAGGATGTTTTCAATGTCGTTCTGCATAAAGGGTTAGTCTTTAACCGTCATTTCCTTTTCGGTTTCGCCATAGGCAATGCCTTGCAAGTCGCTCGGACAAGTCCGACGATATAATCGCGGTCGTCCACATCTTCGATGAAGAAATAGTCTTTTGCGCCGTCATAAGGCGGACGCATTTCGACGCTGCGCAATAGTGAACGGCCTGCCTCGGTTGGTTTCAGGTAGAAGCGGTTGTCGCAGATGAGGCCAAAAATGACGCCGTCGCAATAGATGCCGTATTCGCCGAACATCTTTTTCACCGAAATCTCGCCTGCACCGGCGCATTGGTCGGCGATATATTGAACGAAGTCAGGGGTGCTTGCCATGGTGGGCTTTTCTTTGTGATTGCGCAAAGGTACGAAAAAAACCGCAAGCCAGGTTTTTGCCTGAATTACGGAATCTTTCTTTGTTTATTTCGTTTTTATTTTTTGATATTCAATTATTTATTCTCTGAATCTTTATCAACTTTAATCACTTCCCAGTGTCCTGTCTTATCGGAACCGACCCGACGGATAAGACCCATTTGTTTGAGAACGGCCAATTCCCGATAGATGGTTCGTTCCGAGACGTTGAGTTTAGAGATAATCTCTTTTGTGGTAGCCCCTGATTTTACACTGCCATTTACACTGCCATCTTTATTGGCGTAATCAGAGATGATGGCTAATATATCTAATTGTCTTTTAGTTGGTTCTGACAAATTTACACTGCCATTTACACTGCCAAAATCATCGGTTACACTGCCAACCAAAGCATCTTCATTGTCATTTTCATTTCTTTTCTGCGAATAATAAGGAATGGCAACACGAATAAAATTAGGCAAGAACAAATATATTTCACGGGAATACACCTTCTGAATGCGCCTCATGCCAGAGCCTAGGGATTCCACCAAATCCACATCGCGGAACACTCGCATCAATTCCTTGTTGCGCGGCGAGCTGATACCTCCGAAGAAATCTTCTTGAGACATCCCAACAGGCAACCTGCCAGCCGATGTTATCTCAATATGGTCTGAAAATATCTCAAATATCGGAGGCACTTCATTAGTATAGTAATCATTGTGAACAATGGCATTGATTACTATCTCACGCATGGCTCGTTCGTCCCAAAGAGGCGTGTCAACTCTTCGTTTATAGGTTATAACACTGCTTACATTGTTTTCCACTTTCAACTTGTCAAGCACTTGGTCTGTTGCTTTGAGTAGCGAACAGAATCCGAACTCATTGTTTGCGACAAGATTGTCTCTGTCAGTTCCAGCGTATTTGGCGACTTTGATAGACATGCTGTTTTCATCCGCAAGCAAATAAGCCACATAATTCAGTTCGCCACCATCTGTAAGCAAATCAAGATTTTCGAGGAAATGCTCATTTAGCGCCAATCCCTTGCTTTCGTAATAGATATGTAACTAGCGAAAGGTCAGGTTCTTGCGAGGCGACCGAATGTTTCGGAGAGAGTTACGGACGCGATGGGCATACAAGTCCTCAATCATATTTGCAGGCATCGGTTCCGAGGCAGTTCCGACACGCAAGAAACAACCTCGCTCTGACAAGCCGTATTTTGTTTTGTAGTACGGTTTCTCGCTTCCACTGGCTACAAAAACCTTGATGACAGGAATGTCGTCAATACGCTCTGCTGTAACATCGAAAAGCCCCATCGGAGATGGCGAAATACCCATGCGAATACGGTCTTTGATTTTCAACATGTCGCCATCAATATCTTTCACGCCAACGGGTGTTCCATCGTCGTCAATGCCAATATAAAGAACACCGCCCTCATGGTAATTGAGGAACGCCACCACTTCGCGCTCAATGTCGAGGTCGCGGGTGAGTTCGCGCTTGAATTCTATGCGGTTAGTCTCTGTCATCGGTCCGCCATATCGTTTCGAACTTTGCAAAAGTACAAATTATTTCGAAATCCGACCCTCAATTTGCATAACGGGTGGTTTTATAAATGCATAGAACCGGTCGGCCTATTGCCGCTTCGCCTCATAGCCGATGTCAGTGATGGCCTTGATGACGGCCTCATCGGTGATGTCGCCTTTGACGGTGGCGGTGCCAGCGGCAAGGTCAACGGTCACTTCATCGATGCCCTGCAAACCTTGCAAGGTCTTTTCCACATTGGCACGGCAGTGGTTGCACATCATGCCGTTCACTTTAAACACTCTTGTTTCCATAGTCTTATCTTTTTTCTTTGGTACAAATCTCATGATGAGCGCATAGACCAGCAGGCAGCCCAACACGATGCTGCAAATCACGTTGAACAAGGCTGGCGTGGCATGGCAGCAGGCGTGAGTCAGTACCAGATGAGAGGTGAACCACTCACGAGGCAGCAGATAATCCACCCCCAAGCCGAAGGCAAAGGCACCCAAGGTGATCGACAGCAGATAAAGCCACAGCGTTTTGCGTCCCAGCACCTTACGGATGACCAGAATAGAAGCCATGTTGGAGGCCGGCCCTGCCATCAGCAGGACGAGTGCCGCGCCGGGCGTGATGCCTTTGAGCAACAGCGCGACGGCAATAGGGATGGAACCCGTAGCGCACACATACATCGGGATGGAGATGGCCAGCATCACCAGCATGCTCAGGATGGGCGTGTCGGCAAAACGTAGGAAGAAATCATCGGGCACGAAAACCGTGATCAGTCCCGCGATGACCAAACCCAGCACGAGCCATCGGCCGATGTCCTGGATCATGTCCACGAAACCATATCGCAAAGCCTCCAGACACTTCTGCCAAAAACTGAGTTTCGGTTTGTCTTCGACTTGCTTTTGTGCGGCTTCGTTAGGCTCATTGCGCGTGGCCATAGTCACCACGCCACCACCAAACAGAGCCGTGACAAGTGCCGCCACAGGCCGTAGGATGGCGAAGGGAACGCCCAACAGCGAGGCAGTGGCCAAGATGGAATCGACACCCGTTTGTGGCGTGGCAATCAGGAACGAGGTGGTGGCTCCTTTTGAGGCTCCCTCTTTCCGCAGCGACATGGCCGTAGGGATCACGCCGCAAGAGCATAGCGGAAGCGGCACACCGAGAAGCGCCGCCCAAATGACGCTGCTGAAGCTGTTTTTGCCAAGATAACGCCGATACAGGCTGGCTGGCACAAACGAGTGCAGCAACCCCGCAAAGGCGAATCCAAGCAGCAGATACGGCGACATCTCATTGACTAAAGCCCAAATTTCACGCATGGTTGAAATGTTTCATAACATTGGTGCAAAGGTACAAAATTCTTACGTTCCCGCATGCTCCTCTGTTCATTCTTCATGCCGAAGCTTACCAGTGCATAAGTGCATGTTTTTTTGAAACCATGGTGGGTTTAGAAGGAGCAATAAGGTGCAATTTGGATTTTTGATCGATTTTGACGGATTTTGACAAATTGTAATAGAGCGGTACCCCAGGAAGGCACGACCCCAGACGGCCAACCGTTACTCCCCTATCGATGGAGCTTCAGGGACAGCGTGGGATGCGCCCAAATACTAAAAATCAGAATCTAGTTGATAATAATGGCCTTTGCAAAGGATTTCTTGTCCCATCCATAATAGGTTGCTCCATTCTGATACAGGCACACATTCCTCGTGCTCTATTCCAAAACTGTAGATGGCTACAGTGTCTTGTGACTTGAAATAATAATACCCGTCGCCCATATTGCCCTCCAATTGAACATATCCATTGAGACAAGCAACAGGCCTGTCATTTAATTTGGCATTCGTTGCAAATAGGCTAAGTCTATAAAGTGTATCGCTCGTTGTGTGTTTGTCGATACGAGCAAAGGAGAATTGTTCGTCATCCAAATATAGTCTGTCAATGGGTTCCCAATTCCCTTGCAAAGAGGGATGTAAAGCATCAAACTCTGCTTGTATCAACGAATCGCGTAGCTTCTGTTCGGCAGGCGATGAATAGTTCACGGCAACCAATTCTCCTCCATCTTCCCATAATTCGCCAGACAAAACCGTGAATCCTCGCCATCCTATCCCATGCCAGTCATTTGATTTTAGAGAACCGATGGTTTTTCTAAATCCATCATCAAAGATAATGTCGAAATACTCAACCATCTCTTTCTTTGTATTGATGTCCTTTAATGGATATTGTCTATGCAGAGGATAACAAACTAAATCTGCAAAGGTCTCCTTATCACCATTGGCGATAGACGTAAGAATAAGTCTTTGAGCCTCATCTTCGTCACGTTTCTTCAGCACAAAAGCGTTTCCGTCCCACACATACCTTTCGTTGAGGTTAGGAAAATAAAATGAAGGCTCGTCTTTGTCGAAACGAATTAACTCATATTTGTATTCATCAGGATCATACATACAATAACTCATGTCTATGCTTGACATCAATTCATCTTGTTGGAATAATGAGACGGAATGAACGCCATCGTCTTCCAGTTTTAGGGCAACAAGTCCATAGTATGACACTTCACGATCAATGCCATAAAGCCCCCAGATAATTGTGTATGTCTCATCACCATTTTCAAAACGATATATTTTTTCAGGATATAGTGAATACGAATCCTCAGGCACATAATCTCCTCCGTCAAAATCATCGCCTTCTACGGCATAAACTTGTCCGTCACCCCCTTTGTACTGAATCATCAATACGGGGTTCATAAATCTTGTTGCGTTAAGATGACACCATCCATAACAGCGCACTTGACCGTCATCTGAATCCACAATGGTGAAATTTTGCTTTTTTACCAAGGAGTCAAACGGATAGCTCATCGAGGAAGCATCAGATTGAATGACCTGTTTAACAAAGTCGTAGCCTGCCCAATCAAAATAATCATCTTTTACAACACAATTGGCCAATTTGTATTCGGCCTCTTCTAATGACGAATACGCTAACACAAGAGGCTTTTCATCAACATTGTAATCGGGATCTAAGCTTACGCGCTTTTCAGGGAACTTTTTATCAAATTGAGGCATTGCAATATCAAGAGCAGAGCAATCATTACACTTTGTTTTTGTGTTGTCACAGCAACACAGCGTTATTGCAATTATCGCCAATAACGCCAGGCCAAATGTCTTTTTCATAATCTAGTTTGTTTTAATTTGGTTAATAATATACTTAGGGAGAACGTGTTCGGTAAGCCAAACATTGTTCTTTGATAGATAAAAAGTTGATCCATCATTATACATCTGATGGGCACATACACATAGAACCACATAATCTCTGCCTCTTCTGGCACCGACTTTTGATGCTGTTTCAACGTCGGGTGACAGGTGAACATGATTTCTATTCATCTTACAAATTCCTTTATCTAAAATAGAAGGCAGATTGTCTATAGGAGTACCATGGTAGAGCCATTCAGGAGGAATGGTTTCGGTTAATTCAACGTCCACATTGACGGAATGGCCTTGCCTGGCACGGATGGCTTGACCATCGTCGGAAAACTCAAAGCGTTGTTTGTTGCTGTTTTTAACGATGTATTGCAATTCCTCTAAAGTGAAGCCATGATTAGACACCAAATCATCCACCCTGCGCCAGCCATGCTCATCGAAGGCATAATCACGATCATGCCTTAGTAGAAACGCGAGGCGTTTTTCTTTGTGGATAGATTTGGCATTCATAAAGAGTGGAGATTAATACTTCCTGTTGCCCAATAGACAAACTGTTAATAAGGTAAAATTTCCGATGAGCCTGAAATAACACTGCCAGAGATATCAGCATTACCAGAGTAGTGTAAATCGCTGGCTCCTGAAAGGTTAACACTGATGCTTCTTTCGCAATGGAAATATGCTTCACTGGAGCCAGACATTGAGCCGTTACAATTATCACAGGCGAGAGTATAACCGTTTCCTGCAATTCGCGAGGTCAAGCTACTTGATCCACCTAATTTGAGGTTGATTATGCCAACCCTACCGGAAAGATTGGCTTCGGAGGATCCTTCCAAATGAAGGTTGAGTTCGTTTGCTTCGATATTGCAGTTAAGATTACAAGAACCAGATAAATCAATCTTAACGCTCTGCCCTTTCAACGTATGATTTGAATTGAATATAGAAGCACCAGAAATTCTTATATTTGTTAGATTGGGATTATAAGGTATGGTTACTTGGGACAAACCATAAGTACTTGTTGATTTGTTACGTATTATCAGTTTATTTCCTCCTTCCGCTTCCACAACCTCTGGCATAGCATTCTCGTTAGAAGAGATGGTAATTCGGCTAGCCGTATCACTGACATAAACTTCAAAAGCGTTTTCTATGTTAAGTTGAGTGTATCTATTAGTAATGGCAATAAAGCGATTGACCGAATTGTTATTTGTAAAATGGAGATTATTGTCTATTATCACAACAGAATTACCACCTGACAAGTAAGTATCACTTACATCTTCACCATTAATTATAATTCTTGTTACATTTGTTTGATTTGACCCTCCTTCATCATAATACGTATGGTTATTATTCAAATCATCATAATCATCATCAATTATAACAGTTTGGTTCAAGCCATCTTCTGTATGGTTATTGTTCAAATCATTATTACCATTCACTACTACAACAGGCTCTTCTGAAACAATATATCCATTCCCTCCATTATATTCATTCGTGTTTGAGCCTCCACTACTAAAGAGTGCTATTAAAATAATAATGATTGTTATTACAGCAAGAATTGATAGAACTAATATTTTTTTCTTTGGGCTATTTAGCCTTTCTCCACAGATATGACAGAAAACGGCATCTGAGGCATGGTCGGTTTCACCGCATTTGGGGCATTTCATAATTGTATAAGATTTGAATACAATGTGTTTAAAGATTCTGGTGATAGACTATTCAGTTTTCTTTGAATATATAAACATTCCAATAAATGAAACAATAATCGAAACAAATGCAATCCAATTCTGTCCTATCAAAAACATAATTATTGCTAATAGTTGAACAATTACTGAAAAATACAACAAACCCGAAAAAGCATTTATTTTATAAAACCTTTTCCCGCACATATGGCAATAGCGGGCATCTTCAGGATTATCGGCCTTGCATTTTTTACAATACTTCATAATGTATAAGAATTATGTTCTCTTTTTACCGCAATGATGGCAATACTTTGAGTAAGACTTGTAATAATTTGTATTACAACTCGCACATTTGATTGATGGTTCAAAGACTGGAGTGAAAGCTATAGTAGTTTCTTCAAATTCAGCCTCGATTGTTACGTCAGAATCAGGCATTTGAAAACTGCCAAACACACTCTCAAACGGCGCATTGGAATCTTGCGTTTTAGAACTTCGAAGATTGCTCAACTTCTGAATGCCGTTGGATGTAATTACATTTATTCCTTTTATTCTGTATTCATCAGGCTTGTTATTATTGCATCTGATGCCGATGATTTCTCCAGCAATTGCTTGCGGAGGATATGCTAATAATAAACCATGTTTTGGCTGTTTAATAGCGATGCTATGTTTGATGCTCCTAGTGGTACTTGGTTCAGTACTAATAATATCAACTATAGATTTGACTTTGTTCAACGGGCCAGAGATAGCATATTCCAATTCGCTTAACAAAGTAGTGATAACATATTCGTTTTTTGCCGCGAGGGCTTTATAACTTCTAGATTGTTTAAAATTGGTCGTATTTAAGAGATCTATTTCGTTAAACAGCAATTCTTTTTCTCCAAAAAAGCTCGTAAGCTCTGGTTGCATTGCAGTTCCAAGTATTGACAAATATATAACTTGTTGTGAAAAATAATCCATCGTTCTTGTTAGATACACACTTTGTTTTCGTTCTGAGTGCTGGTACCCACCAGTACCTTTTGTTGGTTGCTTTACATTCTCAAAGCCAGGAACAAAAAAGGAATCGTAGTCAATGAGACATAAGCTACCGTCTTTTCTAACAATGATGTTGTCGCCCGATAAATCTCCATGGGACATTCCCATATTATTCAGATAGCTAACCATATTAAAAAAACTATCAGAAAGATTTCGCATCAACCTCGGTTCACGGCAGTGTTCTTTAATATAATCGATAAATTTATCTCCTTCAATCCAATCCATCACCACGCCAGGAATCACAGCCCCGCTGTTAAGCCTTAAAGCTTTTTCGTAGTAGCGGTAAGGTATTACGTATTTTACGGAATTGTTTGAAAAGTATGAAGCGACCTGTTTGACATGTTCTATATCACCCATCCTTGTATCATCCATCCACAAGCGCAAACATCTTTTAGGAGCTCCATCTTTTTCAAGAGGATATGTTTGACAGAACCCTCCAGAATAATATTCTATATCGATAACAGGGTCGTCTGGCTCTAAACAATTATAGCCATTCAATTCAGGCACTAAAATCCCGTTTTTAATTGCTTCTGGTATTTCGTATGTTAAATCCATATATTAAGGTTTGTTGTTTTTATACTAAATCATCCAAAGAGGCAAGGTTTGTTCATACCACCCTTCGTAATAGTCTATTTCATTATTGACAATTGGTTCATTATGATTTTTATCAAAATCATCGCCAGCAACATTGAAAAGAATGACACTTACATCATCACTTTTCATTCTACCCAAATTACACTCTTTATCGATTAACTTTTCAAAATCTGTATTGTTTTCCAATTCTAACAATCTAACTAATGGATTGTTCCCTTGGTTATATTCTTTGATAAACCAATCGGAGATTGCATCTGTCATTAAAACAATCCATCCCCCCGAATCCAATGAATCCACACCTTCTAAAAAAACGCCTTTAACAGTCCCATCTGATATAATGTAATCAGGATGATTGTCAAAACTCATTTTGATATGGCCTTCTGAATCAATAGAACTTGTATTGCTACAAATACATTTGATCGGACCAACTGTAGGAATAATAAAAATACACGAATCACCAATTACTTGCCAAAAAACGTCATGATTTTTGACCTGTACTCCGGCAAATGTGGCTGCTGCATGTTTAAATTCTTGTTCAACCAAATCTTGAATAAAACGAACATCTTCATCTAGATTCTGTAGATATTTTTTTTTAGCCTTTTCAAACTCGTTCAGGAGCAAATCTGAAACATACAGTTTTTCTTCACGAGATGAAATGTAATGATTGACAAGTAATGCAGACCATAATTGAGGAAGAAACGATTGTGTTACACCATCGCTTATAGCATAACGCCCACGGGATAAGTCAAATGCAATACTATCTTGAATATCCTCGTCTGTTTCGCCTCGTTTATGTGTAATAAAATGCTTAAACATGTTATTTAGAAGACCCCCATTCAATGAATCGAGCAAGATTGCTGATTTCTTTTTCGTTAGATAGCATACAACGAGAACCCATTTCAGCCTCATTGAAATAAGTTCTAGCGGAGTTTATCATATCTTCAGACATTGGAGAACTTGCATCAAATAAGAATTGTAAATGTTCTTCATCAGGACGTGTTTTGGGAAATCTCAATGCCCTTTCCTTTGAGTCTGGGTCAAAATGGATATTGAATAGTCTAACGTTTCCATCTGGAGTTGTTATTGAAGTCAACTCTCGAGCAGCATTTAATGTCTCCGCAAAAACCTGCCTTTGATCTTTTTCCTTACCTTCATACGGGAATCCATCTGAAATATTTATAACTATTGGTGATGGTATTTGTGTTATACCGCTTTTTTTCTGTTGATTAATCCATTGTTCAATATCACTTTTAGCTTTTTCAAAGGCTATTCTCATTACAGTTTGATACTCAGGCTTCGCTTCTTTTGTTTTATCGAACAATGGTTGGTTAGCGGATGCTTTTAATGCAATTGCTAAGTCTCTAATGGAAGATGGTGTTTTTTGCAAGAGCTCCGATATTTGGTAATTATAACCATAAACAGAAATGCTCACCCTTTCTTTTAGGGTTTTACCAGACATACATCTGGCAACAAGACTTTTGCAAGTGTTTTGAACGGCCTTAATAACATCATCAATTTTGTTTTCCATTGACCCTGATAAATCTATCAGAAATACAATATGACCAGGTTTGTCGGAACCCCATTGTAATTCGTATGCCATATCTTTATTATTTAAAAGTTTATTTCATTAAAATCAATCTCGGGGAGTTCAACCCGTATTTGGATCGTATTAATACCGAATGCTTCGCCATTGGACAACTGTTCCCCTTTTTCCTTTACGAATCGTCCATTAGCTTTTTTAAGGAAGCCGCAACGGTCGTATATAGTGAATTCACCATTATCTTCAACAATAGCAAACAAATCACCTATTATGTCAGTATGTATCGGTTGAGGAGTTTTGTACACATTATTTCCAGAATATATATCCTGTTTTATCGTGTGTTGGCCATCTGAAAAAACCACTTCCCCTTTTCTTTCACCACGATTCTGATTGCTCGAAGATGCTGAATCTGATGGGCTGGATGAAGCCGATTGATTATTTTGTTTTTTTAGAGTGTTTTCAAGCCTTTCTTTTTCTTCAGTCATGCTTTGTAATTGGGATTTCAATTGGCTAATTTCAAGTTGTGCAGAAGACATCTGCTTTGCCAATTCCTCTTGCGTTGAAGACGTTTGCTTTGATAATTCTTCATATTTGGACTTCCACTCTTCCTTTTCCTTTTTTTGATCAAGATAATCACTAATTTGTTTCTTTAGTTTTTCAATTGTTTTTTGGAATTGTGAAGCACCTTCTTGCTTTTCTTTCAATTGAGTCTCAAGCTGGGCAATTTTATGGCGTGCTTCCGAGAGCAGATTACCTAAGTTTTTTGTTTTATCATCCAACTCTTTCTGTTTTTCATCCAGTTTTTGCTGAATCTTTTGGCTTTGGATTTCAAGTTTTTGTGATTCAGCTTTACTTTCGTTTAATGCTTTCCATGTGTCTTTATACTTTCCTTCACGGGTTTTTTCAAATGCTTTAGTAGCATCATTTGCTGGATATATGTGAATTTCAAAGCCACAGTTAGGACAGAAAGCATCTGTCAACTGAAGTTCATTATTGCAAATTGGACAGTTCATAGTATTGTTGTTTAAATATACTCAATAATAATGTCATCTTGTTTAAATAAGTCTCTTATATCAGAACTTGCGTTAATATCCACGCCTAAAGTTTCTTTATAGCCACCCCTAAGCACACCATATACCTTCCCGTCCTTTTTTGCAATTAAAGCACCTCCTGATGAACCTGGTGCAGCTATAGCATCCGTGATGTAAGACTTAATACCTCCAATAAAGTTAGATACTTTTCCTTCAAAAGCACTAACATTCTCGCTAACATCCGTTCCTGATGGATAACCCAAAATTACAATTTCGGTTCCGATCTTTAATGGTCTTACGCTATCGGAAATGGACAAATATGGCATATTACTGACATCAATTTTTAAAACTGCAATATCAATTAGTTCGTTCTTGTAAACCACATTCGCTTCAAATTTCTTCTTGTCATCATCTTTTACAAAAACAATCTTTTTTGCCTCCGTACAATGAGCACATGTCAAAATATAGCCATCTTGACTAATTAAGAACCCTGAACCTGTTCCTGAATTGCCATTATCCAATTCGATTAAACCTATTGCTTTTCTGTAGCTTTCGTAGTTATAGCCATTGTCAAAGAAAGAACTCGAAGAAAGCTTTACTACAACTGGCTCATTATCTGTATTTGATTCCGAAGCATTAACATTGAGGTCATAATTCAAGCTTTCAACAGGTATAATGTCCGAGGAGCTGGATGGTATGATTTGAAAATGTTCATCAATGTCATATAATACAGTCGGGTTACATTCATCGGACTCGCAAGCTTTTTGGAAAATTGGTTTCATTTTCCTAGTTACCATTCTATTTATGGGGCGTGCACCTTCGTTATTGTCCGCGCATTGTTTTGCTATTTCTTCCAAATATGCTTTGTGTACGGTATTTATTTTTATTCCATATTTATTGCCAAGTTTTCTGATTTTTTCCATGGCTATTTGAGCAACCATTGGTGCATCAAGGGTGTTGTATACTAATACCCATGTCACTCTTCCTGAAATTTCATCTTTAAGCCCAGCAGCTTTAAGTATGTCCCTTGCAGCATCTTGGAATTTGGGTGATGAAGGATCTGTATTATTCTGAATTGACTCTTTTTTCAGTTTAAGAAGTTCTTTCATTGCAAGGTTTGTTGTAAAGACAATAATAGATTGCTTGAAATCAAAAACTTCTCCATGACCATTACCCATCTCACCTTTCTCCATCAACGTCATTATGGTTGTAAAGAGCGACGGGTGTGCTTTTTCGATTTCATCAAACAGAATAAGGAGGTTAGGCGTTTCGCGACGAGCAGCAAAAATTGGTGAATCTTCATCACTACCGATATAGCCAGAAGAACTGCCTAAAAGTTTCCACGAATCAGCTTCACTGCTATATTCATTCATGTTCAGCTTAACCATTCTATAGTCTTTCAGTGCCGCATTTATGGTTTCAGCTGTAAAGGTTTTACCGGTGCCACTTGTTCCAGCAAGCATAAAAACCAAAGGGGCTTCTTTTACAGCGTCTTTAATCCATGTGTTTATTTCTTCAGCAATTATTCGGACATTGTCCTGCTGACCTTTTACAGATTTCAATGATTCAAGTAATTTTTCTTTGTCAAAAGGCAATACTTTTGGATTGTTGTTATGGGATTGTTTGGCGGAAGTTGAAATGACATCTTCTAGAGAAATACCTTCAACTATTTCTTGTTCATTGATAAGTATTTCTTTTGATGCATTCTCTGGGGTATTTATTTCAGTAGTTTTTGATTTAACAATTATATAATCTGGATCTATATCGTAAATACCATCACGAATAAATAGCTTAGATTTCTTAAACTCGTTGAGGATTCTGTTTAATTTGGATTTGATTAGTTTTTCTACTGGACGTGCACCTTTTATGTTTTCCGATGCTTCATCCGCAATGGTTGATAGTATTTCTCTATCAACATTGTTTATAATTATACCATGACGTTTCCCTTGCTTTCTTATTTCTTCAACAACAATCTCAGCAACCGTTGCTCTGTCCAAAACATTATATACAAACACGCAATCGATACGACCAAAAATTTCAGGAGGAAAATTGCTTTCGTCGATCATGATTTGAGTAATTGCATCTTGATATGATATTGAATCTATTTCCTTATTGGACCGACTTAGTTCTTTCTTTTTTTCTATTAGTTCCTTCTGCGCTAAATTGGTAGTAAAAATGATGATGGAGTTCCTAAAATCAAATTGTTCTCCACGACCATTTTCAAGAGTTCCTTCGTCCATCAAATTCATGATGGTCTTAAAAAGAGAATCATGCGCTTTTTCAATCTCATCAAATAAAATTACTAATTTATCAGACTTCCTTCTAGCGGCAAATAATTTCGGATCATCTTCGCTTCCGACATAACCAGTAGAACTGCCAAACAACCTCCATGCATCAGCATCGCTTGTATATTGATTCATTGGCAAATACACATAATCGAAATTACGACTTTTCAAGGTGTCGCTAATTGTTTTAGCAGTATAAGTTTTTCCCGTTCCGCTTGGTCCTGCAAACATCAATTTCAATGGCCTTTTTTCTTCGTCATCTGGCTCATTAATCCAGTCAACAACTTTTTCTATAATAGTAGATATATTGTCTTGTTGACCATGTATTTTTGACAAGGAGCGGGCCAAAGACTCTTTGCTAAACTCTTCAACTCTCAAACTATTTATGAACTCCATACTGTTAAGCATAAGTTCTTTGTTTAGGCTATCAAGTCTTTTGTTTTGATGACTTATTTGTTTTATCAAAGTGACATATGGGAAGCTGAAAACCATATCGCTTTCTAATAATCCTTTTATTCTATTGGAATTAAGCCAGTTTTCGCATTCTTTTTCATCAGGAAGCCCGACTGTATAAATATTACTCTCTGGAGAATTTAGCAGCTCTATGAAAAAATCCGCCTTGAACACTCCACTACTATTAAATCTAATCAACAGTTTGTTTTCCGATTGAGTCGCAGCAACTTCGCTCATAATTTGAGCAATGCCTGCAATAAAGCCTTGAGATTCATTTAGTGAAAAAACTGGTGAAGTAAAGTAAATAACGGCTTTGTGTTTGGTATCTTTAAGAATATCTTGGACTGTTTTCACCAAAGTGCTGTCTTCAAAATTGCTTACATAGTAATATGATCGATGGTTTATTTTGTTTTCTTTTATATAGTTAGAATTATCATCAGCATTGGTGGTTTTTTTTAGACGTTTACTCCCTAACGGTCGTCCATCTTCTATACTATTATTTGTTTTTTTGGGGAAAAGAGAGGCTAATGATTTCTTGTCAAAGGAATACCAATTGTACCCAGACGCTCTTGTATAAAAATAGATACGCTCATATCCTTCATTTTTTAAATACAGGTACAATTGTTGTTCGAACGTATATGAGCACAAGTCTTCATCAACAAAGGTATCATCCACATTACCTTTGATAGCTGTAATAAAGCTTCTTCGATGAATGTCTAAATCGGATACTCTTTTGACTACCATAATTAGCCTCTCTATTATTGTTTATTCACTTTTTTTATTGCGTTCTTTTCTAACATCCCTTAGCCTTGCTCTTTCTTTTGTTTCTGAAGGTATATCTTGGCTAACGACATCCATATCATAGATTTCTCTCCATGCTTGATCAGAACCAGAATCACGCTTTTTACACCTACCACCTTCAATGGTAAGCCCTGCTTCTTCCATCGCCTTATCCAAGTCTTTGTTTAGTTGAAAAAGATCCGGCTCTGACAAATCCGTGTCGATGGTTTTTCTAATAATAATATTCTTTTCGTTATTTTCAGGGTTTACTGCAACAACAATTACACTTGTCCCATCATCAAGTTTAATAAAATAAGCATTGCGAGCATCACCATGTTCGTACCCTCGCTCGACAACCTGGAATCTCTGTCCCTCTAAATGTTGTACAATAGCATCAGCCATTTCTGCACGGATTTGAGATGCATTGCCTTGCTGGATACTATCAACTACCATCTTGTTTTGTTCTGCATCAATTATCTGTATTTGCTGCAATGCTGTGTCCAGGTCATTAACAGTGTATTCGGGATTATTAAGTCCAACAATTATGGTATTAGTAATCCCTGTCAACTCTATTTCCTTTCTGCCATATTCACCTTCGGTCCAAAAATCCAGCTCTAATCTGATAATTTCTCCGTTTTCATCTGTGGCCACGTTATTTTCGCCATCAGTCACAGTAATTTTCTTTCGGTTTTCATGCATTCGAGTCAGCACTTCTTGAGCCGCTTTTAAGGTGAGTAAATGTTTTGCCTCATACTCCATCTTTGCTCGTTCAATATCATCATCAAGTGTGAGCAAGTCGTTAAATGCAGTATTTAATATGGCGCAAGCTGCAACGTCAGGCAAAGCGCTAACTCCATTTAACCTAGCCTCAATAGCTTCTATTTGGTTGGGAGCATATTTGCGATGGTTTTTAGCAGATACAATTGATAGCTGCTCTTGATAAGCTTCTAATAATGCTTGCTTCATCGCCTGAGCTTTTGCTTTGTCGTTATGAACTTCCTCGACTATACTATTGATTTGTATCTGTTGTTTGTTCAAAGCGTTTCGCGTCTCAATCCTAAGATTGTTTAGGTTTGAATTTGTAGCATCCAGTGCTCTTTGGGTGCTTTTGCGAAGGTCTTCAACATTGGCGTTAACAATCTCGACGGCTTCATTCAATTCTTTTTCAAGCTGTTTTTTATCGAGCAATCTTTTTGCCTCAGCTTCAGCTCTTTCTCTTATCCTTTCTCGATCAGCTTTTTCTATGGCTTCCTTCAATTGCGCATCGTATTGCTCGCGCATTTTGTTCAATTGCTGCTGATGCCGGATAATAGTATCCTTAAATTGTCCACTAAGCGAGTTGAGCTTTTGTGTGATTTGCTGTTGTTCTAATTCATGTTGCCTTTTTAATCTATTCATTTCAGCTTTGTTTTGGACATTAGCCGTACTCACTGCAGCTGCAACGGCGGCATTTATTTGTTGTCTTTGTCTTTCTTCAGGACTAATTTGTCTTGGAGGCGTGTAAGATTCGGAATCGTAATAATCACTCATGGTAATTTTGTTTATTTAGTTGAATATTTTTTCTTGAATATCTTTGCGAGGGATACCTATTATATGGGTGCCATAGGCTCCTGTAATTATTTCATTGTTTCGTCCGCCATTCTCCAATTCATATTGATACATCAATAGTCTGTCGGTGAAAAAATGCAGACGTTGATTATTTGAGCCTCTTAATCCTTTTCCGTCATTTAATTCATCAATGTAAGGCCCATCTATTAGCAGATCTATATGTTTTAAAAAAGCTTTTGCGATTTTAGAAGTAAGCTGTTCAAGAGTATAGCCAGAAAAAACAAGTACAGTTATTTCAGGCCTGCTATGTTTGACTAGTTTCAGCAGTTTGGCAAGATTGGAGGCTTGGAGGAATGGTTCCCCTCCACTAATTGTTATCCCATCTATCTGTTTGTTCTGGACAATGGACTTGGCTAATTCGTCAATGGGGATTAAATGCTTGGCAACTATAGGACGACTTTGCGGGGTAACACACCCTTTGCAATTTTGTAAACAACCTTGAACCCAGATAACATACCTTGTCCCCGGACCCAAAGCAATGCTTTGCTCACAAACATGATATATGTTCAGATAATCCATTGGGTGTGGTATTATTCAGTATCGCTTATTCTTTAGTAATATCCAATAATGGCAATCTTTCTCTTTCTTCCACAAGCGTATTGATGATGCCGTCGTATGTTGATAGCATATCATGTATCTCTTTTTGCAACTTATTTATTTGCGTATTGTCATTATTTCTCAACACATCGATTATTCTATTATCCTGATCATATTGAGTGTGGTATTCTTCAGATAGAGATTCAGCTCTCTTTACTACCTCGTTTCTCATTTCATCAACCTGCGATATGAAATCTTTTGAATTGATGGACTGAAGCAAATTAGACCCTTCTTGTATAAGATCACGCATTACGAACACAAGGGAAAGCTTATCAGGGTAGCCATCAGCAGAATAAATATATTGGTGGATGCCTTTTTTGATTTCTGCGATAGGCATCTTATTATCCAACATTGTTTTTATGTCTTCCATAGAAAATTTATTTTACTTGTAATACTTTTCGATTACCATTTATATCCAAACAAGAAAGGAAAATGTTTTGGAAAGAATCACATTCTACACTTAAACTCACAGTTTTAAAACCAAGGTCTTTTACGCAATAATCGCTTTGGTTGTCAACAAGTGTGTCTTTCCATTCTATACCTAACACCATCACATTGCTAATTGAATCCAATGGTAAGGTGATGCGTACTGGTTTAGAGACGATTGAAGCTAAACTAATGGTTGTGTTCGTATTCAACTTTAACTTGTTTAGTTTGCTTTCCGGCAATGCTACAATATCGTTTTCATTGACAGAGAGGTCTTCTTTTTCTTTGCATGTTAGAACCATGATTTCTTTCATGGATAACTGTTGTTGTAAAACATATTGAAGCAAGGGGTTTTCAGCCAAATCACCTGTCAGGAAAATCGGGCACTCTTTTTTAGGGAAGTCCATCGACGAGACTGAATCCGAAAACTCTTTAATTACATCTTTGAAAACGGTGTTGCAATCGTTTGCAATTCTTAGGGTATCATATTCTTTATCATAATATCGGATGCCTGTCTGTTCGTAGAAAACACAGTTCCACCAGCGAAGCATTGCTTCGTCCTGCAGCATTTCTATAGATATCTTAGTTAAGTTTAGAGGTTTGTTTTCCTCGCAAGATGAAACATAAAACTTACCTTGGTTTACTTTGTATTCAAAACATGAGAAACCATTATGGTTTAATGCAAATACAATAAAACTATCGGAACACTTCTGAGAAGCCATGGCATTAATACCATATATGGTTGCAGCCGAGACAATTTTTTCGCCTGACAATCTTTTTTGAAGGTAGTCTTTGTTATTCAAATAAGTCATTTCGAGATCCGCTTTAAGTTAAACGTTTATTTGTTATGACAACAGATTCATTATTTCCCTTGCGTCTCTTTTTGCAAACCCATGAGCTCTTATTTCTTTGCCGCCTGTCGTCTCGATAACAACATCCGCAAAGAGAAGCCCGGAGCCAATATGAACGCTTGCTATATTGTTTCTGGCGATAAAGGTTTGACGATAACCTATGATGGTGCCCTTGAAATAAGTGACATCATTGCTATCATCATCTATTTCTAATCTGTCGGGAAACACGGAATTATCGCTACCTGAAAGACGGCTGGCTACAAAAGTGGGCATATTATGATTGTCTTGAGATTTCTATTGAATAATAGATTACTTTGAAAAAATGTATGATAAAAAATATGGCTGCTGTAATCGCACCAAGCACTACGAACGAAAACAACTTGAAGATAAATCCAATAGCTTCGTTTTGGGTAAAAGATAAACCCTCAAATAGATTCGTCATCCAAATTGGTCGGACGCTTTCCATAAAAAGGGCAGCCAACCCTAATGTGCAAACCACAATTAGGGATGACTTCCTTTTTTCTTTCAATTCATCGAGATAGGTCATAGCTTAATCATAATACTTACCTCGATGCTCTCTTATGATGTCAGCCGCTTTAGGCGCATCAGAACAATCAGTGAGGATGTCTATGCGATAAGCGGAATTACCGCTGGTATAGCCCCAGAAACAAAAACCGCCAGAATTTGATTTGCTGTAATCATCGTACATCTCACGGCGCAAATGACTGACGGCATCGTTGTAGTCGTCTTCTCTTTCGAATAAATAAGTGCTTCTTACATCTGCCATAATTATTGTGCCAGGTTATATCCCATTTGGCTCTTCGGTTTTGTTTTAATGATGATATTATTGTTTTAGTTTTTTATCGTTGTCTTTGCATACCTGCTTGATAGCAAGCTCGGCTGCAATAGCCTCCCATTTTAATAAGAAGGGATAATGAAAAATAACGTCCACACCATTTGCATTGTCCTGTTTCTTCACTCATGTTTTTCTTTGCCTAGTTATATCCCATTAGGCTCGTCGGGCTTAATTGAACGGTATTATTTGGAACACTAGTTATCTAATTTGCATAAGGGAGGCGCAAAGATAACTTCTTTCTCTGAATCTTTCAAACTATTTGTTGTATTTTTTACAACATGGATTTATCTTTTTTTATCGCCGTTTAGATTGGTTTATTTAATAGGCTGATTGTGATTGAATTAACACTTAACATTATAGTATGTTTAGAAAGTATTATCTTTGCGCCACCAAGAGAGTAACCAAATATGCCCATCTACAACATCATCGGCGACATCCATGGAAGAGACGCTTGGAAGCGAATCGTTGACGAGGATTACATCAATATCTTCGTTGGGGATTACTTTGACCCATACGATAAGATTCATTTCATGGACTTGCAGTATAACTTCATGGAAATCATAGAGTATAAAAAGAAGCATCCAGAGAATGTAGTGCTTCTGTATGGAAACCATGACTATGAATATCTCCCTGGCATATTTGAAGAATCCAATCGGTTTGATAGTTCAAATGCAGAGACCATTTCATGGTTGCTGATGAAAACCATTGACTTGTTTGAAGGTGTAGCCTATGCCATCGGCGAGGACTATCTGGTTAGTCATGCAGGGATTACCCGCGACTGGAAAAACGCTTATCTACCCGATGTGGCCGACATCAAGCCGAGTAGCATGGCGGCAGCTATTAACGACCTATGGAACAAAGACAAAACGTCGTTTTCGTTTTCCGCAAACTGTTATGGAATGGATTGCTACGGTGAAGATCCTCATCATTCGCCGATATGGGTGCGCCCTGAATCATTATGCTTACACAATCTATATAGAGGAACCTCTGTCAAGCAAATTGTTGGCCATACCAAGGTAAAGGAAATCACCGAAGTTGCGGGCTTGGTTTTGGTGGATTGTTTGGAAACGGTGGAACAATCCTATAAAGTAACCTGGCCGTAGAAAAAAGCAAGCCAATGGGTAAACTAATTGCGATATGGATTTATCTTTTTCGCGATTTTCTTCCCTCTTTTCGTTGCCATCTTTTCGGGAATGGGGATTATTCCGACACGACCGAGGTCGAGGCGGTCGGCATCGAAACAGGCATCGATGGTGGGATTGCCAGTGCTATGGGTGCTGGTGTGAAGTCGAATGGCTTTCTGGAGCGTTTCAAACTGTTGGTCTGACAAGTCCTTCAATAGGGTCTTTCTCAGGCCAACTATCATTTTGGCTGCACGAGGGCCATGCTCCTCGTCGTAGCTGTCATCTTCACGGCAGCTGTCGTGGAGGTAGGCAAAGAGACGGATGACGGTGACATCACACTCGGGCGTGGCCAGCATCAGGCCGTTGCGCTCGACACGCTCCCAATGGGAAATGCCATGCAGCTCTCCTAAAGTCCATCGGCTTATTGCCCATTGTTTTATTTGGTTGATGTCGACCATGTATTGAGGTTTTGCTGCGCAAAGGTACAAAAATGATTAATTCAATGCTTCGACAGACTTTTTCATTGCACGCTCGGCCAGTCTCATGGCGAGCATGGTAATGGGGATGGTCAATGCCATGACGACAATCAGCAAGGGGAGGTTGTCGATGACGGGCCATGCCCTTAAAGTCTCAATGCGCAAATACAAACCCTAAATAGCATCTCACACCTGTAGGCATTTTGATGTTTGAAACAGGGATAAGCCTGTCAACCTTCAAAGTCAGGTGAACGGCTTCAGTTAGGGCAAACTCCACGCCGATGTTGGGATTCACGAAGAAAAACGAATCATTATGAAGGAAGGCATCTGGTTCGGCTTCCCAGTCGTCAGCCGAGCCTTCAAACATCAGCAGCGAAGAAGTTTTCCCTCCACCGATAGTAACACCCACATAAGGCTGCCATCGCCCGAATTGCCAATAGGCATCGGCCAGCAGTCCGCCCCAGCTGGTTCGGATATAACTGCCGTTGTGCATTTGTTTCAAGGTACTCACATAGCCTTCACCACCCAAACGGAAATGATTGCCAAGATGGTAACGGAGTACTCCGCCGAGGCCGAAGGTCATACGTTCCGCTTTATGGTTTAAGGCGGTTAGGTCGCCATGCAGGTAACCCGTGTGTACCATCATGCCACCGTCGAAACGCTGGCGGTTTTGGGCTTGGCTTTGTGTGAACGGGATGATGATCGACAGAAAGGATAGAACAAAATATAAATAGATGTGCATAATTAGTTTACTTAAAAGACGCGAGACTACGGGACTGCGAGACTACGGGACTGCGAGACTACGGGATATTGGCTTGTCACGAAGTCCCGAAGTCCCGTGTCCCGAAGTCAAAAGATATTGTAGTTTAATTTTGAACAGTTGCTTATCATCAGTCTTTTCATTTCTTTCCTTTCAAAATCGTCGACCCGTTCAGCCCCATCCATTTGGCTTCCCATGGGGTCATGAACATGCCGTTGGTGGTGTCAATGAGTTCAACCTCTGCATAGCCCATGCCTTTCAGTTTCTTGACAAAAGCCTGCATGTCGCCATATTTGAATCGGGAGAAAATGTCATGAATGGCGAAGGTGCCGCCTTTCTTCAGCACACGCAGGGTTTCCAACAAAATGGCTTGTCGGTCGCGGCTCGGGATGTTGTGATAGACATAATTGCTTGTCACCGCATCGAAAGTCTCGTCTGCAAAGTCGAGTTTCAAAGCGTTGTCTTGGCTGAAATGGGTATTACTCACACCCTCAGCTTGTGCGTTTTGTTCGCATAAGTCAAGGCTATAGGAAGCATATTCTTTGCCCCAGCGGTCGATGCCGACCATCTCGGATTTAGGATTGCGTTTGGCGCAAGCGATGGTCAGTGCACCGCTGCCGCAGCCCACATCGAGGCCTTTGCCGCTTTCGGGAAGGGTGACATAAGCGGCGACGCCGTCAATGATCTGTTTCGACATCTGACGCTTGTCGTTGTAGGAGAAGGCACGATGCAATAGCCACATCCATAGTGTCACCAAAGCCAGCACGATGGCGAGCACAAGGAAAACGGTTTTCAGGACAGTCTTCAGCGTTCCGGCGGCAAGCAGTCCGCTCGCGCCAAAGACCAGGAACAACAACAGGCAGGCCAATGTGCCGCCCAAAGTCCCAAGGATCATGCCTTTAGGCATCCAGTTTTTGTAGTTGGGTTTCATTTTCTTTACTGTTGTTCTCATAGGTTTCTTTTAGTTGTTTGACGCTGCAAAGTAATGGCCATTTCAAAAACCGCGAAATCCCAATTGATGGGTAATGTCAAGGGATCTTATCCCAAGTTTCGATGATGTTTGAAAATAACCGCCGCAAAGGTTGAGAGAACCCTTGCGGCGGTTAAGTTTTCAAAGCTGACTGGGATATTAGTCCATAGCAGCGATTTCGCTTTCGCGGATAATCACATTACCGCCCGCGAGGGTGTCTTGCCCGCTTTCTATGAAAGATTCGGCTTCAAGAAAGAGGAGCGGGTGATGCTGATGGGGAAGGAGTAATAAATGTACAGCATAGATACAAAACAATCCGCCATTCAAGCTTTCGCTCGAATGGCGGATTTGTTCAATATAAACTATAAAAGCTGCTTTCGGTTTTTTGTATCACACAGTATAAAGTTTCAATTTTCATTGTCTATGCTGACAATGGTGTATTTGCGTGTTCCGAGTCCAATCTGTTCGGCGTACTCCACGGTATGGGTGCCGTGTTTCTTGTTGATACGGTCTTGCAAAGGCTTGGCGTCGTCGCCTTTGCTGCTGACATGGTCGAACACGAGATCGAGGCAGGCTTGGTCGAGGGCGACAGGGTCGGTGGAGGCCAGAATGCCGATGTCCTTGATGCGCGGTGCGGCAGGGTGACCATCGCAGTCGCAGTCTACTGACATGTTGTTCATCACATTGATGTAAATGATGTCCTTGCCTTCCTGCTTGAAATAGTCATGTACGGCTTGTGCCGCAGCGGCCATCGACTCAAGGAAATTGTCTTGATTGGCAATCGTCCAATGCTTTTGGCTCTTGCCTGCTGAGTGGATGTAGAGTTTCCCCGCGGTAGAGGCCACGCCGATGCTCTGGTTTTTCAGCACGCCGCCGAAGCCGCCCATGGCATGTCCTTTGAAGTGGGCCAGGTTGATCATGAAATCATAGTTTTGCAGGTGTGAGCCTACGATGTCATATTGCAGGTGCTTGGTGTCTTTGACGGGCAGCTGCATTTCGCCTTCTTCGTCCATGATGTCAACGGTGGCGATGTCGTTGTAGCCGCGTTCGGCGATGGCTTGACGGTGCTTTTGGGTGTCGCCACGGTTGCCGCCGTAAGCCGTGTTGCATTCCACGAGGGTGCCATTCACCTTTTGTACCAGGTTTTTGATCAGTTCGGGGCGCAGGTGGTTGCTCTTCGATGACTCGCCGGTGGAGATTTTCACCGCTACACGACCGTGAGCCTCCACACCCAAGGCTTCGTAGATGCGCACCAGTCCCTCCGGACTGATGTCGGTAGTCATATAAACCGTTGCTGCCTCGCCTTCGGTCGTGGGCGGAGCAGGTTGATGTGTTTGTGCATGGCATGAAGCCATTCCTAATGTGCAAATCAGTGCCATAACGATAGTGCTTTTAGTCATATTATTGTTGTTTTGTGAATAATGCTATCTCTTCCAGGCTCCAATTACCTCGCCGACATACACCGTGTGGATGCCGGCATCGAAGCCGTCGTACCATTTTTTCGGCGTGTCGTTGCGGAAGTCTTGTTCGGTCTGATGCCAAACGGTCATGGTCTCGCACTCGATGACCAGGTTGGCTTCTTCGTAATACGGCGTGCCGTGTTCGGTATAGACCACGTGAAGGCCGAGGGCAACGGCCTTGTCACCGTCGCGCCCGCTGTACTTGCCCATGTACTGCCAAATTTTTGGATCATCGAACTGCATGATGGTGAAGCGTGGGTGCTTCTCCATAAACTCCCAAGTGAAACGTCCTGGGGCTACGTAAACGGTCACAGCTGGACGGTCGTGGCCAAGGTAATTGCCGATGCCGCCCCAACCGATGGTCATGGCGTTGTTCTTGGTGGTGTCGCCCGAGCATAGGATGAGGTTCTCGGTGAACCAGGTGAAGCCGTTCTTTTGAAACTCCTGCTGCACATCGAAGGCAGTCAGCTCGTTGTTTTCCTTATTCATTGATTCGTTGTTTTGTTCCTGTTGTTGCGGACTGGCACAGCCGATGAGGGCAAGGCATAAGAGGGTGAAAAGGTGTTGTTTCATTGAAAATGATGTATTTATTGAACTGCAAAGATAAACAATTTCTATCTTTGCGCCCGAAATGTTTATCGGAGAACTAATATCATTAGGCGTAGCCGTTTCGTGGACTGCCACTGCCTTGTTTGCGGAGGTGGGCTCGAAGCGTATGGGCTCGCTGCCATTCAACACCATCCGCATGACGATGTCGCTGGTGTTTCTTGCCATTACCTTGTGGCTGGTGATGGGCGTGCCTTATCCGCGTTATGCCGATGCCAGCACTTGGACATGGCTGCTGCTCTCGGGCTTGGTGGGTTATGTCATCGGTGACTATTGTCTGATGCAAGGCTACATTAAGATAGGTTCTCGTTTCGGTCAGCTCTTTATGACTTTGTCGGCACCTACGGCAGCACTCACAGGCCGGCTGCTCCTCGGCGAACAGATGCGTCCCATAGCCATCGTTGGCATGGTCGTCACCTTGAGCGGCATTGCGCTTTCGATATTGTCGAAGAGCGACAAATCCGATCATCATGCCATCCATTTCAAGCTACCAGCGAAAGGCATCTTTTTCGCGGCGATGGCTGGCATTTGTCAAGGCTTCGGCTTGGTGCTCAGCAAGGTAGGCTTGACGCATTACGACGCTGCCCTCACTGCCGCTGGCATCTCAGGCGATTCGGTCTTTGCCAACGCCGTGTTACCTCTGCCTGTCAGCGTCAGCATGTCGTTTGCCGCTACCACTATCCGCGCATACATCGGACTTGTGGGCTTTTTCCTAGCGTTGGTTTTGTTCAACAAAGACGGACTTGCCCAGTTGCGTCACGCCGTGAATGACCGCAAGGCGATGTGGTGTGTGCTGGCATCTACCATATTCGGGCCATTCATTGGGGTCAGCGCGTCGCTATTGGCCACGCAATTCACCTCGGCGGGTATCGCCCAGACACTCTTCGCACTCACACCCATATTGATCATCGCCCCTGCAGCCATCCTTTTCCATCAAAAGGTGACCTTGCGCGAAGTCATAGGCGCTGTCATCAGTGTCGTTGGAGTGTGTTTGTTTTTTGTGTAACTCATTGACCTGCACAAAAAAAGATGCGGAACCAGAACCCTTGTCCCGCATCTTAAAACTAACTCAAAATTCATCCTTGTACAGTATGACAAAAATCTGCTGCAAAATAACGGCCTTTCCAGAAACCGTATAATCCCCATTGATGGGTATTTTGCATGATGCAATATCCCTATATTTGGCGATTCGGTGGAAATTTGGATTTTTATTATTTTTGCCCCATCAAAAAGTTATATCATGCCCAGAAAGAAAACACCATTCTCAAAAGACACCAAATTGGCTGAGTTGTTGACGGATGACCGCAGGCTGTTGCAATTGTTGCCCCGTTTCGGCATCGGATTGGGCTTTGGCGACAGGAACGTGAATCAGGTATGTCAGATGAACCAAGCCGACCCCGAGCTCTTTCTCATGGTATGCGAAATCTACTCCGACAGTAGTTACCGACCTTCACAAGAAGAGCTTCAACATATCGACATGGTCAACCTGCTTTCGTATCTGAAAGCCTCGCACCAGTATTACCTCGACGAGCGTTTCCCGCACATTGAGCACCATCTGCAACGCATCGTTGATGCCTGCGGGCAAAAATACGGTCCCATGCTTAGCCATTTCTACGACGAATACAAACAGGAAGTGATGCGCCACATCCAGTATTACGAGGAAGAAGTGGTTTTCCCCTATATTGAGTCCCTGCTCAAAGGACGACATACCGACTCTTACAAGATTACCGAGTTTGAGCATAACCACACCAATATCCAGGATGTGCTCGACGACATGATGAACATCCTCCTCAAGTATCTACCTGGCGACATCCTGCCTAAGGAACGCATTGAGATTTCATTGGATATCATGGAGTTGAGCGACGATTTGAGCCGCCATTCACTTATCGAGGAGCGCATCCTCGTCCCATACGTCGAATCCATTGAAAACGCCCAGCCATGAGAAACCGCGTCATCATTTGCGAAACATCGGAGATCGTCGCCAACGGCCTGGCCGAGATGATTAATGGCCTGGCGCAGTTTGATGTGGTGTTGCGCGTTGATAGCCCTGAACGGATTTCAGAGAGGATACTGTCATCCAACGCCAATATGCTTATCATCGATCCTATATTGTTGGGCTACCAAAACAAAGATTTTCTGCTCCAACTCGGAAAGGAACACCCCAATGTCTTCGTCGTGGCTCTGGTAACCACTTATCTCGATCATTCTTTCTTGACGCCTTACAATGGCGTCATCGAGCTGAACGACAGCCGTGCCAAGATCATCGATAAGCTGAACGAATTAGTACAAAACGAGGCCTCGAAAAACTCAGACGACGTGGAACTCTCCAAACGCGAGACCGACGTATTGGTTGCCGTCGCCAAAGGCATGATGAACAAGGAGATTGCCGAGCAGATGAACATTTCCATCCATACGGTCATCTCGCACCGTAAGAACATCACCCGTAAAACGGGCATCAAGTCTGTCTCTGGCCTGACCGTTTACGCCTTACTGAACAACCTGATTGACGAGAAAGATTGTCGATAATTGTAAATGGTGGGTTTTCTACACCGCCAGCAACACCAGCAGCTGTGCTGTGAAGATTCTCAAGAACATGGTCAATGGATACACGGTGGCATAACCCATGTTGGGCAGTTTGCAACCCTCGGGCGCAACGGTGTTGGCAAAGGCGAGGGTGGGAGGGTCGGTGTGGCTGCCGCCGATGAAACCCATCAACGTGTAATAGTTCATTTTCAGTACCAAACGGCCGAAGAGTGTGACCAAGATAGGCGGCACAATGGTGATGATGACACCATAGACGACCCACATATAGTGCTCCTGTACAGTGGCTACAAACTGGCCACCTGCACTCAATCCCACACCAGCAAGGAAGAGTGCGATGCCCACTTCGCGAAGCGCATGAACGCCTTGCCCTTCAGTGAACTCGGTGCTGAACCAGCCTTTCTTCACCCCAAGCCAGTCCCCGATGATGGCCACAACCAAGGGTCCGCCAGCAAGACCTAGTTTGATAGGCGCTTTCATGCCCACAGGAATCGGGATGGAACCAATAATGATGCCTAAAGCGATGATGACAAACACAGGGATGAGTAGGAAACCACCTTTGCCTTTTTTGCCTGAGGTGGCATCAACAGCCGTTGTTTCCAAAGTGACGGGCTCTTTCGCCAGATCGATGCGGCAGAGCGGACGTAGCAGGATGCAGGTCACGATCATGCCTACCAAGGCAAGGGGAACAGAATCCCGCTTATTCGCCTGGGTCGTTGCTTTACAAGAAGTTCCGCCAAATAGCGGAACTTCTTTGTTTTATTTCTTCAGCCCCATGTCGCGTCGGTTTTTCCCGATGTACACGA
>Ga0247610_10001591_pt1 | contig 27981 bp, 13 predicted proteins | sample 174DNAGHGhighgp2_FD_193483 | JGI IMG/M metagenome (GOLD analysis project Ga0247610, IMG submission 193483) | Sheep rumen microbial communities from Palmerston North, Manawatu-Wanganui, New Zealand - 1742 DNA GHGhigh gp2 | ecosystem: Host-associated > Mammals > Digestive system > Stomach > Rumen...
TCTACTCCCATCCACTGAAACTTTCCTGTCGCCATCAAGTGCGTACAACGCTCAGCTCCAGCTACTGCCGGATTCACCAAATAATAATTGAAATGGTATTGATCGCATACTATCTCTTCTTGAGCATAAACAGCAGAAGAAAGAAAAGAGGAAACACTCAACAAAGCAATTTTCTTTATAATATTCATTTGAAATAAGTAAGAATAAGTTAATAGGAGCAGAAGCCCGAGAACCTCTGCTCCAAATATATGGTTTTATCTTCTAATCAGAGTAAAATGTCCGACATACTCTTTATTAATCTCCTCAATGGTAACTTGATACCAATAATCTGTAGAAGGAAGCGGTTGACCTTGGTAAGTACAATCCCATCCATCAGAATCAGCACCCAAGTATTGAGCCAATTGCTTGCCAAAACGATCATATATCGTCACAATTGCATTCGGATACAATTCAGCTAAGTTTGGAATTCTCCATCTATCATTAACACCATTACCATCAGGTGTGACAATAATAGGTATTTCGATCTCAGGAGCCTCAAGTACGAAGATTTCAGAGGTTTGACATCCATAATAATCGTACACATACACAACATGTTTAACAAATCCCAAGTTAGTCTTCACATCCTTATCATCGGCAGGCTGAGCATCTATAGCATATAAGAATGGAGCCGTACCATATTCAGGATCCAATGTAATCTTACGATCTCTCACACCTATTGAATCAATTGAAGAGATAACAGGATTCGTATGAACTGTCACTACGAATGTATCTTTTGCAGAACACAAGCCACGAGTCATTTCCAAGTAATATTTTGCCGTCTCTGATGGCTGAACAATCATGCGATCACCCAATGCAAAAGAAGTATCAAGAGAAGTCGTCCAGAAGTAAGTGGAAGCCTCATAAGAGGAAGCCTCGAAAGTAGTCTGACCGCCTTCACAAATCTCAGATACACCTGTAATCTCACCCTTTAATGGTTCATCTACAAGCACCTGTACAGAATACGTCTTAGAGTTGTTACAGAAGGCATTGTAAGCTACTGCCTGGTAAGTATAAAGAGACTGATGATTTACACCGCTTTTATAAGATGGTTTCACCCGAACTGTTTCTGAATTCTCTCCTTCGAGGATGGTTGGATCAGAGATCCATGACACAGTCGTTCCTTCTGGAGCCACATTCGTAACCGTCAGCGTTGTCTCTTCGCCCTCACACACATTTGGTATAGGAGGAACCGTTAAACTAATTGCTGGAATAACCAAAACCTCCTCTTCACTCTCTTTATTCTGACTACCATACGTGAAGGATACAACATACTTAGCATCTTCCTCTGGATTGACAACAACCTGTAGAAGATCACCTTGCTTCGTAACCTTATCATTCAAACTATATGATATACCACCGATAATACCTGTTATATTCAACATTGGGTTACCATTAGGGCGACGGAAGTTACCCGTACCTGTCGTATCAATAGTCAAAATCTCTGATGTACCCAGACAAAGGGTGTCTTTCAAAGATGTCGTCAACTGAAGTTTTGCATCTACATAAACAGTAGCATGTAATGTATCAGAACAATAATCAGGGTCAGACAAAATTATTTCATAATAATGATCAGCTGTCACATCTGTGATAACGTATGGGTTACCATTGAAGACCTCCGATTCATTTTCCTTCCAACTGATACTTTCAACCATACTATTAACTGGTGTAGTGAAATAGATTGGAAGTGTCTCCGTCTCATTACGATCCACAATGAACGGATCACTCTGAATGGTAGCTCTGATATATGGACGAACATTCAAAGAATTAGCAACTCCCTCTGCCATACAACCACGGTTTTCAATCTTATATGAATAAACACCATCATCCTGATTTGTCGTATTGGATAATGTTAACACATTAGAAACCTGACCACCGATGGCAGCGTCATTATGGAACCATGTGATAGAAGGAGTCTCACCTGGCTTCAAATTATAATTAAAGGTACTAGTAAAGATCTCCCCTTCGCATATCACAATTGTTTCTGTCGAAACAGATGATGCTGTCAAAGGAATAGTATGAACTGAAACCTTGGCACTGGTAGGACACTGATTCGTAAACTTAACTGTATATTCCTTATCATTGTAATCTGCATAAGCATTAGTTTTCAATACATTACCCGTAGCGACCAAAGCGCCTGTCTCGTCGTACCATTCATAATCAGAACTTCCATCGTAAGAAACAGATATCTCGATAGGATTACCGCAACTATAGAATATACGCTCCACAGAATTTTCAAATACGATTGGTGAATATTTGTTATCAGCCTCAACCAATGTCATATTACCAATAACTTTTCCATCACCGATAGTAACTGTATGAGGCACTTCCACACTCTTAACACAAGCGCCCGCCGTAGCCGTCACTGTATAGCTATATACATCACCTGTTGTAGTAGAAAGGTTCGTAGAAACAAAGTTTGCATCTGTCGTAGAACCTTGTGCAGTTGTAGCTGCATCACCACCCCATTGGTAAGTAATCACACCCGGATCATTACTTGTTGCACTTGCTGTCAAAGTTACATTTGTACCAGGACATGTACTGATATCACCTGAAATAGTTGGAACCGTCAAATCATTGATCACCACTACTATATCCTTCTTTTGTCCTCTACACTCCTGATTCTTAACCATCACATACTGAGAAGGTGTAACAGGCAATGTGTAACTTGCATCGATACCATACGTACCACTCACCGTAGCCGTAGAAATACCCATGTCACTACCTGCAGGACTGTAATATGAATAACTCAACTCTTCCGACACATTCGTTACATTTCTGTATATAGACATATCAATATCTTGTTCGCAGACAGGTTGAGGGTCAGTGATCAATACATTCGGCTGAGGATAGATTGTAACCACAACAGGTTGAGCTGCACTGACTGCATCCGTCGTCTTATCGTGTTGAGCCACATAATAGATAATCTCTGTCTTACCTCCAGTTGCATCCAAGCTTGCCAATGCACCATTCATTGCAAAGGTAGCTCCTATGCTTGCTGGCTGTGTCGTACTGCTTGCCGGTTTGGTAGTACCATACCAATATATATCATAATCCGATTCGCTCTTTCCTCCTTGAGGTTGACAATCAGCTTTCAAATCATCCATTGTCTCACCTTCGCAATAGTGATAAGCATACGTAAATGGAGGAAGCGCATCACTGATTCTTACCTCAATAGGTACAGGAACACTATAACATCCATTCAAATATTGACTCACATAATATGTCTCTTTCTGATCCTCTCCCTCTAAAATTGATGGATCCAATTTAGGAGTTGGAGTACCAACAATAGGAGTCTTACCATCCGATTCATACCATTGAAGAGTCGCACCCGACACAATATCTGTTACAGCTTGATCATCATGCGTCAAAATGTCTTCACTGAACGAACCATCCGCATTGGCAGAAGCCTTCAAGTAAAGAACAGACTTGGTTGTTACTTCAGGAACGTATGTGACAGTAACAGGTACTTGCACATCCGGTCCGACACAAACTTCGCCCGTTGAAGCGATAGTATAAGTCTGATGAACCTGATATTCATAGATAGTAGTTTGTTTGACATCCAATGAAGGAGCTGTCGTAGCAACTACATCATACGTGCCTGTTTCATTTTTCAATGACCAGACAAGACTAGACGACATCAAGTAATTAGAGGCATCATTCAACAAAGATGCATTCAAAGAAGAACCCATAGATGACTCAGCACAATACTTCACAACATTAGCAGCATCCAACTGTGGTTCTGGCACATCATATACAATCACTTCGGCAGGAACAGGTGAACTCTCAGCCCCTAAGTTAGATACCTGCGTTACATAATATGTAATCTTACCCTTTGTTGACACATCAGGAGTTGGAGCACTTCCTAACTTAGTTGTTTTATCAGTACCATACCATTGCAATGTATAGTCTGATTCACTGGCAGTCGGAGGAATACTCTTTTCTGCCGTCAAAGGAACCACACTTGTACTTCCCTTACAATAATAAACTGCCGTAACAATAGGTGCAGGAGTCAGATAAACCATTACCCTTACAGGAACCGGAGTGCTTTCACAACCATCTGCGTTGACGCGAGACACCTTGTAAGTATATTCCTGATCATCTGTTACATTATCAGCAGGATAAGGAGGCGTAGGACATTCATTCAATTTATTACCATTCTCATCATACCAAACAAGAGTGTAACCTGTCTCCTCTGTCACCACAGAAGGATTTTGAGTAATTAGGTTTTTAAATGTCTTAGTCGTTGCATCCCCATCGGTCTTCAAGTATGTTACACTCAAATCACCCGTAGGTTCTGAAGCAGTTGCCTTAACATATACATTCATTGGAAGTGATGTAGAATCACAATAGTTCAATGCAGAAGCTACTCCAACCAACTCACCGACATTACCCACATGCGTAGGAGATTGGAAGATAGGAGAATTCACTTCATTGTCATCCAATAACCACTTAATAGAAGCTGTTTGAGGACGTAGTATTTTTGTACTTACTTGAGTAACACCACATGACATCACCGAATCGAGTTCTATCTCAACGTATGGTTTTACAATGAATGTGTACATAACAGGGTCGCTGACACAATTTTCTGGAGCAGCGCTCGTCAACGTATAGTAATAATCGTACGTACCAGCAGCCAATGTCGAAAGATCCTCTGAGACAGTTGTTGTCGCAGAATTATCCTTATACCATGATACAGTATGTTTTGCAATCGGAGAAGCCGTTGGCAACGTAACATCAGCTTTCACACAGAATGGGTCAATAGCAGCTATCGGATCATTCGGTACAGCATAAACAGTGACAGTGAAAGTACTCTTATCACTCTCGCATCCAGTTTCATCATCTGTCACACTATATACAAATGTGTAAGGGCTATTAGCTGCTGTGAGGCTCTCAAGATCAGGCTTGGTCACACCATTATCGCCACCCGTTCTTCCTGACAAATCAGTTAATGGAGGTGGTGGGGTAGGATTATACCAATTAACAGTGAAACCAGCAAATTCAGAGCCATTCAATGCATCATCAAGAGCGGTCTTGCTTGTAGCATTCTCGCAGAAAGCAATATCATCTATTGTAGGGGCAACTGGCCTCTTGTTATATTTCACCACGATAGAATCGAAGACGAAACAAGCAGAAGCATCTGGTTTTTCATTATCTCGTATTTTAATATAGTATTTTTCTGTCTGACCTTCCTTAGCACTCTTCCATTCGATAGGAGTTTTCAACGCAGAAGAGGCAGACTTCAAATCTGTTTGAAGAGCCTGAGCATCTGTACCTATTTTATCAACGAACCAAAGTTCATCAAACACAGCATTCGGTTCAGTTGATTTTTTGATGCCCGATACACTAAGATGGATAGCGTCGCTTTCCTCACAAAGAGAAATCGTATCCTGAGTACGAGGTGCGCCACCCACTTCAATCTTAACGATTCCATCTGGTTGGTTACATGGAGGACACCCATATCGAGCGGTCAACATAATACGGCCACAAGTATAATCAGTCATTTTACCGAAAACAATATTGAATGCATCTGTTTCAGTTCCTGCATTACATTTATCTTTAGGTTTAAATTGCTGAAGTGCACCTGTTCCTAAAATTCCTGTTTTTTGTGAATCAGTAAAAGGAGTGCTGAAATACGTATCCGTATTAGTAGCTACCAAACTCTTTGTGTAAATTTCCGCACCTGTCAATTTTAAATCTAAATACAACACATATTCAGAACCTCTGACAGAGTTAGCAGGTAATATTACATTACAAATAATTTTAAATTCCTCAGGAGTACTAGTAGGAGTAAACGTCTGTTGCTTACCAGACCAGAAAAGATCACCAGACATATATTGACCATACTCTAGTTTTCCTCCCTTGTATATTCTCGGAGTAACGGTAATAGTTCCTGAACTTGAGCCTCCACCCAGCCTACCGAACAATGATATCGTATTTAACTCAGAAGATGCTGATAAATTAATAATTTCAGCTAGATTCTGTGGCGAATTAGTATAACCAGTAGTAGGTATTTTTGTTTCTTCATATAGTATAGTTTCAAAACGAGTAATATCCTCAATCCATACAGTATATGTTGTATCATTTGAAGGTTCGTTTTTATTATCATGAACCTCCTTTATATTATCACCCGTAACAGTAAAATCAACTTGACCACCTGCCCCTTTGGCACTATATGTTCCTAAAGTATCTTTGCTATCAATAGTAGAGAAAACAGCAAACGTTGTTGTCTGCGTTGATTTATAGAATTTATCATTGACAGTATAACTATACTTAATTATATCCGAAGACGAAGGTTTCAATGGATCTGCCACACAATTCATTATAGTAATTGTTGTATCAACAGGCATTTGCATTTCAATCACTTCTATTTTTGCCTTTGCTTCTGGACAATTCTCACAAGGTACATTTGTACCAATATACAATACTTCAACCTCGTATAAGCCAGCCTCTGTTATTGGAATTGTATGAGCATTATACTTGTCGCCTTTTCTTTCTGCTTCTGATAGAAGACGTAACTGTTCAATGTCATTTATCGTAATCGAATTTAGCACTACTCCATCCTTTTTCCAAATAAAAAAGTATCTATCTTCATGTCCTACCACTGGGGTAAACCCTGAATATAGAGAATCCTCGACTCCTGGACACTTATATCTTGGGCCATTCATAAATGGTTCAGGACAGATATCTGGATTTTCGCACGGGATAACAATTTCTTTTAGACATGTACTCATATCCGTAACTTTTCCCGTACCCATAATTCCATAATGTAAGTCTTTTCCAGGTACATTAGTAGATCCCCAAACGAAGTACTTTCCTTCAGCGTTAACCATAAATCCAACAAGGTCACCACGTCCGATAGAAATAGCATCATCTACACGAACCTCATTTGGACCCTTCACGCCCGCACAATAGTTAGCAAAAACAGGACCACCCAAGTCGCAAGTGTTTTGAGCATTCTTATAAGTAGAATTAGGGATAACACCACCAGAGTTTCCAGTCTTTGCCATGTTATTTCCCCAATATATCAAATAACCTTCTTCAGTAATTGCGGCACCACATCCATTACCTCCGATAACTTGTTTCACATCCGTTAAGAAGGGTTGTCCTGATATCTCTTCATACTCTCCTGCTAACACCTTGCTTGCATACTTGAAATCACCTTGAGGTCTTCCTCCTATGGCACCACAACCCCAACCATTACTACCCCAACCATATACATAACCAGTTGTTCCATCAACTGCGAAAGAAGATTGGTCGGCAATACCTGTCATTCTCACATTTTGCAAATGTTTACCACTAGATTTTGTTCCTTGTTCATTACTAGCAATTTCCACTGGTTTTGCATAAGAATCAGAAGTTGTTCCTGTTCCTCCACGACCATTCCATACTCCAGCAGAATACACGGTTCCAACTTGAGCATCTGGAGAGTCTCCGACAACCAACAAGATGTTATCGTCACCACCCATAATATGAACAACATTCTGCAAAATATTTCCTTTCTCATCCCTAATATACAACGGAGTTGATGTCGGTGTATTCCCTAGTAACGGGTTTTTACCCCACCATACAGCCGTACCATCTTCCAAAATTGCCATAGAAGCATTTGTTGTACCACATACGTATCTAACGCCACCCAAATATTTCCCATTTGGATCAGCTATTCCATTTTCATCGTAACCTTGCGTAACTTCACCTTTATAAACCAAAACAGGCGTGTCGGAAATATATTCTTGATTTTCTCTACCACATTGCTGAGAAGTATTATCACCCCAACAATACACGGTTTTTTTACAAGATAATGCTATATTATGTCCACCAGATCCAGCAGATATCTGAGAGAAAGTCAAATTAGGATCTTCAAATTTCACTTTAGATGGCGTAGCCACCGCCTCTCCTAAAGTTTTATCCTCTAGACATAATTGTCCTTTGTCATTCTTTCCCCATGCATAAATTTTCCCTTTATCACAAATCGCCACCGCATGGTCAGATCCTCCAGAGATAATCATACTCTGCGAGAAAACCCCCGTCACTACTCCGAATGACAGAAGCAACATTAAAAATATATGTTTCTTCATAATCAATATTTTTTCCTTATAAAACCCAAATAAATATACTATAAATAAACATCCTTTTTCATCTTCACCATTTTTCCCTTCTGTAGAAAGTACAGAAAGCAAGCAAATATAATCCATAATTCTCGTAGTTCAAAACGATTAATTAATTTTTTTTAACGAAAAAAACCTGATTATTGATAATTAAATGTTTTATTCTCTTTTAATGCTTTTTTTATTTTAAAATGCAATATCTTTGCATGACTAAATTTTATGAAAATGAAAAAAACATTATCATTCTTTGCTCTAATTTGTGTTTTGACGAGCTGTAATCCTAAAGTAACAACTCAAATCGTAAAGTCGTTCCCTGATGCTCATCAGGCCATCGATGTGATTGAACTGGATCAGGAAGTTCCTCAAAATGCCCAAATTGTAGGTCGCATAAAAATTGGCGACACCGGATTTACCACCAATTGTGATTATTCTTACGTACTCGAATTGGCAAAAAAAGAAGCAGAAAAGAATGGCGGTAATGCCATAAAAATTACCGAGCACGAATTTCCTAATTTTATAAGTACTTGCCATAGAATATCCGCTGTTATTCTACGAATAGAAAAAGACAAAACACAAGTGTTTCTATCTAATGAACCCGCTCAAAATAGTTCTGTTTCGGACAATGCTTCTACCACAGAAAACCACTATATGAAAGCACCAACAGATAATAGATATATGAATAATTCATCCAAAGTCTATTATTTAATCACAGGTGGTTATAGCAATCGATTGTCTCCTTTATCACCTACTCTTCCTATGGAATATGTCGATCACACAAAAAAACTAAAACATGGATACCATATAGGATTTGACTTCTGCTATTACTTCTCAGACAACTGGGGTCTTGGCATAAAAAGTAACCTTTTCAAAACGAATAAATCAAGTAACACTTCATATCGAACCATGAATCTCGGTCATTCATCTTTCATGAAAAATGAACATACGATTCCATTCATCGGACTATTGTCCTCATCTCGTTTTACAAGTCCTAATAAAAAAAATGTTTTTCTTCTCAATTACTCATTCGGATATTTAGGCTACACAGACAAATGCGAAGCACCAGATCACTATAAAATAACAGGGAAGACACTTGGCTGCTCATTAGGATTTAATTACAGCTACTGGTTTTCTAAAAATGTAGCCATAGATTTAGGAATGAATGTAATCTTCGGAACATTGTCCAAATGTACGGTTCAAAAAGGACCCTCTATACAAGAATATAGATTAGTTGATAATAATCGAGAAGGATTGTCCCGATTAGATCTTTCATTAGGATTCCGATTCGGACATTAAGAAACAATAGTGGTCCGTACTAAATAAGCAATATAGATTAACAATAAAAAGCCCCCTTCCCAACGCTCCAATGTACGTTTTGTAAAGAGGAAAATCCACAAAAGGATGCCTAATGCAATCATCAGAATGTAATCAAAAAGGAAGCCTTCATCACTGCCTTGGATCGGACAGATAGCTGCTGAAAAACCAATAACACACAGTATATTGAAGGTGATGCTTCCTATCACATTTCCAATCGCCATATCCGTCTCGCCTTTGCGTGCAGACATGATCGAGGCGAAAAGCTCCGGTAGGCTTGTCCCCGCCGCAATCAACGTCAACCCAATAATACGTTCAGAAACGCCTAACATCTTAGCTAATTCACAAGCACCCTGAATCAACCAGTCGGCACCGTATGTCAATGCTACTATAGCTCCCACAACATAGACACATGCCCTCCATAACGGCATATCAGAGGTATCCTCATGTTCTTCATCCTTGTTCTGTCGCCTCGAATTCCATATCTGCCACGACACAAACACAATCAACATCAAAACACCTATGATACCTGCTATACGACTAATGGTGCCCGTCATGGCCACCATCACAAACATTACACAGAACAACAACATAAAAGGTATGTCAATACGCAATGTCTGACGATCTGTATGACAAGCCTTAATCAAAGCCGTCACGCCTAATATCAATGCAATATTAGCAATATTGGACCCCACGACATTACCGATGGCAATACCCGAACTGCCAGCCAATGCAGCTTGAATACTGACCAGCAACTCAGGAGCTGAGGTTCCAAATCCAACAACAGTCAATCCGATAACCATTGAACTCAATTTGGCTCTCTTTGCTATGGCAACCGCCCCATCTACTAAAAAATCCCCTCCTTTGACAAGAAGGAAAAAACCAATGATGATAAGTCCTATATTTTCTAACATAACTTCTCAAATTTAACCTTAAAATTTTCTTTTTCAGATAGTTCACAGCTATCAATTCTTATCCTTATTCCGTTTCGGGAACCACCCTCTCTCTACGCGCTTACGTTGTTCAAATACCTCCTTAATACTCCAAAAACACGAAAAAGAGAATACTCCCAACAAAATAGATATGATATAATTATCAGAAACAAGTGATAATATCGTACCGACAAGACCGCATACCAAAAATACCCACCAGCATTTAACACCAAAATAATACTCTCCCTTAATCACCAAAGGATGAAAAATTCCAATAATTAAAAAAGTGGCCAATCCAATGATTAGGCCTGAATAATTAAAACTCTCCGAAAAAATAGTCATATTCCTCTATCTAAAAACACGTCTGCAAAACTAACTATTTTTTTTGTCATGTAAAAGAATACCATAAATTCTTAATGCTTATTAACTTCATCGAACGTTTCTTAACTCTTAATTCTTAACTCTTAAAGAATTTCACTACATTTGCACTCTCGAAATTTATATAAACAAAAAAAGGATTATGGCAGTTATTAAACCATTTAGAGGTATTCGTCCTCCTAAAAATTTGGTGGAAAAGATTGAGAGCCGTCCCTACGACGTACTCGATTCTGAAGAAGCCCGCGCAGAGGCAGGCGACAATGAAATGTCACTCTATCACATCATCAAACCTGAAATCGATTTTCCAGTAGGCACAAGTGAATACGACCCTCGCGTTTACGAGAAAGCAGCCGAAAATTTCCAAAAGTTCCAAGAGAAAGGATGGCTCGTTCAAGATGACAAAGAGATGTATTACATCTATGCCCAAACCATGAACGGGAAAACGCAATATGGTTTGGTAGTCGGAGCCTACGTAAATGACTACATGACGGGTGTCATCAAGAAACATGAGTTGACACGAAGAGATAAGGAAGAGGATAGAATGAAGCATGTTCGCGTCAATAATGCGAATATCGAACCTGTTTTCTTTGCATATCCTGATAATGCAACATTGAATGATTTAATAAAAAAATATACGGCAAAGGAACCTGAATATAACTTCATCGCTCCTATTGATGGATTCGGTCATCAATTTTGGTTGATTGACAACGATAGTGATATTCAAACTGTAACGGAAGAGTTCGGCAAAATGAAGGCTCTCTATATTGCTGACGGACATCATCGTTCTGCAGCTGCAGCTTTGGTGGGTGATGAGAAACGCAAACAAAATCCTAACCATAAAGGGGATGAAGAATATAACTACTTCATGGCTGTTGCCTTCCCTGCAAGTCAATTAACGATTCTAGATTACAATCGTGTAATCAAGGATTTGAACGGACTGGACAGCGAAGGTTTCTTGAAAGCATTATCTAAAAATTTCACGGTAGAGAAAAAAGGCGAAGCCGAATATAAACCAAAAGAATTGCATGAATTCTCACTTTACTTGGATAAAAACTGGTACAGTTTGAAAGCAAAAGAGGGTACTTACAACAATCAAGACCCTATCGGTGTATTGGATGTGGATATCTCAAGCCGTTTGATTCTAGACGAGATCCTTGGCATCAAGGATTTGCGTTCTGACAAGCGTATCGACTTCGTAGGCGGACTACGAGGTTTGAAAGAGTTAAAACGTCGCGTGGATAATGGTGAGATGCGAACTGCCTTGGCTCTTTATCCTGTATCAATGAAACAAATCATGGACATTGCAGACAGTGGAAACATCATGCCACCTAAAGCAACCTGGTTTGAACCGAAACTTCGTTCGGGATTGATTATCCATAAATTAGTATAAACAACATTTGTTGAAACATAAAACGCAAACGGCTGAATTCTTTTTTGGGTTCAGCTGTTTCTGTTTGTAAAAATCAATATTCATTTGCATTATACCAATAATTCATTTACATTTGAAAAATATATTTATTTTTAACTAAAACCATGTTTACGCATAAATTTTACTTATTCAGTGGGATCACACTATTATGTGCATCTTTACTAACTACATCCTGCGAAAAGGATGAAAAAACCACCCCAGGAGGCGGATTCTTAGCAAGATCAGAGTGTCTGGCAGATTTTGACATGCCAAAATCTAATGACTCAATACCCATTTATTACGATGCGGCGAATGAAGATATTATGAAAATAATACCTTTTAGTTATGAATTTGACCTCACATCAGGTACTGGAACCATTTCATGTATAGAATATATGAGCTGCTGTCCTGACTCTATCTACTCAACAGTCAGTGTGAATGACAACGCAATTACTATCAACAACATCGAAGTGGCTACTGAAAAGTGCAACTGTATGTGTCGTTACGAAGTCGTATCTCAACTTTGGGGAATAGAAGCAAAACAATATACTGTAACTATTCTTGAAAACGGAGCAACACGAAGCACCTTCATCATGGATTTAAGCACATCCCCAACAGGCATAGTAGAGTAAAATAGCTATTTCTCTCATTTAGTGCATATAGAAATCCCCTGCAAGTTAAAAGTTGCAGGAGATTTTCATTTTCAACATACTTATTATTTATTTCCTCACCGGTTTGTAGAGACGCACGGCCGCGCGTCTCTACATTATAACGAACAATCTTTATGCATCAATTGTAGCATACGTTGCATTATCCTCAATGAACTGACGACGTGGTGCTACGTCATCTCCCATCAGCATGGAGAAAGTATAATCGGCAGCTGCCCCATTCTCAATATGTACCTGACGCAACGTACGGAATTCAGGGTCCATCGTGGTTTCCTTCAACTGTACAGCATTCATCTCACCCAAACCTTTATAACGCTGAATCTTAACACCTGCTTCCTGTCCGCCTCCATATTTATCAATAAAGGCTTGTTTCTGCTGATCTGTCCAACAATATTCTTCTACCTTACCTTTAGAACACTTATATAATGGAGGCGCAGCAATATAAACATATCCACGCTCAATCAACTCACGCATGTGGCGGAAGAAGAAGGTCAAGATCAATGTGTCGATGTGGCTACCATCGACATCGGCATCGGTCATGATAATAATCTTATGATAGCGAAGTTTCTCCAAATTCAAGGCTTTAGAATCTTCAGCCGTACCTATGCTGACACCCAATGCCGAATAGATATTCTTTATCTCTTCACTATTTAGTACACGATCTATCGTTGCTTTCTCGACATTCAAAATCTTACCACGAAGAGGAAGAATAGCTTGGAATTCACGGTTACGACCTTGTTTTGCCGTACCACCTGCAGAATCTCCCTCGACAAGGAATATCTCGCAAAGCTCAGGGTTTTTACCAGAGCAGTCAGCCAATTTACCAGGAAGGCCAGCCCCACCCAAAGCAGACTTACGTTGAACGCTTTTACGAGCATTTGCCGCCGCAATACGAGCACGTGCTGCCAATACCACCTTATCAACAATCAAACGAGCCTCTTTCGGATGTTCCTCTAAATAATTGGACAAGGCCTCACCTACAGCCTGCTGAACGATACCGGATACCTCATCATTACCTAATTTGGTCTTCGTCTGTCCCTCAAACTGAGGCTCAGCAACCTTAACCGAGATAACAGCTGTCAAACCTTCACGGAAATCATCACCGCTGATCTCTACTTTTTCTTTTTCAAGAATCTTAAGGTCATCTGCATATTTCTTAAGTGTACGAGTCAGAGCTGTTCGGAAACCAGATACATGAGTACCACCTTCAATCGTATTGATATTGTTCACGTATGAATGGATATTCTCTTTAAACTCGGTATTATATGTCATAGCCACCTCGACAGGCGTACCATACTTATCAGTATTGATATGAATCACATCTGGAATCAAATGCTCACGCAACGAATCCAAGTATTCAACGAACTCGCTTAATCCTTTTTCAGAGTAATACACATCAGAACGACACGTTCCATCTTCTAATGGACGATTATCTTTCAACGTTATCTTTACACCTGCATTCAGATAAGCCAAATCACGTAAACGAGCAGCTAATATATCATACTTATACTCATGAACTGTGAAAATTGTCGTGTCAGGTAAGAATGTAACTTTCGTACCTGTAGTCTCCGCTGTCCCTACCTCTTTTACGCTATATAGAGGCTTTCCACAAGTATATTCCTGTTGGTATCTTTTCCCGCCACGGCAAACTTCCACTTTCATTTTAGTTGAAAGGGCATTCACACACGACACACCGACACCATGAAGACCACCTGAGACTTTGTATGTACCTTTGTCAAACTTTCCACCTGCATGAAGTACGGTCATAACAACCTCCAAAGCAGAACGCTTCTCTTTTTCATGCATATCTACAGGAATACCACGACCATCATCCTCAACGGTAATAGAGTTATCTTCATTTATGGTTACTTCAATGTGTTTACAGTAACCCGCCAATGCTTCATCAATTGAATTATCGACTACCTCATATACCAAATGATGCAAACCACGTTCGCTGATATCACCAATATACATTGCAGGACGTTTACGAACGGCTTCCAAACCTTCCAACACCTGAATACTACTGGCTGAATACGAATTTTTTTCTTCGCTCATGTTGTATTTTATTTTTTATATATTTTCCATCTCATAAACGAGCAAATATAATATTTTTTTAGCATTTATCCGCTATTTTAAACCAGGAAAATGGTGTAAAATTATTGCGAAACACCTATCTTCTACATTACCATCTTCCACCTGCACCGCCGCCACCACTGCGGCCGCCACCACTATATCCTCCACGATGACTACTGTGACTATGACCGGATGACCATCCACCTGACGAAGACCGTGTCGTACTTGAATAGTGTAATAATTTAGGAATTTCTCGTTCTGTCGGGCGAATAGCTCCGCAACAGGCACATTTATAATACATCACCTTCTTACCTGCCGCACTGTATGTTGCTTCCCGTATTATTTTCTCAGAATCAAACTGGCATGTGCGTGTATGACACGTTTCACACTCTTCATAAAAAGAATAAGACATCTTTCTATACCGAATGTAATAAAAATGATGATTCTCACACTCTCCCACACGATATTTGACGATTCCCTTTTCCCTTTCATATTTCTGAGCATCTGACAAGGCTGTCTCTGCCTCTTTTTTCGTCAACAATCTTGATGATTGCTGGCAGATTGGACATTTGATTGGAAGACGTTTATACCTTTGCAGCATTATCGTATATACAATCGTGAAGAAAAACTGTACAGCAGGAGCGATAAAAAAGAAGATGATTGATTTATAATCCTTCCGCTTGACATTACATAACTTATACGCTTCCAACACATCCTCTTTTCTTTTCTTCCGTATAACAAGAAATGCCTTACAATTATGGATGAAACATAAATAACTATAATAACATAACACATAGACAATAACTTTCTCAAACTCTACATAATAAACAGATAGTGCAATAGGCACCATAGGAAGGTATTCCAAAACGAAATGCCACGTTTTGTTTTTCCAGATATTCACTGTTGGGGTTAAGAATCCAGATGTGCTGACAGTCAGCCTACTCTTATCATTGGATAATGATAATGTCTCATATAACTTCTCTGATGAATCAGGGTCCAAATTGCTTCCTGTTTTACTTTTGAACGATTTATAGAAACCGATTAATGTCAACGAGACAAAACATAAAAGATGGAAAAGGTTAAAGCTACCATCCATATCGTCCTCTTCAGAGGAAGTGATGGAAGAAGTGAGACCTGCTTTCTCCTCTTCTGTTTCTGTGCCAGCAAAAATAGTTCCCACATTTTTATCCTCAGAGATAAGATTGATCATTAGGGAAGCCTGCGTTAAACCTTCAAAATAGTTCCCTTTTTTAAAATTAGGGAGGAGACAATTATGACCCAGACGGGTACATACGGCATCCGTAAACTTTTCTTCTGCTCCATAGCCTGTGATGAATCGCCACTGGTGTGAATCCATAACCACGAGAAGAAGCAGTCCATTATCATTATATCCGATTTGCCATGTGTTATACAATGTTAGCGCAAACTTAAAATCATCGTATTCATCGCTTAACTTATCCAAAATAACGGTATAATACATCAACCCTGTCTCATGGAAAATCTTACTTGCCATGGTATTCAAGGAATCTATTTGCAAGGAATCCAAGTAATGTAACGGATCGGTTACGTATTGAGTGCTATCTGTTACGTATGGATTAGGCAAAGTAGTAGGATTCCATGGCTCGTGGCTTTGTTCCTCTTCATAGTTAAGTTCGTCGGAATAGTTCGACGTATTGTTATCTCCCTCATCACATGAGGGAAGAGCTATCAGCAGGAAAAAACAGACAATATAAAAGAGGAAACTTCTTCTCATTCACTTATTCGATTTAAAATTATGTTTCAAATTTACATATTCTTACAGAGAAAAAAAAGAAGGCTCGACAAAATGCCGAGCCTTTCTTATTAAATTGATAAAGAATTAATCTTTAAATTTAGCTGAGATGAACTCACGGTTCATACGAGCAATGTTACTGATAGAAATGGACTTAGGGCACTCTGCCTCGCAAGCACGAGTATTAGTACAGTTACCGAATCCTAGTTCATCCATCTTAGCAACCATTGATTTCACACGTTTAACAGCTTCAACACGACCTTGAGGGAGCAAAGCGAACTGAGAAACCTTAGCTGATACGAACAACATAGCTGAACCGTTCTTACAAGCAGCGACACAAGCACCACAACCGATACAAGTTGCAGAGTCCATAGCCTCGTCGGCATCTACTTTAGAAATAGGAATTGCGTTTGCATCCTGAGCACCACCGCAGTTGAATGATACATAACCACCAGCTTGTTGAATTTGGTCGAACGCATTACGGTTTACCATCAAGTCTTTGATGACAGGGAAGGCAGCAGAACGCCATGGTTCAACAGTGATTGTTTCACCATCTTTGAAACGACGCATATACAACTGACAAGTAGTAGCACCTGTTGCAGGACCGTGAGGATGTCCATTGATGAACAAAGAACACATACCGCAGATACCTTCACGACAGTCATGATCGAAAACGATAGGCTCTTCACCCTTCTCAACCAATGTTTCGTTTAGGATATCCAAAGTTTCCAAAAAAGATGTATCAGGAGTAGTTTCAACACCCTCGTATGTTACAAACTTACCCTCTTCTTTCGGGCCGGCTTGACGCCAAACCTTCAAATTGACTTTCATTATATTATCTGTAGCCATTTGTTTTACTTTTTAAATTGATTAAGATTTGTAGTTACGAGTTTGAACCTTGATAGCCTCGTATGTGAGAGGTTCTTTGATTAACTCAGGTGCTTTCTCGTCATTACCTTGATAATTCCAGCAACCAACATAGAAGAAGTTTTCGTCGTCACGTTTTGCTTCTCCTTCTTCTGTTTGGTATTCTTCACGGAAGTGACCACCGCAACTTTCATTACGGCTCAAAGCATCAGATGCGATCAACTCACCCATGATGATGAAATCCTTCAAATGGAATGCTTTATCCAATTCAATATTCATTCCCTCGTCTATCTTACCAGGGATAAACAAGTTAGTTTCGAACTCCTTACGTAAATCTTTCAATTTCTTAAGAGCCAATTCCAAACTTTCCTTTGTACGACCCATTCCAACATATTCCCACATGATGTGGCCTAACTCTTTGTGAATAGAATCTACAGAACGTTTTCCACGAATATCCATCAAAGCCTTTTGATCTGCCTCACACTTAGCTTGAGCATCCATAAATTCTTTGCTATCTGGATTGAAACGAGGAACGGTAATTTGATCTGACAAATAATTCTGGATAGTATAAGGCAATACGAAGTAACCATCAGCCAAACCTTGCATCAATGCAGAAGCACCTAGACGGTTAGCTCCATGGTCTGAGAAGTTACATTCACCGATTGCGAACAATCCCTTAACAGATGTTTGCAATTCATAATCAACCCAAAGACCACCCATTGTGTAGTGGATAGCAGGGAAGATCATCATTGGATTATAATATTTAACGCCATTGATCTCTTTTGCAAATTCGCCAGGATTAACATCTGTAATCTCTTCGTACATATCGAACAAGTTACCATAACGTTGACGAACTACGTCAATACCTAAACGATTGATAGCTTCTGAGAAATCCAAGAATACAGCCAAACCTGTATTGTTTACACCATAGCCTTTGTCACAACGCTCTTTTGCTGCACGAGAAGCAACATCACGAGGAACCAAGTTACCAAATGCAGGATAACGACGCTCCAAGTAGTAGTCACGATTCTCTTCCGGGATATCAGAACCTTTGATTTCGCCACGTTGTAATTTCTTAGCATCCTCAATATTCTTTGGTACCCAGATACGACCATCATTACGCAATGACTCAGACATCAATGTCAACTTAGATTGCTTATCACCATGAACTGGAATACAAGTAGGGTGGATCTGAACGTATGAAGGGTTAGCCATATAAGCTCCCTTACGATAAGCAGCGATAGCAGCTGAACAGTTACATCCCATAGCATTAGTTGACAAGAAGTATGTATTACCATAACCACCTGTAGCCAATACAACAGCATGAGCAGCGAAACGCTCAAACTTACCTGTTACCAAGTTCTTTGCAATAATACCACGAGCACGACCGTCGATCATCACGATGTCATGCATCTCGTAACGATTAAAACTTTTTACCTTACCAGCTTTAATCTGACGATTCAAAGAAGAGTAAGCACCCAACAACAATTGTTGTCCTGTTTGACCTTTAGCATAGAATGTTCTGGATACTTGAGCACCACCGAATGAACGGTTAGCCAAAAGACCTCCATATTCACGAGCGAAAGGAACACCTTGAGCAACACATTGGTCAATAATATTAGCAGAAACCTCGGCCAAACGATAAACATTCGCTTCACGAGCACGATAGTCACCACCTTTTACAGTATCATAGAACAAACGATAAACTGAATCGCCATCGTTTTGATAATTCTTAGCAGCATTGATACCTCCCTGTGCAGCAATTGAGTGAGCACGACGAGGAGAATCCTGAATACAGAAATTTAAGATATTGAATCCCATCTCAGCTAAAGTAGAAGCTGCAGATGCACCGGCCAAACCTGTTCCAACTACGATGATATCCAACTTACGTTTGTTAGCAGGATTCACCAACTTTTGGTGAGCTTTATAGTTAGTCCATTTTTCAGCTACTGGACCTTCTGGAATTTTAGAATTTATTTCAACCATAATATATATCTATTTCAATTAGTAACTAATTAAAGACTTTGAATGTACCCTGCAACAACAACAGCAGCAAACCCTAAGAAAATAAGTGTTGAAACGATGTTTGCACAGCATTTCAAACGTGGGAACCATGTTTTATTATCCAATCCTGCAGATTGAAATGCGCTCCAGAATCCGTGTGTTAAATGGAACCAAATAGCTACAAACCACAAGATATAGAGCAAACAAATAATCGGATTAGCGAATGTCGCTCTGATAAGTGCTGCTCCATCTGCAAACTGACCTGCATACTCAGCTTCACAACCTAATATTTCAGGTAACTGCATCTTTGCCCAAAAATGAGACAAGTGCATAATCAATCCTAATAAAACCACAACACCCAAAACAAACATGTTACGAGAAGACCATTCTACCTTCTCCTGATTGTCCTGAAATGAATAAGCAATAGGACGTGCTTTCTTATTACGCAACGTAAGAATGGTTGCAAAAATAATATGCAAAATGAATCCGCCTGCTAATACTGCCGTACCGACTAAAGCATACCAATTTGCACCTAAAAATTCACAAATCGTATTGTATGCTTCGCCAGAGAAAATGGCAACAACATTCATCGACATGTGAAAAATAAGAAACAAAATAAGGAAAAATCCAGTAATACTCATAACCAGCTTTCTCCCGATTGATGAATCAATTAACCACATAAGTTTTTGAAATTTAATGAATTATTTATTTAATTATTTATTACTAATGCGTTATAAACCAGCTTTTATGAATCATTTGGCAATAATTCATATTACAAAAATATAAAAAAAATTAAATTGTAAGGGTTATACGACCTTTTTTTCAAAATTAACATGAACAGAAATACGTTAAAGGGAAATGCTATAGGTAACTCCTATTTACCGTATAAACAAAAATCTTTATCCATCTGGGGTATGAACTTCGAAACAAATTCTATACACCGCAATAATAGATGACACATCCAATGATAATCACGATGGTGGCTATGCCACAGAATCTACAGAATATCTTGAAATCTTTTAACGCTAATGAATAGTAATTGCTTATACCACTCTTTAGATAGGTTCTAAGCAGTCTGCTCGTTTTAAATAATCGGTACGTCGGAATGAGAAATAGAAATCCCAACGCCATAATGATTAATCCGTATAATATATTGTGTTTCAAAAAGAAAGAGATAAAGATGCGCGTCGGATTAAAAAAGGGTCTATCGATCATTAAGAACACTCCGGCACTTAAATAGATTATACATACAACCAAACTGCAGACAGAAAATAACAACAGCCAATTGGCGATTGATTGTAAACATGCTTTATCCTGTCCTTCCTGCAAATTATCTTGTGAACCAGATTTTTGTATCTCATTTTCTTTATTGTCAACTGTCTCCATATTGTAATTTTATTTTATGTTTTCAATATCACTTTTCTCAATGATAGAAAGTGCATCTTTCGATAGTGTTTCAAGGCTATCTTGAGCTAATCTATTTGCCTGACAGGTGATACTCTTTTCATACAGATTACGAGCATATCTAGCATTTCCAAAGTTACGGTCTTTGTTGGCAACCGCTTTTTTAAAGTGTTCTAGAAGGTACTGGTCTGCTTCTTCTGTTAGTCGATAGCCTCCTTTTTTGGCTCTCTGTACATAAATGTCATGCAGTTCTTGCGGAGAATAATCTGGGAATTCTATATAACGATTGAAGCGGGATTGTAGTCCGGGATTAGATTCAATAAATTGTTTCATCTCATCGGTATAACCGGCCACAATGACTACCAAGCTATCTCGATCGTCTTCCATACGTTTAAGTAACGTAGCAATTGCTTCTCCTCCATAGTCTTGCTCGCCACCACTGGTAAGAGCATACGCTTCGTCGATGAAAAGGACTCCATTGATGGCAGAGTCAATAACTGCATTTGTTTTTGTAGCGGTTTGTCCGACATACTCGGCAATAAGACCCGAACGATCTGTTTCTACCAAATGACCTTTCTTCAAGACACCCAAGTCTTTGTATATGCGTGCCATGATACGTGCTACCGAGGTCTTACCCGTACCGGGATTTCCTGTAAAGACCAAATGATAGGAGACCTGAGCCTCTTGCAACCCCTTATTCTTTCTTGCCTGCTGAACTTTTATGAAATTGGAAAGTGATTTAACTTCCTCTTTCACAGGTCCTAATCCAATCAGTGATTCTAATTCTTTATAAGGATCTTCGGACGATGGCTCTGTAATGGTTATTGCAGGACTTACTGCCTGCACGGTATCTGTCTTATTTATCTTTTCTGTTTCTGTATCATAATCAGTTGGTTCAACTTCATCGGTGTCAACTACCATTGTAAACACTCCACAGAGAAGGAATGAAACGATAACCACCGAACCAATGATTTTTTGCGTTTTACTCAGATTAAATTCCATAATGTGAATATTGTTTGAACGGTGAATTTATAGAACATCACCTTATAAATGTCACTTTTTGTTGTTATGCAAAGTTAAACGAATTTATCTTGTCTGACAAATCTTTCTCATGCCTATAAACAGAAGGTAGGGCAATAGATATAGAATAAGATCCACACTATCATAATGTCCAGGGATGATATGAATTGCCTGCAGAAGCTCCGAAAGAACGCCCGCCATCGGTATAACACACGAGATAAATGCCAACGTACGAAACGATAGGTTCACAAATAATCCATCAATGATTAAAATATAGGCTATACTCCATAAACATCCCGGCAGATTATACACAATAAAATCGGACGGAGGACCCATCGCTCGACGTATGGAAACGAGATAATCGCCCACAACCGTATTGGAAAGCTGATAGAGCAGCGTGTGATTTCTATAGAGTACATAGATTGCTCCACCCAAACCTAAGATGAGCAAGCCCACGATCACTTTGAATTTATTCACGTTATAGCAGAATAACTGCAAGCAACATTACATTCTGTGATATCTGGTATATCGTTTCTTTGACATACCATAATTGGCATAGCAACCACGGTCTTTTTGACCGATTCGGAATTCAAGACCTATCTCATGCGAACCATAACTATCATGTCTTAAATCCTCAAAGATATAATCATAGGAATAAAATATGGAAAAGAATTCAAACGAATAACCGACTCTGATAACAGCCTCGTTAGGGATGCGATAAGCTGCACCGACATAGAAATAATCTCGTGGATGAGAATCATAATCATTCACATAATAGAAATCAAAACCTATCTGATGCTTCTGAACATTTTTAGACCCTTCATCTCCTTTAAACAGATAAAAGGCATACGTAGGTGACAATCTCCACCATTCCTGAGACTGGAAATTTGCATTAAAGAATCCATAGAATATCTTGTTCATGGAAACATTATCCGTTCCTTTCAACAAATGATTGGCAGCAAAACCAAACTCAAAATTTTGCAACAGGAACTCCACACCGACATCAATATCAGGTGCACTTCCTTTCTCCAATTGTTCAAGCACACTATTTCTGGTAGGTGTATTATTCAACGTATATCCAAGGTCTATCTCCGACTCCTTATACCCTTTGGTCATCATTCCCACACTCATTCCGAAGTTAATATAACTATCGGGGGCAAAAGGTACACAAAAAGCATAATCCACTTTAGGATTTGCGATGTATTGATAACCTATCTTATCATACAACATATTGATACCTACCTGAGAGTGAGCACCTAAGAAGAAATATTTTCCTGATATAAATAATGATAAAGGGGCACCATCCAAACCAACCCATTGGAATCTACCTCCAGTCGTTATGGTTGCATATTGTAACTCTGGAATATAGCCTGGATTATGATATGCATACTGCAATTGCTTATTGGCAAAGAAAGGGGCTTCCTGTCCCATCATCCAGCACAGATGGAACAAAAGAACAATAGTTGCAATTCCTCTTTTCATATATCTTGACTCTATCATATTCATACCATTAATCATTTATAAGCGTTACGTAACCTGTCTTGATTTGCTCAACACCTTCGCTATAGTAGTGTACTGCATAGAAATAGGTATCGTCAGATGCCGGCTTACCTTTATACGTTCCATCCCAGCCCACTCCTTCATATATCAAGGTACCTACACGGTCGAAGATACGAAGTTGATAATCTTCCATAAAGATGGATCCGCTCTCTGCATAGTATGTATTTGGTATCTTAATATCTGAGTCAACTGTCACTATAGTCTCAAGATTTTTCTGACAACCAAACTCATGTTCTACATTCAAACGAACTGTCAATGGTCTGTTGTAAACAAATGTCTCTCCAAAATAGTCGTGTATAACCTTTGCACCATACTCAGTTGTGCCATCTCCAAAGTTCCAGTAGAACGTTAGATTTTCATCCTCTGATGTTGGTATCGTAGAGAAGTTCATGTGAGGATGTTCCTTATCCATGCTCTTACCCGACTCCAATGTGCCATCTTCGTTGAGAGCCAATATCGTGAAGTTAGGAATAGAAGCTACATTAACATACACATCTTTTGAACCGAGACAATTGTTAACATCCGTAACATTCACTGTCAACTTATCAGATTCTGTAGGATAATATGAATAAGCAACCGAATCTGAAACCAACATAGAATCATTCAGCCACCACTCATATTTCCTTAGATTATTATTCTGAATATGAAGATTAGCTTCGGTACCTAAACATACATTTACATCATTTACCTCCACATCAATCTTCTTATATGTATAAGCACTGAACTGAAGTGTATCCCTACATCTCATAACTGATTCTGTAATGATTACCTCATAAGTGGCTGAATCCATAATCGGTTGTTGATATGTATCGCCTGAATATACATTTCCATCGGCTATATTATACCATTCAAATTTAGAATCATTCTCTGCTTTTATCGAGAAATCTGTTATCTCTCCATAGCAATAGAGCGGTTTAACCTTTGATAAGGTGATCTTACCTGGTGAATGCATCTTGATGTATAATGAGTCTTTCACCTTACATCCATTCTCATCCTTTGCAATAAAGGTATAAGTACCTGTTGTGCCAATATTCGACGTCAATCTCTCCGTATGACCTTCTGTAACATTATACAAAGAATCGATTGAATAACTAATGTTATGTTTTCTTACAACATCAGAGAAATAGACAGGATTCTTAGCACATGTATCGAATGTGAAGGATTCAAACTTCACTGCAGGATGAATCGTAACCGTCAACAAGGTATCACGGCTGACACAGTTTGTAATGTCTTGTACCTGACGAACTTGATAATATCTTGTTCCTGAAAGGTCAGTTTTTACAATCGTAGTAACCGTATCAACCAAAGATTCTGCAACATTTTCCCATACCAATCGAAGATTATTCTGCGTTGGGTTACCTACCAACTCATGCAAACCTGTGTTTTGACAGAAGGTTTGATCTTCTACCTTAGGTACTTCTGGTTGTTTATAGAATGTCAACTGAGTTGTCGCATCCGCCGTACATGTCAATCCATCAGATGTATAGGAGTAATTTACCTTATAGAGACCACTCTCATCTAAGGCACTTGCATTGGCTGTTACATCACGATTGCCGTTGCTTACCAATGTAAAGGCATCTGCATCTATCAAGGCAGTCATTGTCTTGGCCTTTGCTGAATATTTTGCCAATTGAACCAGATTGATTGTATTTGGCAAACATGTTGACGAATCTGGTATAATAGCTTCAATCTGTGGATAAACCTTAACTGTTACTGGTGTGTAATCACTCTCACATCCTGTTATAGTATTCTTTTGCTTAATATAATACTGAATGGATTCATCGGTTTGAATAGAGAAATGTGCTATCTCTGTACTATCGAATAACACTTTCTTTGCAGCATCAAACCATAGTATTCGCAATCGCTCATCCGATGAAGTAAGGGTAGGCAGCGTCATCTGTATATCCTCTCCATCTTTTTGCTGACATAGACGAATCACCGTATCTGGTATGATTTGTGGATTAGGATTTACTGTCACAAGTACATCTATACTATCTTGGCAGTAAAGTGTACCCATCTTCATTTCTCCGATCAAACGGAATGTCTCCGTCTGTTTCACAGCATCTGCAAATGGGAATTCCTCACCTTTGCCTATCACACCGTTTTCTCTTCTCCATGTATATTCACTTGCATTTATTGCCTTCAAGTCTGGCACAACATCTCCGTAGCATATCTCCTTCACTCCAGTCGTTGATACTTGTAATGAATCATATACTTTCACCTCAATTGTATCTTGTCTCACACATTTCGACTCTGTCTCATTCGCCTCTATCAAATACTTACCTGTTGTCAGTACTTTTGTAGGGTCTGTCACCTGTTGATTAACACCCGATGCCGTAATCAGATAGTAGTTGTAATGTTTCTCCTCGTCACTTCCACCGAAGTTACCCTCAACAGACGCTGGAAGATCAACGGCTACATTGTAACAGCTCTCTAATAATCCTACAGGTTTAAACTCTATCTTCTTACGTACATCCATCGTGAACGTATCTGCTTCACTATAACAATGGTTGGTTGTATCCAATGCACGTAAGATATACTCCTTCGTACCATCTTTCTCTGTACTGACAATCAACTCATCTGATACTTGGCGCAGCGTACTGGTTGCCCACTCGAATGTCTGGTCGTAGGTGCCGGTACCTTTCTTCTTAGCCGTCAGCGTGATGTCGCCGATGCCTTGGCACACGATCGTGTCGCCCACCAGCTCAGGCTTGCTAGGTTGTTTGTAGAACTGAACGGACACAGCCTGTACCAATTCGCAGCCCTTATCATCCTTGTAGTAAACCTTCAGCTTGCTGTTCTCTGTAATCGCTGTCTCGTTCTCTATCTTCTCGCTGCCATTCATTGTATATTGATAGCGAGGGTTCGTGCCTCCGTAGATGCTCTTGTTCAAATCCTCCATCAGATTATAACTAAATGGTTGGCAAATCGTATCTGGATCCACCCAACGACTCCGTATCTGTGGATTCACCGTAACCGTCATCTTTGATGCCGGGCTTACACATCCTGTCGCCTTGTCTATCTGTACTGCACTATATTCCGTTACACCATCAACAGTGATATCCTGCAAAAGATCATCCTCCTTCTGTAAAGTATCACCCGACGCATTCATCCATACTATTGTATAGTTGCTAATCGTTTTTGCACTACGATTAAAGTTAATCTTAACACCACTCGACGTTGTATCTTGACAGAACTGTACTGCCGTGTCACCGATCATGGCAGGTAAGCTATCGACTATAATCTTCACATCAATACTATCTGCACAATACTCAGTGCCAAGTTTCATTTCTCCGATCAAACGGAATGTCTCCGTCTGTTTCACAGCATCTGCAAATGGGAACGATTCGCCTTGACCTGTCACGCCATTTTCACGTCTCCATGTATATTCACTTGCATTTACTGCTTTTAAGTCAGTTACTATATCACCAAAACATATCTCACGACTACCCACTGTTGATACTTGAAGTGAATCATATACTTTCACATCGATTGTATCCTGTCTCACACACTTCGACTCCATCTCACTGGCTTCTACCAAATATTTACCTGTAGTTAATACATGACTTGGATCCGTCAATTTCTGAAGAGAGCCGGCTGCTGTAACCAAATAGTATGTAAAGTGTTTCTCCTCGTCACTACCACTATAGTTACCTTCTACAGATAATGGAAGGTCAACTGCTACATTGTAACAACTCTCTAATAATCCTACAGGTTTAAACTCTATCTTCTTGCGTACATCCATCGTGAAGGTGTCCGCCTCGCTGTAGCAGTGGTTCAGCGTGTCTATGGCGCGCAGTATGTATTCCTTCTTGCCGTCCTTCTCCGTACTGATCACAAGCTCGTCAGACTGCTGGCTCAGCGTGCCGCTCACCCACTCGAATGTCTGGTCGTACGTGCCAGTGCCTGTCTTCTTTGCCGTCAGCGTGATGTCGCCGATGCCCTGGCACACGATCGTGTCGCCCACCAGCTCAGGCTTGCCTGGCTGCTTGTAGAAGCGTACAGATACCGGCTGTACCAGCTCGCAGCCCTTGTCGTCCTTGTAGTAAACCTTCAGGTCGCTGTCCTCCGAGATGGCTGTCTCGTTGTCTATCTGAACGCCCTTGTTCGTCGTATATTGGTAGCGTGGGTTCGTGCCCCCGTAGATGCTCTTGCTCAGATCCTCCATCAGATTATACGTGTATGGCTGGCAGATCGTCTCTGGATCCACCCAGCGGCTGCGTATCTGCGGACTCACTGTGACCGTCATCTTCGATGCCGGACTCACACAGCCCGTCACTCTGTCAACCTGTACGGTATGATATTCAGTTATACCATCCACAGTGATATCCTGTGAAAGATCATCCACCTTTTGTAAAGTATCACCCGATGCATTCATCCATATTATCATGTAGTCACTGATCTCCTTCGCACTGCGGTTGAAGTTGATTGTGACAGCATT
>Ga0247610_10001594_pt1 | contig 27924 bp, 46 predicted proteins | sample 174DNAGHGhighgp2_FD_193483 | JGI IMG/M metagenome (GOLD analysis project Ga0247610, IMG submission 193483) | Sheep rumen microbial communities from Palmerston North, Manawatu-Wanganui, New Zealand - 1742 DNA GHGhigh gp2 | ecosystem: Host-associated > Mammals > Digestive system > Stomach > Rumen...
TCTTTGTTTTTTCTAAACACCAACCAAATAGACACGGTTTTTACTAAAAGAGATAAAGACAAGTTAATTTCAAAAGCCTCATAAACCTTTCCTTTGTAATGCTCAACCCCTTTTGATGTAAAACTTAATCCAAAACCAATACAATATTTTACGTGGCTTGCATAGGTTATTGAAATAGAAAATCTACCTAAAATAAACTCTTTAAAATTTATCATTTTCCACCTACCTTTATTAAACTCTTTGTCCAGTCATTAGTAGGGGAGATATCAAAACAATGTAATGGACAAATTAACCCGTCATCAATTCTCCATATATCATATAATACTGGTCTACATATAGGTTTTTGTTCAAACCAAACCCACGAACCGTTTTTATCCATAGCAACCCAACCTTTTTTCATAAATGGTATAATGTCTTGTATGTTAATCATTGTTTTTCCCCAGTAAAACATATTGTCCAACACCGTCAGTAGATAATTCTATTCTACAATCCGTTATTTCTTCTTCTCCACTTTCTGTTTTTGTTGCTACTACTAACTTCGGACTTCTTTCAATTTCTACAATATCTTTAAGTCTTTCTAAAAGTTCTTCTGCTGTCATTCTTTATTCTCCGATGTTTTTATAATTTCAATCATTGCAATATTTTTAGTATTAAAAAGAATAGTTGTTTTACCATCTGATTGAGGTAATTCTATTATTTTATTTTTTGATAATGCTTCTTTTAGTGTTTCTATATAATTTTCTGCAAAAACCGAAATTGTATAATTATACATTCTTTCTTGAGTGCTATATACTGTAACATTATAATTTATTGATAGTTTCATTCTTCATTCTCCCTTAAACTCCTTACTGTTTACGGCTTCTTGCCAAGTCGGATATTCGGCGACTAATACCGTATATTCTTGTATATCATTATTTCTAGCCCATTCCCAAGTTTCTCCGTCTTGAAAAATAAGGTCATATCTATAAAAATTAAAGTCTTTGGTTGGTGGATATTCTTTTGTTACAACAACTATATCAATTTCACTCTTTTCTTTAAACTCGTAAACCTGTCCTACTTTTATCATTCTTCATTCTCCGTCCTAAATAAATCATCGATGTTTGCTTTACTCTTGCCGAGATAGGTAAAATCTTGTAAAAGTGTTTTTTCCCATTTTTCTTTTCCCCACCAACAGCCAACAACTTGATTATTTCCATTTTTATATAATAGAAATACATAATATTCAGGACATTCATAGCTTGCTATTGCAGAGATATAGTATTCTGTTTTAAATTCTTCATATTTGTATAACCACACATCTCCGACTTCTGGCTTATCTTTACTCATCTTCTAACCTCATAACGTTAATTATTACAATGCTTCTAAAATCATTTTCTTTGATAATATACTTTCCTATTTCTGATATAGCTTTTGATGTTATTTTATCACAGTTTAACTCTAACCAACAACTTCCAAAGCCTGTTTGCAACGTTTTATTTTGAAAATTATAAGAAACGAAATATTTACTCATTTTACTCCTCACAAACATCATCAATTATTTTGTTATATTGCTCTGCAAAAAGCATACCTCTCAATGTACCGGCTTTTTCTGCCTCTATAAGCCCCTGCTTAATAAAAGGCGCTTGCGCCCTCAATCTTTCTCGCTGTTTATTGATACATTTTAATTTGTGAACTAATACCTGTATTTGAGTTTGAAGCTCCCATACGGTTACTTGTTCTAGTGTTTCTTTGTCAACCATTGTTTTCTCCTTTCAAGTGATTGTGAAACGGCTCTTTATAGAGCCGAAACATAATTACTCGTGTTGATATTTTACACCGTTTACTGTTGATAATTTTTTCCATTTGCGTTTTTTGTTTATTAAAGACTTCTCAAGAGCCATATAGCAGATTATACTATGTAAGTTTTTTTCTTCTCCTATTTTTTCATTAATGTAAGGTTTTATAACCTTTTCTACAAATCTAGGAGCAAAACGAGCAATACCTGCCGCCACAATAATCATATCAGCCAACTCACGAGCTTCTTCAAGGCAATTTTCAGCTTGCTCAAACTCCTCTTGTTCGTCAACAAACTTATCTAATTGTGCTTCTAAGGTAATATCCTTAAACGTTTCAGTATGTTCTTTTGTGAGAATTGCCATCAACTCTCCATAGGTTTCAGGCTTGCGAGCTTCAATATTTTCTTCACGACTCTTTTTCTCTTTTTTCATAATATCCGGCATAATTACCGTTTCAATAATCTCTTTCATTGTTTTGTTTTCACAATCTTCAGAGTTCAATTTACCGACTTTTATCGTCATCTTTTTTCCTTTCAATTACAGTGTTAAGTTCTTTGTTTAGTTCTTCTGCATCCTCAAGAGTAAGAGATATGCGAAAAGGATTATAGCCATCATCGGCCAAAATAACAATCATATCTGAGCTGTTATCACTCATCACTTTGATTGTCAGATTGTTCTTCTTGCTGTACATTGTTTTCCTCCTCTGTTTCAGCGGTATTTTCTGCATCGGATTCCTCTGCATCTTCAAGACCGAGTTCTTGCTGTACGGCACTACACAATACTTTTGCGTTAAAATCTTCTAACTGTACAGCGCTTGCATAAGCCAAGAGCATATCTTTTGTAATACCCTTATCTTTTGCCATATCAATCGTATCTTTGATACATTCTTTTGCTCTATCAAGCGAGTTTTTATATTGAATATATTGCTCACCAAACTCTCTAAGAGCAACAGCAAAGCCTTTTTTATTCTTCTCATCGGCTTCAGCCACTACCTGCTCCATTGTTGCTGTTTCTTCAGATACAACCTCACCGGTTTCTTCTTCAAAAATATCACCGCTACCACACTTCGGGCAACAATTCTCTATCGGCTCATCAAACTGAGCACCACAATCATTACAACTATACATTTTATTCTCCTTTATATAAAAGTTTATTATAATATTTACAATTATATTCCCATAAACAACCTACAATCTGCTCTTGCTGGCTTGTCTTGTATCTTTCATAATCCCTACGTGCCATTTCTCTATCAAACCCAAATACAATTCCAGTTACTGAGGTCATTATCACAACTACAGCCGTTAAAAAATAAAATAATTCTTTCATATCTATTCCCCTAAAAAATTCTTAGTCCAATTATTAAAATCTTCTGTTACACGGTCAAATTCAGCCTGCTTAATTGCTTGTGGCAGATTATTCATAGTGTTTTCTAATTTCAAATAATAATCTTTTGCTGTTTTATTATTCTCAATCGGTAAAGATGCCAAACATTGACCGTAGTCATCTGCTGATAAAATTTCATACACAAGATTTACAACCTCATCTTGCAAATCTTCTAATATATAATCTGCTCTTGCGATTTTATCATAAATATCACCGTTTAACTTACGATGTTTTTTAATTAATGCCAGTGCGGCAAATGCTATTTTATTCATTATAGACCTCCATTCTGTTAATTACATTTTTGTTTATAACACTAATATTTTTAATAGTCAATACTTTTTTTAATAAAAATTAAAAAATTTTTTTTAATCCCTTTGTTGTTATTGTTTAAATATATATATTTTTTCTTTATTTTAAACTTCTTTTTTTTATCCACAGGGTTATCAACATCTTATTAACATCTTATACAAGACTTATACGAAAAGTTACCCATAAGCTCTTTTTTTAGCTTCATACGTTCATTTTGATAAAACTCTTTTTCAGTTAAGTTATTGAATAATAAATAATCTCTAAACTGCATACGCATCATCTTTTCAAGATATTGCTGAGTATCGTAGTCTATCTCAAGGTATATTTTGCCATCGTGCAATAAGCGGTGTTCTTCAGGCGTTAAAGGCGCTATGTTTCGTAAATCCCACCTTAACAGCTTATTCTTGCGTGAATATATATGATGTCCTACACACCCACGCTTACCGCTGTATATTGAGCGTTGACGTGAGGCCCACTCCTGCACCAGTTTATCTAGTTCGTGTTCTATGTTACTTGCCGCCATCTTCTTTACCCTCATAATGATTATCTACTTCGCTTTTAGTTCGCTCGCTAAAAGCTAAACTTGTATTTTGTGGCACAACTAAGTTAGGTATATCCCATTTTATAGATTGTAATTTATCAACTAACTCATCTAATGTAGTACCCTCAGGTATATCTATTGTTACTGTTTTACAACTCCAAATATTTTTCATTTTTTACCTCCTTAAAATAAAGTTAATTGTTTTTGAGCATCTTCAAGCCTCTTTACTGAGGCCTCATAATAATCTTTATCTTTTTCAATACAGATAAACCGCCTCTTTAGATTATGGCAAGCTACAGCCGTTGTACCTGAGCCTGAAAAGCAATCTAACACTAGGTCGTTTTCTTTAGTAATATTTGATAAAATTCTTGTAATAATTGACACTTTTTTTTCGTTTGGGTGATTGGTTTCTTTTTGGTTATCCACCAAAAAATAAGGAATTTTAGATTGGTAATTCTTACAATAATCTATTTGCCGATCGCACAAGTGAAAAATATATTCGTTAGATAGCCAAGTATTGTTTGTAAATGGTATCGGATTTTTTTTGCAGATTGGCAAAACATAGTACATTAAACCTTTTTTTTCGGCAAAGTTTAAAACCTTTATAATATCAAGCCTCGCTCCGCATAGTATCATATTAGGAAATTTACACTTTGAGAGCAATAGAGATAAGAAATCATCTATAAACCAATCTTGATTACAGTACTTTTTCATCTCTTTATAAATGGCTCGTTTTGCGCCTAAACCACCGCCTTGAGGCTCTAAAGTGTAAGGTGGATCAGTCAACACTAAATCAACCGACTTATCCGGCAACTGTTTCAGAATATCCATACAGTCAGCATTGATGATTTTGTTTTCTAAATCTGCTATATCCATCAGTATAAATCCTCCTCAATTTCAAAATCACCCTCTTTGCACTTCTCAATATAAAGTTGATGAAAGTCTAAATCATTATATGTTACCGGCGGACTATTCTCAAGCCAAGCACTTTTCATACCGTACATATCACGATACTTACAGAATAAATCTTTTGCCGTTTGTATTCTTTTATCTGCTATCTGCCAAAGTTCAGTACATTCACCAAACATTCTGAGCCTTGTATTCGGTATTTTTCTATCAATAAAGAATATACCCGGATTATAACCTTGTATCTCTGATACAAATTTTTTCTGTTCAGGCGTACCAAATACCGGCAATTTATTCTCTATTGCAAACCGGATAGCTTTTTCATAAAATCTAAGCTGAATATATACAGCGTACTTAAAGATATAATCTTGTACATACTCATCTATGTTTTTGAAGTTGTTTTTTTCAAAAGTTTTCAAATCAATAAATCCGCTGAGCCTCAAATAGTCAATTCTACATTTACACGGTATTCCATCTTCTTCCCAAAATATAGATACTTCAGGATAACCACCCTCAAAAACGTGAGGCGCTAACCATTTATTAACATATCCGGCGTGAGTTATTAACTTATTATACTTATCAAACGATATAGGCAATTTGCCCTTAGCCTCAAACTCTAACCAGTTCCGATAAGCCTTTGAGCTTTTACCTAACATCTCACAGTATTCAGGTATAACTATATATCTATCATTAAATACCTGTTCACCCTCTAAATATAAACAGTGAAACATTTTACCATCATCTAAGAAGTTTGTTTTTTTCGGTACATACAGCGGATTATACACAGAGTTAAACCAAAAATTTACCGGTGATTGTAAAAGCTCTTTGATTCCTGTTGATGATAAACCCTCTTGAGCGTGGTACTCATCTTCGGGCATATTAAAGTATATTCCGCTTTTCATTTTTCTTCCTCATTATTATTTGATAAGCCTCTATTCTACCCTCAATTATCGGTTTCATAACTTCAGGAGAACACTCTTTCAAAAGTCTAAGCACTTCTAAATATACTTCAAGTTTTATTTTTATTTCATCCATTTTGACCTCCATTCACAACCTTTATAATTCATTATTTTTATGTTGTCAAGATATTTTTTAATATTTTTATGAAAAAAAGTATTGACTAATAAAAATAATAGTATTATAAGGGTACTGTATTCAATAATTTTATATGGAGGCAAAAAATGGATACTGATAAAAATTTAATGTTGACTTTAGAGCCGATGCAAGTTGAAAGCTATCGCATTGATGAGAGAGCTAAACTTATTTCTGTTACTGATGCTGTCAGCTATGATACAGCGGTTACCTTTTTAAAAGAAGTTAATACCAAACTAAAAGACTTTAAAGCTCAGCGTGACAAATACATTAAACCAATGAAAGATAGTATTAAGGCTATTGATGAACGCCTTAAAGAGCCTATCAAACTTCTTGAAGATACAGATACAACCCTGAGAGAAAAACTTAATAACTATTTATCTGAAGTACGCAAACAAGAGGAGCAACGCTTAGCTCTTGAGCGCAAAAAAGCTGAAGATGAGGCCCTTAAAGAGATTGATAACCTTGAGGGTATTAAATCTCAGGCCGGTGAATATGATGAGGTTACTCAGAAAGCTATTCAACGTACTATTGAGAATAAACAAAATAAAGCTATTGAGGCCACCGCCTTTGTAGAAAAAATCAATTTATCCACAAACTCTGCATCAGTTTCTATGGTATGGGATTTTGAAGTTACTGATAAATCTAAGTTACCTTTAGAATATCTGAAAGTGGATGAAGTCGCTATCCGTAACGCTATTCGTAACGGTGAGCGTAATATAGCAGGGGTTAATATTTATCAAAAACCGCAAATTTCATTAAGATAGGAGATAGTGATGAATAAAATTTATAGATATAATGATTTGATTTTTGTTGAGGGTGATACAAAATCAGGATATTTAAGACCTTTTGAGGCAAAAACTTTGCGTATGAGAGGAGCCGGCTCAGCCGCTACTTATGAAAAATATAGGGATTCTTGGCAACTTATAGGCACTTTAGGCCAAACTCACCGTATTGATGGTGATAGATTAGTTGTTTTGCGTAAGAGAGCATCTAACCCTAAAACCACAAATAGAAGCGTATCTTTTCCTTTAACCCTTTTGGAAAGGCTTGATAATTTAGCTCAAGAGCAGGACCGCTCTTTTTCTTGGATTGTCATTAAACTTATTTCAAAAGGCTTAGGAGATGATAAATAAAAGCGTATTCGGTGATTATCAGGCCACTGAGTTAATTGAGGCCTTTGGCAAAAAAAAGCCGGTTACAGTTCTAGCCGGCTCACCTAAAAGAGCTAAAATATACCTCAAGTTAATTCAAGAACACGCTAAACTCTTTGAAAAAAGAAAAACAAAAATAGCAAATTATAAGCCTTGACAATTACCTTTAAGGAGTTCATAATGAGATTGTTCTTCGTTAAGACCTCCTTTCATTTAACAAGAACAGCCCTCAGAAAACTGAGGGCTTTTTTTATCGCTCATTAAAGTTAATCTGTAGTTGTCTTGTTTTAGGTTTTCTGTCACGCAAATAATTCTCTAACCCCTCATTCCTAATTACTTTTGGCGTATATTCAGGCCGTGTGCGTTTTAATTTTTCGTAAACTTCCGGCAACTTCATTTCGTCATAATATCCGATGTCATCGCCTTTTTGGCTTACGATAAAGTGCGCCCATTCGCCGTCAATACGCATTAGATAAGCGTGCCGGATAAGTTTTAACCGTTTTGCACGTTTGGCATCTTGTTCCTGTTCTTCGGCCGGATAATCCGGAAAATTTAACCTTAATTCTTTCACTTTTGCACCTCGTTTAACTTAATCGCGCATTCGACAGCATCGCCGTATGTTACAACGTTGGCCAAACAATTTTCTTTGATGCGCTCGTTGTTATTTTGCACCGTTGAGCAGCCGCCGGACGTCATCAGGCAAAACAGTATTATAGCAATCACAATCACTTTTAACGGTTTTAATAACCGTTCTAACCTTTTCGATTGTTTCGGTTGCGCGTTCCTGCGCTGCATTAAATTTTTGTATTTCATCTTGATAACCCTTTATTTTGTTATTTAAGGCGATTATTTCGCCATTGGCGGCGTTTAATTCTGTTTTAAGGTGTTTGTTTGAATAAAACAGAATCGCGCTTGTAACCGCCAAAAGAACCAAACTAATCAACAATATCCGCGTCATCTTGAGGCTCCGGTATTTCAATGTAATCCTCTTGCTTTCTGCCGTCCTCTAAACTGACAGAACCATAGCAAAGTTTTGTTTCCTTATGCTCAAGCAAAAAGCCTTCGTCTGCATAAAGAATTGGTGTTAATTTACCATTATACATTTCTTCTTTAATATACATTTTATTTTTACTCCTGCTGTTAGTTTTTAAGTCTTTAAGTGTTCGGTATCTCCAAAACGGGTGCCACAAAGCAACTGGAAGTCTTGCCGTCCATTCTCGTCTCGCCGTGCTTGCTGATGGTCCACACGTTGTACATGCTAGCCTGCGATGAACTATATAATCTGGTCGCCAATGTCGCAATATCAAGCGACGAATAACTTGATTTGCTGGTGTCCGCATTGCTTATCTCAGCGCGGTTCGTGCAAATATAGAAAAGTTCGCAAATGTTCGGTAACTGTCCGTAATAGGTTGTGCCGTCAATTACAAACGATTTACTTCGGCAATGTGAAACCGCTTCGGACGTATAACTCTTTGCGGTGCACCAGGATAAAATCTTGTCACAGTTGCTGGTTGCGGTGTCTGTGTATGTATTTGCTATTAAATCAACGCCGACACCGTTCATGTCGTATACGGCTAAATTTGTGACGGTTCCTGTATCTGACGTCCATTTGGCTGATGCAAGTCTGTATTGCGCGTCAAGGCAAACAATGGCGTATTCATTGTCGTTGGCGTCCGTGAAAAATCCGCAAACGGAGCCGATTTCGTTGTTGCTGTCGTCTTTGATGCGGTCTAACAGCTTATATTTTCCGCTATGTCCGCCGCCTGCTTCCAGCGTTCCGGTCACGCCCAGGATGGTAACGTCTTTTTTGATGTTTCCAGCAACAATATTTGCATCAATGCTCGAAGTAACAGCCGCTACGTTTATCGGGCTATATCCGTCTGTACCGCTAGGTGCAGTAATTGTTTGCGCAGATGTCGTAGGCGTTACGTTCAACGAAGTAATTACAGGACTACTTCCCCCGCCTCCTGATGGTGCCGCTATTCCTAAATATTGTTCTTCTTCAAATTTAAGCATTATCCACCTCTACTACGTTAATTACAGAACTGCTAAATTGCGCTCTCAGATATAAATTAGATGTTCCCTTTTGAAAAGTAGCATACTTATTCATCAATAAAGGCTCTCCATCATCGTTGCTATCTGATGGTTTTGATGTGTTTTCTTGCAATAGCACAGCATCATTACCTCTATTATAAATTCTATATGTTGATGTTCCTGCTGAACTACCTAAAAAAGTTTCAAAATCAATCCACTTATTTGTGATAGTATCTTTTTTTTCTTGCATATTTTTTCTCCTAATCAATATTGTTAAAGAATAAATGATTACCGTGAATATAACACGGTATTTTACCTACAGCCCATTTAGGTTTTGCACAAGCTCTAGGGTTATAATAATGAGTTGCGCCGCCTGTTATATCTTTATATACACCACCGGCTACCTGTTTAATTATTTCAAGCTCTCTCTTGAGTTCAATATATGTAAGTTTAGGAAGTCTTGCACATTGAGGATCGTTTTTATTCCAACAAGAAAACTGCCACGGCTTTTTACAAGTTTCAGCTATTGTCTTACCGGCAAACCATTTACCTGAGTTCAGCCTGTTGATAACTACACAACAAACAGCCCTCATACCCTCATCATCTTCACCACGAGCCTCAGCCCATAAAGTTCTTGCAAGTGTTAAAATATCTTCTTCAGTCATTTCATACTCCAAAGGTTAGCATACTCTGTAATAGAGGTATAAGCTCTATTATTTTTTCCCAATTATAAGCTATGATAAAAGAAGTTGCAACAATTAATATAAAATAAAACAAGCTAATAAGATTATACCTTATCAGCTTTGCTACTCTTTCGTGCTTTTCTAGTTTCTTCATACTTAGCCTCCTCTTGTAAAGCTCTTGCTTTAGCTTCACGATACCGCCAATAGAAGAAAGCAAGCGATATACAACTGATTAAAAAGGCGTTAATCTGAGGCATAATGTCCGTTATTGTTGTCAACAAGTAAGACAAGGTTATTCCAAAAACTGAAGTAAGCCAAGCATCTATTTTTAACAGCATCTTATTCCCCATAATTAACGCCCTCTTATTAAATATAACGCTTTAATTTTAAATATGTCAATACCCTAATCACATTTTGCTAAAAACCACCTCTTAGCCATATCGTGAGGCGCATCTATATCATCAAGGAACATATAGGCATCTTCAATATAATCCTCGCTTGATTTTCCCTGTTTATATCTGTCAGAATATTGCATATTTAAAACATAATACCAGTCTGCCGGATCAAATTTATAGCCTTTAGAGTTCATTACTCTTGATGTTTCATCATAGCTCCATTTTTCACCAGATGAGCCATCTCTATTTTTCATCATAGATACAGCATACTCAGCCGTTTCTCTTGTAAAATGAGGATTTACCAGTAAATCAACTTTCATTAAGAATTTATCAGCAAGTTTGGAATCCGTTTTGCGCACTTCTTCTGTAAACCAGTTAATTTTATCCACAAGTCTATCCATACCATCTATATCAAGATTGCCGATATACTTTGTAATAAGTTCTTTGAAAGTCATATTAAGCCCCCTTTGCTTCATTACTTAATACGTTTGTCAGCGTAATATGAGGTGTATCGTTTTCAATGTACCGGCCTTTATATTTATTTCGGCATACACCTAAAATATCTGTTGTTATAGGATAACCCCAAATATCAACTACCGGTACAGCGGCACCGTTAATAGTTATTGTTACCGGTACAGGCGCACCTGTTATAACTCCGTCAGGATCAATAGTCATAATCAAACAAAACGGATCAAAATTACCTACGTTTGTTGCGTTAGTTACGGTTAATAAACCTGCCGCACTTAACGATGATGTTCTATGAACATAAGGACAAATACAAGCCATTTTCTTCTCCATAAAATAAGGCGGAGCGGTTAAACTCCGCCATTTTCCTAACCGTTAAAGCCACAACCACAGCCACCACAATTACAGAACGGTGAGCGGCCTGCATCATAACTCATTGAGTTAGGATATCTAACCATTCCGTTTGTAGCCTGAGCCAATTCAAGACGTTGAATTTTACCTTGCAATTCTTCAATCTTGTTTTGAGCCATTGTAGCCTTGATTTCGTTAAATCCGTTATTCATATTTGCAATTACAGCGTTTGTATTCTGTAAAGCATCATAACGATTTTGCGCAGTCGTTTCTTGAATTAACATCTTTGTATCACAACAACACTGATTAGCGTTAGCAATACCGAGTTGAACTTGTGAAGAAACACCGTAAATATCTCTTGCAAGTTCACTATATTTGTCTTGCAACACATTCAGAGTATCGTGAAACGTTTGATTGGTTGCGGCAATACCTTGAGCGCCAACGTTATTTACGGCCGTCAAAATATCTCTTGACTGATTACCTAAGTTCAGTGCATCAAAACCACGTTGTACGTCATTTTGAGTTGCTAAATTCTGATAACCGATAGCATTATTGAAGCCCCAACCGCCTCCGCCTGCCATCAAAACAATCAAGAATAAGATAGCCATAATACCAGTGCCATCTCCACCACCTAAAAATCCGTTATTGCCTCTACCAATAGAAGCAATATCGGCAATACTTAATCCATTTCCATTTTCCATTTTTATTACTCCAATAAAGTTAAAACCAATCAAGGACTTATTTCAAACCGAGTTGCCTTGCCTGTTGCTCGGTGAGGATAGGGGCGTTAATATCGATCCCTTTTGACTTAGCCATATTCAGAATAGTCTGTAACTGTTGCTCTGAGTTTTTACCCTGCATCATTTGATTAAACTGAGCCATCATAGGATGATTTTGTAGTTGCCCTCTTAAAAACATATTTATAAGCATCTGTATCATTTCACTTCTCCTTGTTCAGGGTTAGCGATTTTCTTTTTGATAATTTCTATTTCTTCTAAGATTTTCTTGAGGTCCGTTTTTTCTTCTTTGCCTTGTGAAAGAGAGTAATTTTCAACCTCTATATTGCCGTCATTATTCATACGCCGTATATATACCTCTTTTTTATCTCTATTGATTCCAAGATAAAAAACATTCGGCATTATATTAAGCCCGGCAAGTTCTTCAGGTGATTTTACAAAATAGCAAGAGGCTTGTGATTGAACCTGTTGCGTTACGTTTTGAATAGGCTGTTGATAGCTATTATAGCCATTGTTAAAGCCAAAATTATTGTAATTGTACATCTTTATCTCCTAACATTTCTAATATTAAAAGCATTTGTAAACGTGTAAAATAAAACATAAGCTACCTCCGTGTTACAGAGATAGCTTAGCCATTTTAGGAGAATAAAAGAATTGTGTTAGGTTTGCTCTTGAGGTGAAGTCATCAAAGCCTTTATAAAGAACATATTTATATATGGTATTGCTCTTGTTATGATGTTCTCTTGTAGTGTTGAAACATATCTTTGAGATAAACTCAAATTATAAGCCATCACTTTATGAGGTGTTACTTTTTCGCCGCAATATTTCATTACAAGATACTTTTTATCAAAATCAGAAAGAGGGAGCTTATTGATAAAATCCTTTAAGACTTCCTTATCAGGATAGTCAGCTAAAAAATCTTGAATAAATTCCCTCTTAAAATTACTCATTTTTTTATAACGCTCAATAAACCACGAGGCGCTTTAGGAAAGCGAGGATTTAACCCACGATATTTTACCTTAACGTGTACTTTTTGCTCTACTTCCATTATTTAACCTCATTTGTTACAGTTACATTATCATTTGCTGTTACCTTTTGAGTGGTATCTGTATCAGATGATGTAGGCCACAAAAAAGCAAACAGCATAAATACTAAAAACAAAGCGCAAACGGTATAAAACTTATACTCATCTCTGCGTAATTGTTTTTCTATGAGTTGCATCGCAAAATTTTCTTCATCCATATTGACCTCCTTTATAATGTTAATTCTGCGTTATTATAATTTAAATTCTCAGAATTGTCAACCGGATAAGGATAACGTTTTCTTATTTCTTGAACTTTTACATCACGCTCAGCAATTAGTTCGGCAATTTCTGTTTCAACTTCTGATGTCATCGGTGTTGTGTCACGTAGGCGTTGTATATGTGATGTTATCGGGTCGACTTCTTGTTGATACGCATTAGCTCGATTTTGTTCTTGTTCTTCTTTTGTCGGCAGTGTCGGCTCCGGATTTTTAACAACTTCGTAATATTCACCTACATCTTCAATATGATATTCTCCACCATTATTACACCACTCGGCAACTTGTGAATATTCATCAGCTTTTTCGTCGAGTTCTGATTTTAATATTTTCCAATTTTCATACATTGTTTTTACTCCTTAATATCCGATTGCTATCCAAGTAAAGGTATAATCTTTTTTAACTACAAAATCACAAGATGTACTTGACCTATTAATAACCTCACCCCAACTGTCAGTTTGTGATGAACCATTAACTAATGTTGCATTTGCAAAATAACTTCCTGTACTAAACGGTGAAGGAAATGTAATAGTATGCAAATTGTTACTTCCTGCCGTGGATTTTACTGATGCCCCCCATTGAATAATTAATCCATTACCAAGTTTAAAATATCCGGTTGAAGCTTTTGTTTTGCTTACGGTTGTCACAATTGAATTATTAACATCGCTGGCAGGCGCTTCGGTATAAAAGGTACCACTTGTATCATATCTTAATCCTAATGTTTTCTGTTCACCAGATTTATTTTTAAGATTAATTCCGGCTAAAGCAGCACCACTTGAATATAGTGCCGAATAAAACGCATTTATCTCCGTGCCGTTCTTATCTACAAAATTAAATCCACCATATTTATTTGTTGCTGGTGTTTCATCATAAGCAATATCTGTTTTATAATGGGTAAAATCCGTAAACGTTTTATTACCAGTTATAGTTTCAGTGCCGGTTAAGTGTACAACATCAGCAGTTTGTGCAAAATTACCAGAAATACGAGCATCAGGAATTAATCCGGTTGTTCCGTCTAAAAGTTGATAATTATTACTATTATTAAATCCTACAGACAAACTATAATTATTTGAGTTTGTACCTTTACCTATTTGAATGCTACCAGTGCCATTGGCATATGCTTGTGTACCAACAGCGACAGAAGCTGTAGTATTAGCTGTTGCTCTATATCCTAAAGCAGTACCTTGTGATTGAGCGTAACTATAATAACCTACCGCTGTTCCTAAATTACCAACAGCTTGTGACAGCTCGCCAATATTAATAGCTGTAGATGCACTCGTCGGATAACTACTGCCAATAGTTAACGATGTATTTCCTGTTGCGGTATTTTTTAACACAGGGTCTGCTACACTTATTACATCATTTGTAATATCTATACCCACGCCGGCAGTATAAATTGAGCCTGCTGCTGATTGTCTAGCTTGATTTGCATAGTATTTAGCTGAATAATCTTCACCACTTACAAGACCATCCATTTTAACAGCCCAATCTCTAGCAAGTTGAGCATTAGCTGAAGCGTTATCAATGTTTGTTAAATCCGCCGCAACTGCATCAATATTAGTCAGATCTGCCGCTACTGCTGATATATCTGTTGCGTTGCCTGCTACTGCTGTTACATCGCTTGAGATTCCCGATACAGTAGTTACATCACTAGATATACTCGATACATTATTAACATTACTGATATTTGTTGCTACTGTCGTTACGTTACTTGATACCCCTGCAACCGTATTGATGTTCGTTGTATTCCCTGCCACCGTTGTTACATTGCTTGAGATTCCCGCTACTGTCGTTACGTCAGAAATATTACTAGCAACTGTTTTAATATTACTCGGTCTTGCTCTAAGGTCAGTACCGACTGCTACAACATTCGCATCTGTTACCGCCGCCTCAGCGTATTCTTTAGCGGCTACAGCATCATTTTTAGCGGCCACAGCATCATCTTTAGCTTGTGCCGCATCTTCAGCGCCTCTTGTAGCAACATTAGCTTGCGCTTCACTTTCTTCAGCCCAAAGTTTAGCCTCTTGTGCGGCCTGTTGAGCTATTATTGCTGATTCCCCACTTACATAGGTTTGGCCGTTATCTACTACTACTGTTTCCTGTTCTTCTTCAGGGAGTGGTGTGGTATTTTCTTCTTCATTGATAATATCAGTCATTAAATACCCCCTTACTTACGGTTAATACATCGTTATAAAGTTCACGGTCAATATCATCAGCGGTATATATCTTGATACCAAAATAATAATCACCCTCTTTAAGCGGTTTAGTTTCTGTTGCTGTATATGTAGGCACTATAAAATTATCTGAAATATTATCATAAGTCTTAATTGATAATACTGCGTTTTCATCAGCATCATCTTTATTTTTCTTGATAATTACCTTTACTGTCCGGCTTGATAAATCCATAGGAGTTGAGCGGTCAGCTTCGTAAAAGCTGAACTTATGCCCCCAACCACTTCCAATAATCATTTTTAACATTAGCGCCTCCGTTTTTCACGTTGTATATCATTACTGTATTTTTCTTTTAGAGATTTTACAACCCTACTACGAACCTTATTAAGAGCTTTTTTCTTATCCTCAGGCGACTTTTTCTGATATTCCCTTGTAGAGATAAGTTTTTTACTCTCACTATTGTAGAGTTTGTAAAACTCTTTTCTCACTCTAACTTTCTTTTCAGGAGAAAGCAAGCGCAAATCTCCGTACTTTGTTACATCACTTATAGACGGCTGTTCAGCTTTACTGGCTAACTTCTCTACTTCTCTTACCAGTTTATCTGATTGCTCAGTTTTTACACGGCTACCGAATAACAAGGTTGAAAGCGCCGGCTCTGTTCTTACCAGTCCTTGAATACCATATCTTTCAGGTAAAGTCTGCCTCAAGCCCGGTATAGATGATATAACCTTATCCATTACACCGCCCATAGTATCACGCTCATAATCATCAGTCATTTTTGCTATATCGTTTACGATTGCCGGTATTGTCATAGCTCTTGCCTGATCCAGTACCGTACCGGCCATCATTTGAGCTATTTTCTCCGGCTTCAAATCATAACGAGCGTATTCACTCATATTGTCAATAAGCTGTTTTGTTTCTTTAATACCCGGTATTTTAGCCGCCTGAGTTAAACCCGACTGGATATAGCTTCTTAATCCGTTGTTACGGCGAGCCTCAAGCATACCAACAAGAGGGATTCCTAACTGTCCAAAGTAGTCAAGAGATACCCACCTGTTACCTATCTTAATTGAGTTAGGCATAGCACCCATAGCACGCATACGGTCCTTTTCTTTCGGATTTAGTGTATCAAATTCACTGAAGTAGTCATCCGGATCTAACATACTATACAGGAGAGCCGCCAAAGCAATACCTAAACCGTTTCTTACTGCCGCTCTGATAGCTATTTGAGATGTTTCAGATTGAGGATTTTTAATTATCTCTTGTACATTGTATAACGTATAGAGAGAGCCAAACCCATACTCTAAGCCCATCATTTGAACGTTTGCCGGCGTTTTAACAAACTTCATTGTCAAATCACCTAATCTAACCTTATTCCGGCCCACCATATTGAGCCAGTTACGAGCCGATAAACCAAATCTAGCGGCCCAACTATCATTTGTGAAAGTCGTATAGTGAGCTTGCGCTTGTGCTTGCTCTCTTACTTTTTGTCCTACTTCAGTTTCAGGCTTAATCAAGATAGCATCTTTATAAATCTCAGTTGCACGTTTAGAGATGTCTTTAGCACCCTCCTCTTTTGCTATCTTTGTTGCCAATAAGTCTGCTGTATCGTTAAAAGCAAGTGTTTTAGCTACCGCATCAGGCGCACCCATCAAATACTTAAATGATACTTCTTCAACCTTACGAGAGGCGGCACGAAAAGCACCCGGACCTTGTGAGTGTAAAATTTGCTCACCGATAATACGCATATCATCATCATAGTCATTCATTGTAGTAACAATATCAGCGCTTGCTTTATAGACTTCCCACGCATATTTACTAAATTCTTCTTTTACAGTTTTATCTACAGCCTTTTCTGTTGTGCCGTACATTAAACGGCGAGTGATTCCCTCTGTAAATCCTGCCTCTATGTTTGAGATTATGTTAAGCACCGGTGATTTTACTGAAATCAGCATAATACCACGGCCTAAAATAGATGTCCATATTGCAAGCGCATTACTTGGAGTTTGAGCTTGTATTAAGTCGTTAAGTTCACGTTTAGCACGCATAGCCTCAACAGATGGATTACCCGATTTATCTTTGGTATTCTCCCAAAGTTTCTGTAATTGCTCTGCTTTATTGATAACTTCATTACCGGCCATTACATCAGGATTAACTCCGATAGTGTCTTTAATAAACTCTTTTACAGTTCTCTCGTTGACTTCATCCGGCATTTGATATAACGTTTCAAGATTGTAGTCCTTTTGAAGTTTCTCGGCTAACTCAGAGAGAGCTTTAATCTGTTCTTCTTTAGGTTTACCGGCAATCTCTTTCATTATACTCTTTGTTTCGGTTTCTATCATTTCATTAAGAGCTTTTACATCACCCTTAAATAACTGTTGAGCTACTTGAGTTTCCTTGCTTTTTTGAAGTTTCTTCCACCAGTAAGCCGGATTATATACATCATCTGTTGTAATACGTTCAGCGGCAATCGCTTGACCTCTCTGAGTTTGTACTTGACTATGTATCTTTAAGGCTCTTTGATATTCAGCGTTGTTACCTATTCTTAACATTTCATTTTCATAGGCAATAAATATTGCTGTATCTATAATACCCTCAGGAGCCGCCGCACCGTTTACGACTTTACGAGCTTCTTCAAGATTATTCTGTACCCATTCAGCCGCCTTTACAGCCTGTTCTTCAAGGTTAATCTTATTATAAGATACACCCAATTCATCAACAATTCTGTCAGCGTGTTTCATAGCCTCACGTTTAAAGACTTTTGATACACCTTTTTCGCCCTCTGTAATGTTAATTACCCTTGTTGTATCATACGTTGTAGGCGTTTCTACTATTTCATTTGTCGGCTCCGCTACTTCCGGCATTTCTATTTCTTGCGGTATTGTAACACCGGTATTTTTCGGAGCTAAGGCCGGAGGCTCAAGTGTACCGGTAGTCATAGATTGAAAGAATTTAATAGCGGCATCTGTTAATCTAACAGGGTGAGAATATACGTCATCGCCTTTTTTTATGTGATAATTAATAGAATTGTAGTCGTTATATACTCGTTGCAACCACTTATCATAATCATCAAACACCGAGCCAATTAACGGCGTAGGCAATTCTCCTCTTGTAAGGTAAGCCTCATACGAACTAGCAAATTTTTCTTGTTGCGTCGGTGTTAATTTTGTTTGATTTGGTGTTATACCTAAATAATCTGAGATAATCTGCCACCGTTTCATATAGTTCTCAGAGGCCCTGCCTGAGCGTACATAGTTCCACATCTCAGTAAGCCAATAGTGAGCCAATTCGTGAGGTAACGTACTCTCATCTGCACCCTCAAGAAGTTTTATTATATATTCATCAGGAGTTATATTTGTAAATCCTTTTGCGTTCTTACCTCTTTGATAATAAATATTCTCACTCTCAGAAAATGTGCCTCTGTTAGAGGTGGATTTTATTTGATTAGGCTCAAAGGCCACCCAAACACCGTGTGCCGCTGATATACCATCATTTTCAGGTTTTATATTATAATCGCTTAATGCAGGATTTTCTATTTTCAGATATACCGGCATCAATCTTTTACCATAGCCTTGCGCTTCATAATACTCACTTGTAAAATAAAATCCTTTTCCTTGATATAAATTTTTGTGCTTTTTGCCTATTTTACTTTTATCAAACGTATCAAATTTTTTATTTGTACCGTGATAAACAACAAGCGGCCGCCCTTGTTTATCTACTACTTTACTATCACCAAACCAATTATAAAAGTTTCGTAAAGCCTCTTTTGACTTGGCTATTCTATCTCCGTTTGAGTTGTAAACAGTTTTCTCTTGTCCGTTTATGTTAATAGTTTCGCCATCATAAGCCGGATTTTCAGCATCAAGTTGTGCGTTCTCGTCTGCTAACTGATAGTAAAAAGGTAAATCTTTCTCATCAATTATAGGGTATTCCTTGCCCTCTGTTTCAATAGCAAAGCGTTCATACTCATCCTCATCCATACCAACTATCGGCTCATAGTTTTCATAAAACTCATACTCACGCTCTAAACTTTCCATTTCCGGTATTTCATTTACCGCCTTTTCAATTTCAGCGGCCGTCATATTTTGCCAGTCTATACCCATTCTATCAAGCTCTTGCTCTAAATCATCAAGCGCATCAGTAAATGTACGTTCTTCTTCTACATTGTACCGGTGATTCCCTCTCAAGCTCTCATCTACTGCTTCTAAAAACTCATTTATATCAGGCCTTTCTTGTCCAGTAAAATAACCATTCTCCCAAGCCATAAGAGCCGCATCATCTAAAGTCATACCTTTGTTGCTTACAAGGCCCGGATATTGTTTTATTGCATCCATAGACTTAATATCACCGCCCTTGTCTATTACACCGCCATTACGTTTTAAAAACGCTAACAATGTTTCTCTTTTGAGTTTTGCTTGAGGCGGTATCATTTCAGGATTTTTTAAGGCATCAAACAAGTTTATATGTCTAGCTATCCTTATTCCTTTATCGTATGTAATATCGCTTGCACTCAAAATAGCATCAAGTGTAGTACCTCTATAATTTGCCTCTGCTAATACTTGATCCGCAAAATGTTTAGCCACAGTGTTTGCATAGTGCGCTTTTTCATCTTCTGTCATTCTCTCAAAGCGAGGTTTACCCTCCATCTCTTTACTCACGGCCGTCAGCATAGAGCTCCATACATTACCGTGTTTATTTTTGAGTTGAGAATCTAATTCTATTTCTCTAGTTACTACGTTTGACAAGCTTGTATCGGCATCATTAAATATTGCTTCAGCCACTTCTTGAGCATTTTCTTTACTGACAACAGGCTCTACTGTTTTTCTTATCATACTTACTGCGTTTCTTGCCTGTTTTAGAGATACAGAGCCACCGGCGGCTGTTCCCATAATACCCCCGACAAGGCCACTCATTAACGCTTCTTGTAGTTCTTCAGGTAAATCTTTAGGTTTAATAGTTCCATCAACTAAATTTATACCTGTTGAAGATAAACTTTGGAAAGTTTCTGTTGTTGCTTCTGAAGCCGCTGTTATACCTGTTTTAGCTAAAGCTCTAGCTATAATATTTTTTGTAGTTCCGCTTAATTTAATAGGTGTATTCCATATATTTAATTGTTCTCCAAAACCCGTTTTTGCCTCTAAGATTGTTGATACATAAGCATATAAAGGTATATCAAGAGCTGATTTTAAAGCCCATTCTTTTGTTATTTTATCTACATCTAAATCTCCGGCTTGCGCTTCTCCTATTTTTACTCTTTCATCTGTTTTAGATATTCTAGGTGTTTTTTTACCTACTTCTCCAGCACCCTCATATAAAAAATTTTGCGCTAACCCTGTAAATCTTGCCGCTTTTAATGCTTTTTCTCCCATTCCCATAGTTTTTGCTATCTTATATGCACCACCAGCACCTATTAACATAGAAGCAAACGTAGGTACATTAGCTCCAATATTAAATGCTAAACTATCAGAGGTTTCTTGAGTTACTTTATTAGCTATTAAACGATTTCTTTTTATATTTAACAAATTTCTTTCAGCAGCTATCAAATCAAGTTTTTTATTTTCAAATTCCTCAGGAGTATCCCCAAAATAACCGCCTATTGCTAATTTAGCTCTTTTACCAAATAAAATAACTTCGCTAGGTATATCGGCAATCTCTCCCATACCTACCGATAAACCTTTACTATAAGCACTTTGAGGGTCATAATCTATAGGTTTAAAACTCATTCTACTCATCTTATCTGCTTCAGACATAGTGAGCATTTTTACAGGTTTTGTTATTTCTTCATAGCTATATATTTTATTTTCAGCATCATCTATATTCATTCTACCAACTCCCAAGAGTTATTACTTAAAACATCATTATACTTATACAGTCTACCATTTATTTCATATACTTTCCCCTCAATTAAACCCTCTTGTATAGATGGTATATACCAATATTTAGCTTTTATCGCATCCTCTCTACCTTTCCGGTATACTTTCCACATTTTTCTCTCTCTATCTTCTACCGTTTCATTATCTCCCAAAGGCATAAATGCAAGGTTAGACATTTCAATCATTGTATCCATACCTATTTTAGATATTTCTTGTATAGCTTTTACTTCTCTTTTATCTGGTCTATAATCTCCAGCATTTATAGAGGCTTTTGTTCTTTCAAACCAGTTCCCATTTGGCATTTTATTTACTAAACCTCTGATAGTTTTATCTCTCATAAGCTTAAGCAAACTATTTGTTTGTTTTGTTAAATCCTTATCACTAATTAAAGGGGTGTTTGTTTTTTCATCTTTTCTATTATTTGCTATTTGTGCGGCATAGATATAATCCGTAGCTTTATTTACAAAATTAAAAGCATCGTCATCATTTTCAACATTATATGTAGAAAGTTCTTTTATTGCATTTATATAATCATTTACTCCCTCAAAATTTGTATCAGTATTTTCATTTGGTACAAAACCCGCCATCTCTCTCATTTGCGCTTTTTTTTCCTCTGTCGCATCTCTATGGTAAAATTCCCATATTTTATAATTTTGTTCACTAGGATCTATATTCAGCATCATTTGAGAATATCTTTTGTTTAAATTGTATTCAGCGAGCTGTTGTTTTTTTATCTTATTATCAAGAATAGTTGCCGACTTTTTCATATCTGCGTAAATTTCAGGCGAAAAAGCATCTTTTAGATTGAGCTGTTTTACTTCTCCATCTTCTTCACCTTGCAAAAGTATCATACTATCGTTGTTAAGAGCTTCTAGTGTTTGAGCTCTCTTGTCATCATCCATATCATTTAAGGCATTACTAAAACTTTCAGCGGCTAACTTATCTACTGCATTTGACATACTCAAGCGCTGAGCATCTGTAAAGATATAAGTGCCATCATCGTTACGAGCGTTTATCAGGTCGATATTCTGCTTAATAGCCGTTTGATAATTTACCAAATCATCAGCCGTACCAGTGCCGTTAAAAGCATTATTAAGAGCCATCGCAATACTCTTATTGTTTGCCTGTATAGTATCAAAATATGAGCTTTTTTTCTTCTCATACTGTATTTTATCATAGTTTGCCTGCGCCCTGTTAATTAAACTACCGGATTGTGTAATAAAGTTTGCTCTGAAAACTACCTTTGTTTGCATATCCGGTATTTCAGAGGTCATTTTTTCGCTTATCTTATCTAATTCAGCTTTTAAACTTTCAGGATCATTCTGATAATTATTGTATGCTTCTTCCATACTTTGAGAGGCTGTTAATTTCAGCCCTTGCTCATACAGTGTAAGAGCTTGCTGTTTGTTACGGTCAAGCTGTTCTTGTACGCCTTTATTTGCAAGATTGCTTACATCAACACGCCCTCTTGCTGATTCCGTTACAGATGTTTCAAATCTGTTACCTTGATATATTTGTCCGCCCTCTGCTCTCATTATTACCCCCTTGTAGGCTTTCTTGTAGGTACAGGTACTTTACCTGATTTTGTACCGCCCATATTTTCTACTGCACCACTGCTATAAATACCATAACCCAAAGCCATATCAGATATACCACCCAAAACACCGGAAACAAGGGCTGATTTTGCACCTTGTTTAGCCATTTTAGCCTGAGTTCTTAAACTCTGCCCTTGCATCCTCAAAGTATCAGCTTGCATACCGGCCGCCTTTTTAGACTTGCGTATATCTTCATCCATCTCACCTGCTGAGCGTTCAATATTCTGCTGTAAGTTTGCTGAGCTTACTTTTACACCACGAGCGGCCGCATTATATGTAGCGTTACCAATAGCGCCTATAAATTGCTTTCTCAAGGCGTTTGCTTGCTCTTGAGCTTGTAGTTCTACCTGTTCTGCCTGTAAATATTTATCTGTCGCTTGTATATTTAAGTTACCGGCCTCTACTTTTAGCGCTCCGTAATTGATATAGGCGTTTGCCATTGAAGCAAACCCACTAGCCATTGTTTGAGCGCCTACATAGCTATTTATATCATCACCTGATATAGTGCTTAATAATCCGTTGTAATCCATTAGCCTGCTCCATAGTTAATTTGTAAAAGTACCGATAATACCTCTACCTTGTTAAATTCACTTTCAATTATAAACCTTACTCTCTTACCATACGAACTAACAGCAAAAAAGTCAAATATATCATTGTTTGATACTTTTTCTACTCCGTTGAGCTTTATTCTGTTAGTTTTATTAGTCGTTATTACCGCTTTAGCTATTCTTTTGTACATAGATGTACTACGGCCGTTTATTGCAATATCATTACTTTCAAGGCGTGAGCTGTATGTAAAGCCTATTTTACAATTAGCATTTGCCTCATATCTCAGAGTTACAGTACCGTTTTCAACAAGATATTTACCAAAGTCCTCATCATCTGTATAGACATTGATATAGTGTCCCTCATAGTCATCAAGCCCGGTTATTGTTTGAGTTACATACTGCTCTATTGTTAAATCTGTTTTTACTTTGTCATCAATAAGCTCTAAATAGGTATCATCATTGATAGTTACCAGTAAATAGGTTTCATTGATTAAGTTACATACTGATTGAATTTCCCCAACAACCTCAAAAATACTTGAAGCGTTTATCTCTTGCTCAAAGTTAATTGATGTTACAAGCATACGCCCATCTTTTAAGACCACATACAAATAATCACCCTCATCAAGTGAGGAGTTATCATCAATTTCCATATCTACCGGCTCATTGATTAAAGCGCTCAGGATTCCTATGTTTGAAGTCTTATAAGCCGCTTGATTGTAGTCATACACATAGCTCAATAGTGATTTACCATTCTTTTCAATAAACAGCGTAACACCGCCTAGATTTTTCGGTGTCAATCCTATATCTGAGCCGTTTGATGTATTCTTTACAACCGCAAAGGCGTTAGGCGTTAAAGCACCCTCTGCCGCTGTCCACTCATCTCCTGAAGTAAATATCTGTAATCCACGATTAGAGAGTAAATTTACTATCTGATTTTCAGTATTTAAGTCCTGATTGATACTATCGTTATCATAATTACCGGCATTATTAAAATCATTATAAATACCGGTACGAGAAGCCCAAATTGTCGATGGTCTTTGAGATGATCCACCAAACCACAACCTTTGCTGATAGAATAAGCAAGTAATAGGCCAACCACGAGCGACCGACCAACAGCGCTCCCAACCTGTAATATATGTCCAGTTTGTTATTTTATCAGTATTTAAAAACGGTATTATAGTATAACCTGATACTTTTGTTGCGCTTACATATTCTGTAATTCTAAAACGCCCACCGTTTGCATCTATTTGTTGACCTACATAACTTGCATTAAAAACATCACTATCAGCCGTTAATGTTACAGCACCTTGTAAAGCGCTAGGTGTTATTCCGACTGTTTTTGCCGTTTCTACCTCTCCGGTAAAATTATGAAAAGGTATATTTTTCAAGGGAAAAGTCTGAAAAACCCAATCATTTGATGTACGTCTTAATTCACGAGGCGCAACCCCTGCCTCTGTAAATACAATAACATCTTCATTTTGAGCATACTTTACAGCTCTCAAGTTCTTAAACTCAAGGCCTGATGATATATTGATAGTCTTAGATAGAGTTTCGTTTTCAAATATCAATATCTTCTTTTCAGACAGTACAATCATATCTGTTTGAGTAGTATTATAAACAAACGGTACGAGCTTGTAAAACTCATACTTAGCATATATATTGTCAATTCTTAGTTGAGTTTTTAACCCTGCTCCATAGTATTTTATTCTCAAATACTGGCAATTTTTAGTTTTCAGCTTAATTGACGGTATAACATTTTTTGTTATAGTGTGCTTTTCTTCAGCGGACCATCTTACACCATCTGCCGATACACTAAACCCTATTACACATTCAGGCGGTATAGCTGATACTTGTACAGCTTGAGGTGTTTCAGGTAAATATTTATATGTTGCGCTTGTAAAGGCTACAGAGGTTATAGCGCCTAAATTGTTTGTTGTAGGTGTAATAACTGTTTCACCGCTTAATACCCTGCCATTTACAGATAAAGAGCCATTAAAACCCAAACCGGCATTGTTAATGTCTATATGAGTGAGCCTTGCCTGATATTGTACACCTGTTTCTTGAAAAGTTGCTGTAAGGCTAGGTACTGCATAATCAAGCCTTAAATTGCTTAAATAAATATTTGCCTCTGCCTTTACATTTGCGACACCTATATCCAAAGTAACGATTGTATCGCCATCATTTAAGTTAGCCAGTGATCCGCTCACATAGTTATTATTTGAAAACGTACCTTGACCGCTTGCACTGCTAAAATAAATCTTTTCAGCTAAGTCTAACTTTTGTATTTTACGAGTACCCCTACGAGTTCTAAAGCCACCGTAAGGCGTACAAATATAGTTTTTTATCTCTTGTGCTGAGCTGTCATACATAGGTAAATCCGTACGCTCTATAAGCGCCGGAGTTACCATTCCTTTTGTAAATTTAATCTTTTTCTGAACTGTACGAGGCATCTTTATCTCCTTACATCAATAAAAACACCGGTATCAACCTCTCTTACTCTTTGCTGTCTTGCATCAATGTTAGTTGCGTTTAGCCACTCAAATCGCTCTCTATTATCTAATACCTGCAACAATTCAGTATCGCCGGTAACATCCATACAAGCATCAAAAGCCAACTTAACCTTTATATATTCAATAAAATACATAGGGAGTTTTGTTTCATCTACATATCTTGTATATTCAATAAAGCAAGTTTCGCTATCCGTATTTATAACGTTATCAACTGTATTTAATTCTCTTTCACGAATATTTGCCCTGTATTTGTTATCTGAAAAACACCCTCTTAAATAGATAAAATCAGATGGTAATGTAAAATTATTCTTATATCTGCCACCTGTTAAATTTGATTTTGTTAATTCTGCATATTGACGAGCAAACCCCCAACGGTATCTTTGAAGTGTATGATACATAATCTGAGGGTATAAAAAATTTATCTTTTGAACATCAGGCTCGGTAGATGTTACAAAGTTCGGTTTATCTGTCCTACCTAATAAACTCATAGCCGCATATTTAATATCACTTGCATTATAAGTATCCACATCTACCTCCATATAAAAAGTTAGGGGAGGAGTTACCCTCCCCTTTTTTATTAACTTACTGCCGTTACAGTAGCCGCACCACCAGAAACAGCCGATACATAATATCTTGTTTCTGCGTGGTTTGCACCCAGTACTTCAATAATATCGTTTGTAGACAAACGGTTATCTTTGAAGAATCCGCTAGCGGTTACAGTATCACCAGCTGTATTGTCATATTTCCAATAAGCCGGAGATGAACCAGTACGAGCGTTGTTTGCATAGCAAGTTAATTTTTCCAAACTAAAAGCCATTGTTACCTCCTATTTCTTAGAGATTACACCAACAATACCTTTGTCGTCGATAACTACAGCACCTGCTGAGAAGTCGCCGCCAACAAGGTATGCACGTTTTTCAGGAATCCAATCCATAGACGTTTCTAAATCTTGAGCCTTTGAGAAGCCCATAGCTCTCTTGTGCCAAATAAATCCAGTTACATCTGTACTTGCTACCGGCAATCCGCCCTCACTACGGTCAGCAATCAATACAAACTTCAATCCTAAGAAGCTATTGACTGTACCGTTTACAAGAGCTTTAACAGAGTTATAATCAGCACTTGTAACGGCTGTAGTTTTCAACAAGTCAGCTAATTGAGTTGCGCTATGAGCAAAATAGCGTTCCGTTGACGGCACGCCGTTTTTATTCAACAATGCACAAGCCTCAATCAAGGTATTAACAGTTAAAGCTGTATTTGTAGTACCAACTTTCATATTTGTACTATCGTATCCGGCGGCCATTTTATCAATGATAATCTGGTCAATACGCAAACCCAAACAATCAGCGGCTACTTCAGCCAACTCTGTTACTTCAGAGAAGTTGACTTTTTTCATATCAAACTTGTCAACATAATCGTATGCTTCCCAATCCTCTAAGTCGCACCATACTTGATTATAGTCAACGTTCATAGCGGTAACATCAGCACCCGGAATATGTTGAGTTGCCATACCTTTTGCTTTTTTACGGAATGCTACACGTTTACCAACAATACGGCCTGAAGTATAGACCTTATCTTGAAGTTGTGAAACATCTCCGTATGCTCTCTTGACTTCTGCATCATAGAAGTCCTGAAAGACTTGTGAGATTTTTCTACTCATTTTATTAATCCTCATTAAAGTTAAACCAAAATAAAGATTTCAAAAAATAAAGCCTCTTTACTCAAGGGATGGGAAACCATTAGAGCCTTTTTCCTGAGGGTTTTTATCCATCTATCTTTATTTAAAACATAATAATTGCCATTGTCAACTTAAATTTTATCAGGTTGTGGTAATTTGCCGGTACGGCCTGCCTCAATACGCTGTTTAATGATTTCAGCACGGCGAGCGCTTGAGGTTTCGCTGTTGTAGTATTCACGGGCCAAATCAGTATCACTAGGTATTCCACCTGAAGAACCTGAAGCCGGTATAATGTTATCACCGGCAAACTCCCCACCGTGTCCTAAACGCATCTTATTTACAATAGTTACGGCTACTGCACCACCTGTATCCATCATATTTAACAAAAATTCTTTTTCGTTTTCGTTAAAGCGGTTATCGTTCTTTA
>Ga0247610_10001595_pt1 | contig 27900 bp, 26 predicted proteins | sample 174DNAGHGhighgp2_FD_193483 | JGI IMG/M metagenome (GOLD analysis project Ga0247610, IMG submission 193483) | Sheep rumen microbial communities from Palmerston North, Manawatu-Wanganui, New Zealand - 1742 DNA GHGhigh gp2 | ecosystem: Host-associated > Mammals > Digestive system > Stomach > Rumen...
CCCTCCTTTTATGTTGATATATCTTATAATCTTTTAATATTAAACACAACAATGAAAAGTACAGAGTCACCATTAAGGTTTGGTGGCATCTACAATTACTTTGAAGGTGCCACCATCAACAATCTGGTTATCAATGGTAACATGTCGAACACCCAGGGAGGCCAAGACACTAAAAACAATGAAGAGCACGACAATAATGGTATGCCATCGCCAGACGTTATTGCCAAAGCTATTTTGAAGGTTCAAAATCTGTTCTGGGGCAATAGCTCGTACGCTATTCCCTATTGTGTATTCAGGGACCGTTACCAGTATCATGGCAACAGGAGCCAGTATGAACGGGAAATAGAAATGTTACCCTTTACATCTCGTCCTCAGTATTCGTGTACGCCAGGTGTGGTGTCGAGTACGATCAATGACAATAAATACATGGAGCTGCCTATAGAGAAGTGGAAGGCCAATCATGCGCCTCAGCGTGTTATCTCGCTCCTTGAAGGGTTCACGAAAGCACTGGATGAAGCCAGAGAGGAGGAATAGTTCCAAGAAAAGTTCCATATCATCCCAAAATACTTCCCAAAGCGTCTGAAGAGTTTTTCAGACGCTTTTTTTGTGCTTAAATTTGCATTGTCGAAGTAAAATAAACATTCTTGCTTTGCAAGCGACCGAAGGTCGAGCGAACAATTAAAACTTACAATTAAAGATTTATGGAACAGTTAGTATTAATTCAAGAGGTTGGCGCATACTCTGAGCGTCAGTATCAGCGACAGGACGGTACTACGGAGTACTTCAAGAGTCGTGGCGTGGTGATGAAACATGGTGGGGACACGGTGTATGGCGAGATGACAGGCGAGATGGCATCGAAGAACCGTGAGACGGTCTATCAGGAGAACGTGCCTCATGTGGTAAAGGGTTTCTGGAAGCATCGTACGTGGCAGGACCAACAGGGACAGACAAGGCATGAGAATTTGTTTTATATTACGGACTTGCAAACGTTGTGAACGCTGGAGATTAAAGATTAAAGATTAAAGATGAAAGATGAAAGATTAAAATGGAAAGATGAAAAATGAAAAATGATAGATGAAACATCAACTATTCACTATCAACTATTCACTTTCAACTATTCACTATTCACTATTCACTATTAACTATAAACTAAAAATGAAATGGCAACAAGAATCAGAATGACAACAAACCTGTATGGGGTGAAGGTTAAACGGTGCTGTGCTTCGTGCCAGTACAAAGAGATTGACAAGGAAGGCAGACGAAGGTGTGTGAGAAAAAAGAAACGTAAAAGGGTGATGGCTCTTGATAAGTGTAGTTACTGGATAATGGAAAAACATCTTGCTGAACTTAGATTGAGTATTGAACATTGAACGTTGAACATTGAAGATTGTATGATACCAAGAGGAATAAGAAATCAGAATCCACTGAATATCCGTCGGACGGGTAATGACAAGTGGCAGGGTCTTTCGGAAAGACAACAGGACAGTGAGTTCTGTCAGTTCAGATCACTGGTGTGGGGATGGCGTGCAGCGTTTCACTTGCTCACGCGTACCTATTACAAGAAGTATGGATTGGACACCATCAGGAAAATCATCTCACGCTGGGCTCCTCCAAACGAGAACCATACGCAACGGTACATCGAGAATGTCAGTAGGCTGACGGGCATCGGCTTCGACGAGCCATTGGGTGACCCTGAGAAGCATGCCGGACGATGGATGATGGTGGGCATGGCGATGGCGATACAGGAGAACGGCACGGATGTCCTGGATGTGTTTGCAATGATGAAAGGATGGGAGAGTGTGAAAATTGAAAATTGAAAATTGAACATTGAAAATTAACTTTCAACTATTCACTATTCACTTTCAACTATTCACTATCAACTATTCACTATTCACTATAAACTATAAACTTAAAAAATAATCGAGTCGAAGGTGAGCGATGATAGGCATCCGGATAGAAATTGAGCTCAACTAACACTTCGCTTTCTGAAGCTCACAAATTCGACAAAAATGAAAAAAGTGATTACAGTATTGGACCCCATTGAGCTGACAGAGAGGCTGATGGAGGGAAAGAGAGTGGAAGGTGTCTTGTACTACGACAAGGACACTAAATCGTTAACCTTCAAGAGCTACAAGAGGACTCGCCCCAAGTACGTGCCCGACCGGCTCATCCACCGTACGGAACACGGATGGGTGAAGGAATCGGCAGAGCGCATCAAGTTGCATGAGTCGATACCCAAGGTGCTGGGTGCGCCACGTGTGTTGACAATCATCGACCGTGAGGTAAAAGAGAGCAAGCAGGCACTGGTTGACCGTGAGTTGGACTTAATAGAATTCTGTTAGGCTATGTTTTGTTATCAGAAAAATACTAAATTCTCTCAGGCTGTCGGGTGCAGCCGAGAGGATTTCTGGGCGAGTGTCAAAGACACTTCGAACAGATGGAGGATTGATTCACGCCGAGAGATACTTGACGTGGTGGAGCGACACGATGGCAAGGGCATCAGGAAGTGGCAGAAAAACACTGACTACCAGCGTTTCATAGCCAAGAAACGTGAGTTGAAACGCAAGTCAGCACGTGACAACTTCTTCGCCAAGAGCGACGAGGAGAAGCTGTTGGCTTTTGCCCAGGAGCTGAAGGACAACCTGACGGCCTTCATCTTCTCGTGTCGTGAGTTCGACGAGACCGAGACGGCAAAGGGTAAGCTGTTCCGTCACCGACGTTTGGCTGACTGTCACCTGAATGGACTGGTGATGCTCGACATTGACCATGTGGAACAGCCAGAGGCTATCTACGAGAAAATGAAGAATGACAAGGAGCTGATGGACAGGACGATGCTGGTGCATGTCACCTCGTCGAAGAAAGGCATACGCATTGTCTTTAAGGCAGACATCAGCGACGGCAACCTGGCAGACAACCAGATAGTCTTTGCACAGAAGCTGGGCTACGAGGCAGACAAGAGCTGCATTGATGCCACACGTAACTCGTTTGCTCCGAAGGAGGAGGATATTCTTTATATCAACGACGACATATTCACGTATTACGATGAAGAATTTGACAAGAAATATACCCCGATGTACAGGGATAAGAAGACGCAACCACAAAGGGAGCACCCCCAAAGGGCTCAACAGCCTCACCCCCAACCCCTCTCCCTTGGAGAGGGGAGCGAAGGGGATGGAGGTAATCATAATTCTCAATTCTCAATTCTCAATTCTCAACTAACCTGGCATAGCTATGATTTGCAGTCTATTATTGATGCTCGCTACGGCGACAAGCTGCCATGCGCAGCTGACTCGAACCGACACAACGAGTCACTTAAACTGGCCTCTGACCTGCTCATCATGCTGGACGGGGACAAGAAGCAAGTGCAGGGCATTGTCGAGGCACAGCCGTGGGTGCAGGAGATCATCAAGGAGCGGGACGAGAACGTCGGTCAGACGGTCGATAGTGCTGCCTCGAAGATGTCAAAGGACGAGGGGAAATACAAGACGCTGGTGCCGTCGGAGCGTATGCAGAAGGCCATCGAGAAGGTGACGGGAAAGACGTGGAAGGAAATCGTCAGCGGAAGTGCCGTAGCTGTTGCTAAAATCACCAATCTCGATTCTCAATTAGCGAGCTGGGGACAGCAGATAGAAAGGCTGTCAGGGGAATTCCCACTGATAAATGACATAACGAGAGGACTGAAGCTGGCACAGTATCCTGCTGCACTCTTTGTAGGAGGCGGATTGTTGATGACGCTTATGACACGCTGCACCTACCGTTTCTACCATCGTCCGGAGGAGTTGCGACGTCTGAACAACTCGACACTCATCATTGGCGACCCTGCCAGTGGAAAGTCGTTTGCCACAAGGCTGTACAAACTGTTGGCTGCCCCCATAGCCGAGGCTGACCAGGAGGGCAAGGATGCCATCAATGCCTACCGTGAACTGATGAAGACGAAGGGTGCCAACAAGGAGAAACCCAAGAAGCCCAAGGTGGTCATACGGATTCACCCTGCCCGCACGTCGAATGCCCAGTTCATTCAGGACATGGTGAATGCTGTCGAGGAGGTGGATGGTCGGAAGATGCAGCTGCACATGCTGACCTTCGACACAGAACTGGACAATACGCTGGCCTTGCAGCGTGGAGGAGCCTACATTGACAAGCAGGCACTGGAGCTGAAAGCTTTTCACAATGAGGAGGACGGACAGTTCTATGCCAATATCGACTCCGTGGTGCAGAACTTCAACGTCGTCTGGAACTATATCTATACGGGTACGCCGTTAGCACTGTCGAAAAAAGTGAACGCACAGAACTTCGGCACGGGACTGTCCACACGACTGGCGGTGATACCCCTGCCTCCCACGAACTTCGAGATGTTAAGTCGTGAGACACAAACAGACCCTGCAAGTGACGGACGTCTGACGGAGTGGGCGTATAAGCTGGACAAGACGAAAGGCGAGCTGCCGTTGAAAGGCATAGTGGATGAGTTGTACGACTGGACGGAGCGCCGCATGGCTGATGCCAGGGACAACGATTCGAAGGCTGAGGAGATGTTGTTGAAACGCTGTGCCTACCACGGTCTGAACTTCTCGGCACCGTTCATCGTCATGCGCCACTGGAACAAGCTGCACAAGGAGGGTGACTACTGGTGTGGTGAGTTTGAGACGGACGAAGTGGATTGGAAACTGGCTGAACTGATAGTGAACATGCAGTATGCCTGTCAGCTGCACTACTTCGGAGCCATGGCAGAAGCCTACTTCGACGACCAGCTGAAGGATGCCACCGCCCATGTCACCAGAAAGCAGAAGACGGTGGAAGGTTACAACCGATTACCTGAGGTGTTCACTTTGGATGACATCATGCGTTGTTTCGGCTTGGAAAATATTGGAAGTGCGCGTGTAAAGATTTCACGCTTGCTGAAGGATCATTTGATTGAGAAATGTGGCGACCTAAAGGAAAACAACAGGTTCAAATACAGGAAACTGACGGAAGTAATATGCTAAGCTTGCTGTGTGTAACATGTAACATATAACATATAACATATAACATATAACATATAACATATAACATATAACATATAACATGTAACATGTAACATATAACATTTGAAGTAATCAGATAATCTGGCGAACACAAAAAAAGCCTCCTCACAATGAGGGGGCTTTCTTTGATAAAGTTCTTGGAAATCAGCACGATACGAATTGTGGCAACGCCGTTGCCCCAATTCGATTGCCTCGTTTCACTCTGTCTTGGTCGCACTACCTGGAATGGGGTGTCGGCCCTCTTTGGGGCTTTCTTATTTCAAGCTTGCCCTTACCGTAGGAACGTGTTTTGTCTGATTTCGGTCTCCATGGTGGAGGAGGGGCCATGGCCGGTATAGAGTGTGGTTTCTGGTGGAAGGGCGGTCTTCAGCAATGCCAGGCTTTTCATCATGTCGGGCAGGCTGCCCCGTTCGAAGTCGGTGCGTCCGATGCTCAGGTGGAAAAGGGTGTCGCCAGTGAAGGCTACATGCTCCTGCTCGCAGAAGAAGACACAGGAGCCGGGTGTGTGGCCTGGGGTATGGATGACGCGCAGCTGATGGTTGCCGAAGTGGATGGTGTCGCCGTCAGACAGAAAGGTGCCAACGGGCGGAATGTCGTCCTCGAGGGTGAAGCCGAACATCTGTGAGGCCTGCCGGTCGAGCTCTGTGATGAGAAACTCGTCGTCAGCCATTACTTCTGGCTTCAGTCCGTACTCGCGGAAGATGTTGATGTTGCCGATGCAATGGTCCAGGTGGCCGTGGGTACACAGCAGATGTGTGGGTTTCAGCCCGTTAGTGCGCAGGAACAGCAGCAGTGCCTGGTGCTCCTGTGGGAAGAAGGTGCCGCAGTCGATGATGACTGCCTCGAGGGTGTCGTCATAGACGATGAAGGTGTTTTCCTGTAATGGGTTGACCGTCAGTTGCTTGATGTTTAGCATGAGCAGGGATGTTGTTGCTTACAATGGGACATAGATGCAGTATTTCTCTTTGAACCATGGCTCGGCGAACCAGTTGCTGATGTCGGCTACTTCGACAATCTTACGGTAGGGTTGCGTCTCGGCCTGCACGTCGCCTCCCTTGAGGCAGATGATGCCGTTGGGCATGGCGTTATGCTGCTTGCTGGAGATGTTCTTCCGCATCAGCTTGACAATGTCGGGCAGGGGCATGACGGCACGGCTGACAATGAAGTCGTACTTGCCACGCTCCTCCTCACCGCGAAGCTGGACGGGCTGGCAGTTGTCCAGATGGATGGCTTCGGCAACCTGCTGTGCCACGTGTATCTTCTTGCCTGTACCGTCGATGAGGCGGAAGCGGCACTCTGGGAACAGAATGGCCAGTGGTATGCCTGGGAAACCTCCGCCCGTGCCAAAGTCGAGGATGGTGGTGCCAGGTGTGAAGTGGAGCATGCGGCCAATGGCTAAGGAGTGGAGTACGTGGTGCTCGTAGAGGTTGTCGATGTCCTTGCGCGAGATGACGTTGATCTTGCTGTTCCATTCACGATAGAGCGCATCGAGTGCCTCGAACTGGGTGCGCTGCTGGTCTGAAAGCTTTGGGAAGTATTTATTGATTAGTTCCATAAGTCTTTGTTCATAAGGTGTTTGACATCAGAATAGTCGAGTGATAGTTTAATGGTTCCGACGCTATAGGGAGCTATCTCGTAGGGGTTGTAGATGAAGGTGATGGCATCGTCGCCGAGTATGAAGTTGTCGGAGGGGTACATGTCCATGGAGTACAGATAGTCCTTCTGTCGCAGCTCGTCGAGGGTGCTGACATCTACTTGGTCCATGAGCTCCTGTAGTAGCAGGTCGCTGAGCGGCTGTCGGTAGCCGGGAACGAAGACGCTGTCAGCCGTCAATGGCTTGCCTGACTGTTCGTCGAAGTTGATGATGAGTTGTTGCTGAATGCCGTGGGCGCCTCCTTCGTAGTAGTCGAGGTGGATGATGTAGTTGATGATGCCTTCGCGTCCCATGGCAGTCTCTGTGCTGACGGTGTAGTGGTATTCGTACCAGTTGCGTTTTTCGGGGTCGTTCTTGTCCTGCTGGTAGAGTGGTTTTAGTTGTCCATAGTCCTTGATGTACTGTGTGGCAAAGCTGTCGGCCGTCTGCTGAAGTGGCTGTCCATCGAGGAAGAACAGCCGTTGGCTGACGGCATTGTTGATGGCTTGGGCAGTCTCGGCATTGTCGCTGTCAGCGTTGTCAATCTCGATGACGACCTTGCAGGAGGGTGCGTTGGCTGATGAGTCGAGTACCGCCTCCTTTGTTGTCTTTACTTTGTGAAAGGTCACCGTCTTGGGTTGTTCGCTGCCACAGGCGCATAGCATCAGGGCAGCAGTTAGGAATGCAATAACTTGTTTCATAGAGTGCAAAGGTACGAATAAGTGAGAACAATACAAAACAAAAATCGAAGTTTTTGTTTTTATTGTCGAGCGTGAGTACTTTCGAGGCAAAGCCTCAAAGGACGAAACTTTGAGAACAATACAAAACAAAAATCGAAGTTTTTGTTTTTATTGTCGAACGGGTAGTACTATAACAAAAAAATTTCGTACCTTTGCAGCCGAAATGAAGAAAACGATATATTCAAAGTATGACAAGACGAAGATAGCAGGTTTAGAGCCCGTGTTGTTTGAAGGCCGCGTAGTGGTGGTGGTGAGCAGTTCGGAGGCAGAGCGTGCCGTGCGTTACCTGCTGTCGCAAGACATATTAGGCATAGACACAGAGACCCGTCCGTCGTTCCGAAAGGGTACGGTGCACCAGGTGTCACTGCTTCAGGTGTCGTCGAAGACCGTCTGTTTCCTGTTCCGTCTGAACCACACTGGTCTGACACCTGCCATCAAGGAGCTGTTAGAGGATGTGAGGGTGCCTAAGATAGGGCTGTCGTTGCGTGACGACCTGATGATGTTACACCGTCTGGGTGACTTCGAGCCAGGGAACTTCATAGACCTGCAGCACCATGTGCGCGAGATAGGCGTGGAGGACCTGAGTCTGCAAAAGCTCTATGCGAACTTCTTTAGTAGGAAAATCAGCAAGCGTCAGCGACTGACCAACTGGGAGGCCGACATCCTGTCGGACAAGCAGAAATACTATGCGGCAACAGATGCCTGGGCATGCATCATGCTCTACGAGGAGTTGCAGCGACTGGAGCAGACGGGAGATTACGAACTGATAAAGGTAGATGACAATGTACAAGACGATACAACTGAAGAGAGGTAAGGAGGAGAGTCTTCGCCGCTATCACCCCTGGGTGTTCTCAGGGGCTGTGCTGCATGCCGACGACGGTATCAGCGAGGGCGATGTAGTGCGTGTAGTGACGTCGAACGGCGACTTTATAGCCGTGGGGCATTACCAGCAAGGCTCCATCATGGTGCGTGTGCTGTCGTTCCACGACGTAGCCATAGACGAAGCGTTCTGGCTGTCGCGCCTCACGTCGGCACTGACGATGCGCCAGGCCATTGGGCTTTGTGACCGTCCAGACAACAGCACCTACCGTTTGGTTCATGGCGAGGGTGACAACCTGCCTGGACTCATCATCGATGTGTATGGTCAGACGGCCGTGATGCAGGCACACTCTATAGGCATGCACGTCAGCCGTCAGATGATAGCCGAGTGTCTGGTGAAAGTGATGGACGGACGCATCAGACACGTCTATTATAAGAGTGAGACGACGCTGTCGTTCGTGTCTCCTGAGAGTGGGTTCCTTGTTGGCGGCAACCGTGAGAACACGGCAGTGGAGAATGGTCTGACGTTCTACGTCGATTGGCTGAAAGGTCAGAAGACCGGCTTCTTCGTTGACCAACGTGAGAACCGTTCGTTGCTGGAGCACTATGCCCGTGGGCGTCGTGTGCTCAATATGTTCTGTTACACTGGAGGCTTCTCAGTGTATGCCATGCGTGGCGGCGCTGCACAGGTACATTCAGTAGATAGTTCGGCCAAAGCCATTGAGCTGACCCGTCAGAACGTGGAGCTGAACTTCCCCAACGACCCTCGCCATCAGGCCACTTGCGACGATGCGTTTAAGTTCCTGGATGCTCAGCCCTCAGCAACGCCTTACGACCTGATCATCCTTGACCCGCCAGCCTTTGCCAAGCATCGTGGTGCTTTGCATAACGCGCTGAAGGGTTACACACGACTGAACCAGAAGGCCTTTGAGAAGATTGCCTCTGGTGGCATTCTCTTCACGTTCTCCTGTTCGCAGGTGGTGACGAAGGATCATTTTCGCAATGCGGTGTTCACAGCAGCTGCACTGGCAGGCAGAAAGGTGCGCATTCTGCACCAGTTGCACCAGCCAGCCGACCATCCCATCAACATTTACCATCCTGAGGGAGAATACCTGAAGGGGCTGGTTGTTTATGTAGAGTAGGGGAGCCCGATGACCAAAGAGCAGTTCACACGGACCGTCAGCAGCTTCATCAGCCGTCACCGCCTGTTACAAACGGACGGACAATACCTTGTGGCGCTCAGCGGTGGTGCTGACAGCGTGGCGTTGCTGCTTGTGCTCAAGTCGATGGGCTATGAGGTCGAGGCCGTGCATTGTAACTTTCATCTGCGTGGTGAAGAGTCGGACCGTGACGAACAGTTTGTCGTCAGCCTGTGTGAGCGGCATGGTGTGAAACTTCACCGTATTCACTTCGACACGCGTGCCTATGCCCAGTTACACCATGTCAGCATTGAGATGGCAGCAAGAGAGTTGCGCTACAGGTATTTTGAACAGCTGCGTCAGGACTTGGGGATGAATGCTGTCTGCGTGGCTCATCATCGTGACGACGTGGTGGAGACGGTGCTGATGAACCTGATGCGCGGCACAGGACTACGTGGTCTGCAGGGCATTCGGCCACAGAACGGAAACATCGTCCGCCCCTTGCTGAGCGTCTGGCGTAAGGACATCGAGGATTATCTGTCAGCGTGTCAGGAGACATTTGTCACTGACAGCACGAATGCCCAGGACGACTATGTGAGAAACAGCATCCGGCTGCATGTTGTTCCGCTTCTTAACAGCATTCAGCCAGCTGCCAGCAATAATATTTTCGAGACAACACAGCACGTGGCCGACGCACTGACGGTCTATGATGAAGGCATAGCCAGGCAGCGCATGGAGGCTGTAACGGAAGATGCTGACGGACGACTGACTATTGACCTGTCGGCAGTGAGGAGCGAGTCGCTGCTCTTCGAGGTGCTGAAGGAGAAAGGCTTTACCAACATACAGGACTATCGTGACATGGTAGCAGGAGGAACAGGAAAATTGTTCTCGTCAGACAGCCATGACATGGTGATGGACCGTGGCCGACTGATTGTCGAGCCCAAGAAGGAAGCAGTAAAGCCCCTTGTCGTTCCTGAGGCTGGCACCTACCTGCTTTCAGACGGAGAACGACTGACGTTTGATGTCTTTGAACGTACGACAGGTTTCGTACCGTCGAAGGATGCCGCTTGTGCTCATGTTGACGCATCGCAGGTGCGTTTCCCACTGACGGTACGTCGTGTTCAGGAGGGTGACCGCTTTGTACCCTTTGGCATGAATGGTCACCGTTTGGTAAGTGATTTGCTGACCGACCAGAAGGTGAACGTTTTAGACAAAAGAAAATCGCTCGTCGTTTGCGATGCGACGGGCGATATTGTATGGCTGGTCGGTTACAGGACAGGTCAGCGTTTCCGTGTGACAGGGGAAACCACCACCATTTTATCCATTCATCGACAATAAGAACTCTTCGTTGTTCTGCGAACGTACCAGACGGTCGCGCACAGTATCCATGGCCTCGATAGGTGTCATCTCGGCTATGAACTTGCGACATATCCACATGCGGTTGAGCGTGGTCTGGTCCTGTAACAGGTCGTCGCGGCGTGTAGATGACTGTACCAGGTCGATGGCAGGGAAGATACGCTTGTTGGACAGTGAGCGGTTCAGCTGAATTTCTGAGTTGCCCGTTCCCTTGAACTCCTCGAAGATAACCTCGTCCATCTTCGAACCCGTATCAACCAGTGCCGTGGCAATAATGGTGAGTGAGCCGCCGCCCTCGATGTTACGTGCAGCACCAAAGAAACGCTTAGGCTTCTGCAGGGCATTGGCATCGACACCACCAGTGAGTACTTTTCCTGAGGCAGGAGCCACCGTGTTGTAGGCACGTGCCAGACGCGTGATGGAGTCGAGGAAGATGACGACGTCGTGACCACATTCGACCATGCGCTTAGCTTTCTCCAGAACAATGCCTGCTATCTTGACATGACGGTCGGCTGGTTCGTCGAAGGTGGATGCAATGACCTCGGCATTCACCGTACGACTCATGTCGGTCACCTCCTCAGGACGCTCGTCGATGAGCAGCATCATGATGTATGCCTCAGGATGGTTAGCAGCTATGGCATTAGCAATATCCTTCATCAGAATAGTCTTACCCGTCTTGGGCTGTGCCACGATGAGTGCACGCTGTCCCTTACCGATGGGCGAGAAGAGATCGACGATGCGCACGCTGGGGTTGGTGGTGGCAGGGTCGCCACAGAGCTTGAACTTCTCATCTGGGAACAGTGGAGTAAGGTGCTCGAACGATATGCGGTCGCGTACCTCGTGGGGCTGACGACCATTAATGGTGTTGACCGTTGAGAGTGCAAAGTATTTCTCATTGTCGTGAGGAGGACGTACCATGCAATCGACAACGTCACCTGTCTTCAGCGCATATTTCTTGATTTGCTGTGGTGACACGTAGATGTCATCAGGTGACGACAGGTAATTGTAGTCGCTGGAACGCAGGAATCCATAGCCGTCCTGTAGTATTTCCAGTACACCGTTGCCGCTGATGATGTCAGAGAAATCAAACTGTACGGTGGCAGCATGACCATTTCCATAGCTGTTGTCAGGCATATCGTTGGGCTGTGGCTGCTGTATCATGGGACGGTCGAAGATGTCGAGCGTAGGCATGGCTCCTTGATCTTCTATAGGTATGTCAACGACGGTGATGAAGTCTGTGCCGTCGCCTGGGTCGCCCTCCCATACACCGTTAGCATCAACAGCATCAACAGGAACTTCGGCAGCTTCCTTCTGATGGTTCATCTTCTCCTGTAGCTGTTCCAGCATCTCTGGGTCGGCAGCCTCGTCGTCTTGTGGAGCATCCATGCTCTCTGCCTCTGGCACGGAGGGGATAGCTGTCTCTTCTTCCGTAGCCTGCTCTTCCTCTGTCTGCTCCTTCGCCTCAGCCTCGGCAGCAGCACGGGCAGCAGCCTCCATGGCTTCCTTCTCGGCCTTCGACTTACGTCCGCGTTTCTTGGGAGCGGGAGCAGCAGGAGCCTCCTCGGCAACGACAGGCTCTGGCGCTGGCTCAGGTTCTGACGTTTCTATGGGAGCGGCAGGAAGCTCGTCACTGAACAGTGTCGGAGCCTTCTCCTGTTTGGCTATGGTCTTATTCTTGATGTCGAGGTTCTCACCTTCGTTTCCATTGACGGTATAGACGTGGTTAGTGTCCTTCTTGGCGATGCGTGTACGCTTACGCTTGGGCGCATTACCAGCAGCGCTGTCCTCGGCTGCTTTGTCAAGTATGGCATAGATGACGTCCTGTAGCTCGTCCTTGGGACTTACCTTTACGCCCAATTCCGCGGCAATACCCATCAACTGGGGTATTTCCATTGATTCTAACTCTTCTTTCTTGTACATATTCATACCACTAAATACGGTGGCTCGTGTTTGTTTTTTGAACTTGTTTTTAACTGATGGATGTGTTTCCCAACTGTGGGAAAACACTAATAGTTGAATGCATAACGGAACGTGATTTGTCCGTTTGCGACCGCAAAATTACAGATAAATTCTGAAACAGCCAAATTTTTTATGGTATTTAATCAAAAATTCGTACCTTTGCACTCAAATTGACAACGAATATGGATATTAAGAAAGCTGAATTTGTGGTTTCTGCCCCTATGGTTTCCATGTGTCCGCAAGACACGAAGCCTGAATATGCCTTTATAGGGCGTTCGAATGTGGGCAAGTCGAGTCTTATCAATATGCTGACAAACCACAAGGGATTGGCCAAGACATCTGCCACTCCTGGCAAGACGCTGCTCATCAACCACTTCATTATAAACAATGAGTGGTATCTGGTTGACTTGCCTGGCTATGGATATGCCCAACGTTCCAAGAAGGAGATTCAACGTCTGGACCAGATGATACGTGGCTATATTCTTCAGCGTCATCAGCTGGTTAATGTCTTTGTACTGGCAGACGTCAGGCTACAGCCACAGAAGATAGACCTTGAGTTCTATCAGTGGCTGGGAGAGTCGTCGATACCTTTCTCCATCGTCTTTACCAAGGCAGACAAACTGTCGGCATCGAAGGTGAAGACAAACATCGAAGCATATAAGAAGGTGTTGTTGGAGACGTGGGAAGAGTTGCCTCCGCTTTTCGTTACCAGTGCGCAGAACAAACAGGGGCGCGACGAACTGCTCGACTACATTGAAAGCATTAACCGCGACTTGTAAACAAACATTTCTCAAGTATATAAACATCAATTGCCGTGAATCCCTATTTAGACGTCCAACATCTGACAAAAACATTTGGTGCCTTGCTCCTCTTTGAAGACATCAGTTTCTCCATTGGTGAGGGGCAACGAGTGGGACTGATAGCCAAGAACGGTACAGGAAAATCTACCTTGCTGTCCATACTGGCAGGTCGCGAGGGCTACGACGATGGTAACATCGTGTTCAGACGCGACTTAAAGGTAGGCATTCTGGAACAGGAACCCAAGTTCAATGTCAACGAGTCGGTGCTGGACGCATGTTTCAATCATCATGGCGATCCAGAAAAGGTGCTCAAAGCCAAGCAGATACTGACGCAACTGAAGATAACCGACCTTCATCAGCCCATGGGACAGCTCAGTGGTGGTCAGCAGAAACGGGTGGCACTGGCAAATGTGCTTATTTCAGAGCCCGATCTGTTTATACTTGACGAGCCCACCAACCATCTCGACCTGGAGATGATAGAATGGTTAGAGGGTTTTCTACAACGTGGCAATAAAACGCTACTTATGGTGACGCACGACCGTTTCTTCCTGGACCGTGTGTGCAACAGCATTCTTGAACTGGACGACCAGCGCATCTATGCTTATAAGGGCAACTATGCGTACTACTTAGAGAAACGTCAGGAGCGTGTCGATGCACGCAGGGCAGAGATTGCTCGTGCCAATAACCTCTACCGTACAGAACTGGAATGGATGAGACGCATGCCACAGGCACGAGGACATAAAGCCCGTTACAGAGAGGAGGCATTTTATGAACTGGAGAAGATTGCCAAGCAGCGAATAGACGAACGTCAGCTCCGTCTGAAAGCGTCGAACGTCTATATTGGTAGCAAGATTTTCGAGTGTCAGTACATCTCGAAGGCTTATGGCGAACGGGTGTTGCTAAAAGATTTCTACTATAACTTCGCCCGTTTCGAGAAAATGGGTATTGTAGGAAACAATGGCACAGGAAAATCAACTTTCATCAAACTACTGCTTGGTATCATACAGCCTGACGAAGGACGCATCGTCGTTGGAGAGACGGTACGCTTCGGATATTTCTCACAGGAAGGCCTACAGTTCGACGAGAACAAGAAGGTGATAGACATTATTACCGACATAGCCGACTACATTGACATGGGTGGCAGAAAGATGACTGCTTCGCAACTGTTGCAGTATTTCCTCTTTACACCTGAGCAGCAGCATAACTACGTGTATAAGTTGAGTGGGGGAGAGCGAAGAAAACTCTATCTGTGCTCGGTATTAATGAAAAACCCTAATTTCCTGGTACTCGACGAGCCGACAAACGACCTGGACATTATTACACTGCAGATTCTGGAGGAGTACCTACAGGACTTTCCTGGTTGCGTGATCGTGGTATCTCATGACCGTTACTTCATGGACAAGGTGGTTGATCACCTGCTCGTCTTCCGTGGTCAGGGTGACATCAAGGACTTTCCTGGCAACTACACCCAATACAGAGAGTGGCACTCCCAGCAGCCCCAACCGTCGCAGAACGTCCAAAAGGCTCAGAAAACCCAACAGACTCCAACGTCGCAGCCTCATGACAAACCACGCAAGCTGACGTTCAAGGAGAAGCGTGAATATGAACAATTGGAGAACGACATCGCCATGCTCGAGGCAGAACAGCAAGAATTGGAAGAAGCCCTCTGCAGTGGTACGTTAAGCGTGGATGAACTGGTGGCGAAGAGCAAGCGCCTTCCTATATTGAAGGAAGAACTCGACGAGAAATCCATGCGATGGTTAGAACTTAGTGAGATAGCGAAATGATACAACAACAATACCCGTCACAACTGTTGGAAAAGGCCGTAGAGGCATTTGCCACACTGCCAGGCATAGGACGTAAGACAGCATTACGGCTGGTGCTCTTCCTGCTTCGTCAGGAACCCTCAGAGGTAGAGCGCTTTGCCAGTGCACTGACTACCATGCGACAGGAAATTCACCATTGTCACGTCTGCCACAACATCAGCGACACTGACCTGTGTCCTATATGTGCCGACCAGGGGCGCGACCATACTACAGTGTGTGTAGTGGAAAACATCCGCGATGTCATGGCCATAGAGAACACAGCCCAGTATAAAGGAGTCTATCATGTCTTAGGAGGCATCATCTCGCCTATGGAAGACATGGGGCCGGGCGATTTGGAAATACAGTCACTCATCAGCCGTGTGTCTGAGGGAGGTATTAAAGAAGTTATCCTTGCCCTTAGTCCTACTATGGAGGGTGACACTACTAATTTCTATATCTCACGAAAACTGGCTCCGTACGATGTACGTCTGAGCGTCATTGCACGTGGCATTTCCGTAGGCGACGAGCTGGAATATGCTGACGAGGTGACACTGGGACGTTCCATCCTGAATCGTACGCCTTTTGAAATCAACAAATGAAACACTGAACATGAAACAGGTAAGAAACATATTGATGACAACATGCTGGGCATTCATTGTGATAGCACTTGCAGCAGTTGCCATTTTCGAAAGCGAGACGTTGCCCACAGGCCTGTGGCAGGAAAATGTTAATGCAGAGTTCTTCTGGCGCTGCGCCATGGAGATTCTTACGCCACTGGGCGTCTATCTGTCACTGCGTCTCTTCCGCTTCAAGAAGATACAAGCCGATCTGTTCACCTTTAAGACAGTTGCACTACAACGCTGGGGAATGGTACGGTTGCTGTTGTTGTTGGCACCTATGCTAACCAACACATTATTATATTATATGTATCACCAAACTACATATGCCTATCTGGCCATCATTTCACTATTGGCTATGCCGTTTGTCTATCCCACCATGCAAAGGTGTGTTGACGACGTGACACCAGAAGAAGACGCCATCGAGGACAGAAAGGAGGAGCAGCAGGCATGAAACTTTCCATCGTTATTGTCAATTACAACGTCAAGCACTACGTTGAGAAATGCCTGCAGTCCGTTTATGCGGCAGCCCAAGGCATCGATATGGAGATATTCCTTGTCGATAATGCTTCGACCGACGGTTCCGTGGAATACCTGAAAGAGCGTTTCCCTGAGGTTATATATATAGCCAACACGCAGAATCTGGGTTTCTCGAAAGCCAATAACGTAGCTATTCGTCAGGCCAAAGGCGAATATGTGTTGTTGCTTAACCCTGACACTACCATCGGCCCAGATGTGCTGCACCGTTGCATCGCCTTCGCCGATGAGCATCCAAAGACAGGAGCCATTGGCGTGCGCATGCATAATGAAGACGGTACTGTGGCACCAGAGTCGCGCAGGGCAGTTCCCACACCATGGATTGCACTATGCAAATATTTCGGATATAGTCGTCGCTACTACATGAGTTGGCTGTCGTGGGACGAGCCGGCACAAATAGAGGTGGTCAGCGGTGCCTTTTGCTTCCTTAGACGTGAGGCATTGATGCGTGTGGGCATGCTCGACGAGGACTACTTCATGTATGGAGAGGACATCGACCTGTCTTATCAGTTGCTTCGCCATGGTTATGAGAACTGGTACCTGCCAGTCGATATTGTTCATTACAAAGGGCGCAGCACTATCAAGACAAGTTTCCGATATGCCTATGTCTTCTATAAGGCGATGCTTATCTTCTTTATCAAACATTACTTACACTTTCTTCATATCTACAAATGACTACAATACCAAAGATTTCGCTCAGAGCCTTAGAACCTGAAGACCTTGACTTGCTCTATCGCATCGAAAACGATGATGCATTATGGCGCGTCGGTACCACCAATGTTCCTTATTCACGCTACGTGCTGCGTGACTACATTGCCAATAGCAGTAGCGACATCTATGCCGACCGACAGCTACGCCTGATGATTGAGGACGAAAATCACCAGGTGGTGGGCATTATCGACCTGGTGAACTTCGACCCACGGCACCTGCGCGCTGAGATAGGTATTGTTATAGAGGAGAGCAGTCGCCGTCAGGGTTATGCTACAGCAGCCATACGTGAAATATGCCGTTATGCTGACCAAATACTCCATCTTCATCAGCTTTATGCCATTATAGATGCCGATAACCATGCAGCAATTAACCTGTTTCGTAAGGAGAATTTCAACATCGAAAATACCCTTCGTCACTGGCTCTCTACGGGCAATGAATACCACGAAGCAGTGCTGATGCAAACTTTTTTTTAAGATTTTCGGAAAAAAGTTTTGTATATTCGAAAATATTATCTACCTTTGCATCCGCAAAACAAAAGACATACCAATCAGGGTGCGTTAGTTCAGTTGGTTAGAATGCCTGCCTGTCACGCAGGAGGTCACGAGTTCGAGTCTCGTACGCACCGCACTGAAAGGTTAAGGTCAAAAGTAAAAGCATTATTTAAAAAGGTGCGTTAGTTCAGTTGGTTAGAATGCCTGCCTGTCACGCAGGAGGTCACGAGTTCGAGTCTCGTACGCACCGCAAAGTAATTAAGCCCATTAGCATTGTCTGATGGGCATTTTTGTTGAATCCGCTAAAACTAAAAACTATTATTCATGAAACATCGTTCCTGCCTCTTGCTGCTTATTGTCTTTTGCGCACTCACAGCTTGTGCACAGCGTCCGTCCTTCAACAGCAATGCACCACGCCTATCCATTCTTGGTGACAGTTATAGTACATTCGAGGGATATCTTACACCTGACACCAATGCCGTTTGGTATTGGAACCATGAGTGGGACTGCACCGATGTGAGAAACGTCCGTCAGACATGGTGGCACCAGCTTCTGCGAGACACTGGCATGCGCCTATGCGTTAACAACTCGTTTTCAGGAGCAACCATTTGTCATACAGGTTACGATCAGGCCGACTACAGTGACCGTTCATTCTGTACCCGACTGACTAACCTTGGCTCTCCAGATATCATTCTTGTCTTTGGCGCTACCAACGACGAGTGGGCTCATGCCCCTATCGGAGAATACAAGTATGCAGACTGGACACGTGAAGACCTCTATAAATTCCGTCCTGCCATGGCCTATCTGTTATGCCAACTCATCGATCATTATCCCAATGTGAAGTTGTACTTTATCTTAAATGATATTCTTTCGTCCGACATCAATGAGTCGGTACTTACTGTCTGTCAGCATTATCAGGTGCCAGTTATCAGGTTGGAAAACATAGACAAGCAGTGTGGACATCCTAACGTCTTGGGCATGCAACAAATAGCCCAGCAGGTGGAAAAAGCCTTAGGATATGGTGAAGAATAATGCGATGTGTCAGTCTGAAAACCATTTTAACATCCATTTTCCTAAAAACAACTAAAAGATTTTGCGCTATTCAAACTTTTTTATACCTTTGCAAAGTTTATTAAAAAACGCTCAGAGGGCTTAAAAATGCCCTTAAATGGAAAATCAATGAAATTAAGAGAATAAAAGTACAACAAAAATGGATCAAACATTCGACAACGACAGAATTATTAAAATTAACATCGAAGAGGAGATGAAGTCATCCTATATTGACTATTCGATGTCGGTTATCGTGGCTCGTGCACTTCCTGATGTGCGCGATGGCTTCAAACCCGTTCATCGACGTATTCTCTTCGGTATGAAGAATATCAATAACGTCTCCACTCAGCCATACAAGAAATGTGCGCGCGTAGTAGGTGAGGTACTTGGTAAGTACCACCCACATGGCGACTCGTCTGTTTATGGTGCTTTGGTGCGTATGGCTCAGGACTGGAACCTGCGTTACACGCTTGTTGACGGACAAGGAAACTTTGGTAGCGTTGATGGTGACTCGCCTGCCGCCATGCGTTATACTGAGTGCCGACTGTCGAAGATGGGTGAGCACATCATGGATGACCTCGAGAAGGATACGGTCGATATGACCAACAACTTCGATGACTCCTTACAGGAGCCTACCGTCATGCCGACAAAGATTCCTAACCTTCTGGTCAATGGCGGTAATGGTATTGCCGTGGGTATGGCAACGAACATGCCTACACACAACCTCGGTGAGGTGATTGACGGTTGCTGTGCCTATATTGACAACCCAGACATTGACACTGAGGGACTGATGCAATATATTCCTGGACCTGACTTCCCAACTGGTGCCTATATTTATGGACTGCAGGGAGTCAAGGATGCTTACGAGACCGGTCGTGGACGTATAGTCATGCGTGCTAAGGCTGAGATAGAGACTGGTGATACCCACGACAAAATTGTGGTTACTGAGATTCCCTATGGTGTTAATAAGGCAGACCTCGTTTCTTATATTGCCGACTTGGCAAACCAACACAAAGTGGAGGGCGTGGCTAATGTGAACGACGAGTCTGGCCGTCAGGGCATGCGTATCGTCGTTGATGTAAAACGCGATGCCAATGCCAATGTGCTTCTGAATAAATTATTCAAGATGACAGCTCTACAGAGCTCATTCTCAGTGAATAACATTGCACTGGTAAAAGGCCGTCCTCGCTTGTTGACGCTCAAGGAATGTGTGAAGTACTTTGTTGAGCATCGTCACGATGTTACTATTCGTCGCACCCAGTTTGACCTGCGTAAGGCTCAGGAGCGTGCTCACATCCTCGAGGGTTTGATCATTGCGGTCAACAACATTGACGAGGTGGTACATATTATTAGAAACAGTAAGACTCCAACCGATGCACAGCGTAACCTCGAACAGCGTTTCGAACTGGATGAACTGCAGTCGAAGGCAATCGTTGACATGCGTCTGTCACAGCTTACTGGTCTGCGTGTTGACCAGCTGCATCAGGAGTATGACGATCTCATGAAACTCATTGCAGAGTTGCAGGAAATACTCGATAACCCTGAGCGTTGTAAAGAGGTGATGAAGAAGGAGCTGCAGGAAGTAAAGGAGCAGTATGGCGATGAGCGTAAGACGGAGATTATCCCCTTCGATCATGAGTTCAATGCTGAAGACTTCTATCCCAATGATCCTGTGGTTATTACTATCTCGCACATGGGTTATATCAAGCGCACACCACTGGCTGACTTCCACGAGCAGGGCAGAGGAGGAGTTGGATCGAAGGCAGCACGCCACCGTGACAACGACTTCACGGAATATATCTATCCAGCCACTATGCACAACACGCTACTGTTCTTCACTCAGAAGGGACGCTGTTATTGGCAGAAGTGCTACGAGATTCCTGAGGGTGACAAGAACTCTAAGGGTAGGGCTATTCAGAACCTCCTCAACATAGAGTCCGACGATGCCATTAATGCTGTTTTGCGTATCAATAAGTTCGACGACCCAGAGTTCCTAAATTCTCACTATGTTGTCTTCGCTACCAAGAAGGGTATTGTCAAGAAGACATGTCTGGAGGCATACTCACGTCCACGTACCAATGGTGTCATTGCTATCAATATTAATGAGGGTGACCAGGTAGTTGGCGTACGACTGACCAATGGCCACAACGAGATTCTGATGGCTAACCGTAATGGACGAGCTGTTCGTTTCGAGGAGTCAGAAATCCGACCAATGGGCCGAGTGTCAACAGGTGTCATCGGTATGCGTCTTGATGGTGACGATGATGAAGTAATAGGTATGGTATGTGTGAACGATCCAGAACAAGAAACTGTTATGGTAGTTTCAGAGAATGGATATGGAAAGCGTACCCGTGTTGTGGAAGGTGGTATTGATGTTTATCGAAAGACCAGTCGTGGTACCAAGGGTGTCAAGACACTGGCCATCACCGAGAAGACCGGTCATTTGGTATCCATCAAGGTGGTAACCGACGAGAACGACCTGATGATTATTAACAAGTCGGGCATACTCATTCGTCTGAAGGTAGCCGATGTCCGTGTTATGGGTCGTACCACTCAGGGTGTTCGCCTTATTAACCTCACCAAGAAGAACGACAGCATTGCCAGTGTTTGCAAGGTTGCTACTTCACAGGACGAAACAGAGTACGACGATGTGGAGGAAACCACAGAAGAGTCATCAGATAATTAAACCATTGATTACGAATTAAGTCATATAAATGTCAAACCAATCAATTAAATGCTTATGAAAAAGATTATGTTGATGGCAATGTTCCTCGTAGCAACAGCTGCGACGTTTGCCGGTGATTCCGATGCCCTGAAGGCTATCCTCAAGGCAAAAACCTATGCTGATGCAGAAAATCTGCTGAAGACGAACCTTGCCCAACTGGCTAATAACGAAGAGAAGGCCAAGGCTTATAACAAACTCGTAGAGTTAGCTATGGATATCTTTGACGAACAGGATAAAATTCGTCTGACCAACCAGACGCTTGGCAAGAATGACCCTGTCGATGAAGCAGCTATGGCCGAGGCAGCCTATAACGCTGTGGCTAATGCCATGGAGTGCGATAAGTACGACCAGCAGCCCAATGCCAAGGGAAAGATTAATCCAAAGTTCGCAGAGAAGAACGCTCAGCGCCTGTGGACCGCTGCACGCTTCCAGCTGGTTAATGCTGGTCAGGAGGCTCTTAGCAAGCAGGACTATGCTACAGCACGTAAGTACTGGACCATGTTTGTTGACAGCGATTCTGCTCCTCTCTTTAGCAAGTGCGACCGTGCTCAGCAGGCTGCTTTCTTCGGACAGGTAGCTCGCATCGCTGCTGTACTCTGCTATCAGGACAAGGATATGGACAAGGCACTCCAGCTGGCTGACATCGCCATGAAGGACAGTGCTGAGTTCGAGCAGGCACTCAACCTCAAGCTTGAAATCTATGGCAATGACCTGAAGAACCGTGAAGACTCTGTCAAGTATGTTGACAATCTTAAGGCAATCTGTGTAGAGCACCCGACAGCAGGCGTCATCGACAAGATTTATAATACCTACATGGGACTCAATATGTCTGACGAGGCAAGCAGCTTCCTCGATGGTATCCTCGCCAAAGATCCAAACAACTTCGTGGCACTCGCCGACAAGGGCGTATGGCTCCTTCAGGGACAGAAGCCAGAAGAGGCAGTGCCTTTCCTCGAGAAGGCACTCACCATCAATGCTGAGAGCCCACAGGCTACTACTTACGCTGCTCTGGCTTATAGCATGATGGCACAGAACACCGAAATTGCTGACAAGCGCAAGGAGCTCTATGCTAAGGCTATCAAGTACTTTGACAAGGCTAAGGAACTTGACCCTGACCGCTTACAGGTTAACTGGGGCTACAGCCGCTACAATGCTTACTTCAATTATTATGGTGAGAACGCACCTGAAACGAAGCAGGCTGAACAGGACTATCAGTAAGATAAAGTCATAAACTCATGTTAAATAATCCCCAAAGGTTTGCTCCTTTGGGGATTATTGTGTACTTTTGCAACCATGATTAGACTTATCGTTTGCATTTTCGTTGCTTTTATCATAGCTCCACATGCCTTGGCACAGAAAAAAGAGCTCTCACAGGCGCGCTCCTACATCAAGAGCGGCAAGAACCTTGACAAGGCTGAGAAACTGTTGCTTGGACTCTTACAGGCAGACTCTGTCAATCGAGAGAATCCCAAGATATATGCATTGCTCTACCAGACCATCCGTAAGCAGTATGATGCTGGTAACGAAAAACTTTATCTTCGCCAGCAGTATGACACGGCATCTCTTTTCAACCTCACCAAACGGATGTTTCAGTTGTGTGAACAGTTGGACTCCATCGATGCACGCCCAGACAAGAAGGGCAGGGTGCGTCCAGAATACAGGAAACGCCATGCTGAGGAACTCAATGCCATACGTTTGAATCTTTATCTTGGTGGACGGTACTTCCTCGGAAAAAATAATGCTGGTGAAGCATATCCCTATTTCCATACTTATCTCGATTGTGCTCAGCAACCGCTCTTCGGTGACTACGACTATGGCAACGACGACGACACACTTTTTGTGCAGGCAGCTTATTGGGCTACTTATACCGGATGGCGTGAGAACAACCCAGAGCATGTACTGCGCTATGCCGGCATTGCGCTGAGCGATACCACGCGTGCTCCCTTTACACTACAGTACATGGCCGAGGCCTATCATGCGCTACGTCAGGACTCGCTCTATGCTGAAACCCTCAGCTATGGCTTCCAGCACCATATGCAGCATGTCTATTTCTACACGCGCCTGATGGATAGGTACAACGCACATGAACAATACGAACAAGGATTAGAACTCACTGAGCAGGCGCTACAACAACAGCCCGACAACCAACTCTTTCTCTTTGGCAAATCATCATTGCTCCTAAACATGGGACGCAACGACGAGAGTCTGCTCACCAGCCAGCACCTCATTCAGCTGAACGATTCACTGGCCGAGGCCTACTTCAATGCTGGCACGGCACTGCTCAACCAGGTATTACCACTTGAACGTAACGTCCGGCGTAACCGTAAGAAAATAAAAGAGCTCTACCAGCAGGCACGCCCCTACATGGAACAGTACAGGCAGCTCGCACCTGACCAGAAAGTCAAATGGGCACCTGCACTCTACAAAATCTATCTCAACCTCAACATGGGACGGCAGTTCGAAGAAATAGACCGTCTCATGAAAGAGTGAGTCGAATAATTAAAAAAAGTAAAAAACACAGCGCCCATTCCTTACTTTCCATAAGTATTTATTATCTTTGTATCGTAAGACAATATTAACTTAAAAACAATTTATGGAAAATAACGCTCAACTCATTGCTCAGTGCGAGGCACGGGCAAAAGAATGGCTATCTCCAGCCTTTGACGAGGAGACCCGTAAAGAAGTACAGGCTATGCTTGACAATCCTGACAAGTCAGACCTCATTGACGCTTTCTATCGTGACCTCGAGTTTGGAACAGGTGGACTGCGCGGCATTATGGGTGCCGGCACCAACCGCATGAACAAGTACATTGTTGGAATGGCTACTCAGGGCTTCGCCAACTACATTCTTAAAGCATTCCCAGGACGTAACGATCTCTCTGTTGTAGTAGGACACGACTGTCGTAACAACGGACGTATGTTCGCAGAGTCGGTTGCCGACATCTTCTCCGCCAACGGCATCAAGGTCTATCTCTTTGAGAGCCTCCGTCCCACACCAGAGATTTCTTTCGCCATCCGTCAGCTCGGATGCCAGGCAGGTGTTAATGTTACCGCTTCTCACAACCCACGTGAGTATAATGGCTACAAGGCTTACTGGGACGATGGCGCACAGGTGCTCGCTCCCCACGACATTGGTATCATCAACGAGGTTAACAAGGTGAAGATTGGTGACGTGAAGTTCGAGGGAAACAAGGAACTCATCGTGCCCATTGGTGGTGAGATGGACTGGGACTACATCCAGGCTGTCAAGGAAGCCATGGTCGATCAGGATGTTATCCTCCGTCAGAAAGACCTTAACATCGTATATTCACCCATGCATGGTACTGGACGTGTTATCATTCCTATGGCACTGCGCTCATGGGGATTCCAGAACATCCACGTCGTGCCCGAGCAGATGGTCATCGACGGAAACTTCCCAACTGTTGTCAGCCCCAATCCGGAAAATGCAGAGGCTATGACTTTGGGCATGAAACTTGGCACACGCCTAAATGCAGACCTTGTCATTGCATCAGACCCAGATGCCGACCGTCTGGCTATTGTTTGCCGTAACGCCAAGGGCGAGTGGGAGATTCTCAATGGTAACCAGACCTGCATGATGTTCTCATGGTACATCATTGCCAACAAGAAGAAACTCGGCCAGCTCAAGGGCAACGAGTTCCTCGTTAAGACCATCGTCACAACTGAGGTTATTGCTGAAATAGCAAAGAAGAACGGTGTAGAGCTGCGCGACTGCTATACCGGTTTCAAGTGGATTGCCAACGAGATACGTGTCAGCGAAGGCAAGAAGAAGTATATTGGTGGTGGTGAGGAAAGCTTTGGCTTCTTGCCGTTCGACAAGGTTCGCGATAAGGACTCCCCTGCATCCATCTGCCTCATTTGTGAGATTGCTGCATGGGCACGCGACAATGGCAAGACCCTCTACGACTTGCTCATGGACATCTATGCAGAGTATGGCTTCTCTAAGGAAGTAACAATCAATGTTGTTCGTCCAGGAAAGACAGGTGCTGACGAGATTAAGCAGATGATGACTAATTTCCGCGAAAACCCACCAACGGAGCTCGGCGGTTCAAAGATTTGCCTGTGGAAGGACTATCAGACACTTGAGTGCCGCGATGCACAGGGTAACAAGGGCAAACTCGAAATGCCTGCTACTTCCAATGTGCTGCAGTGGTTCTGCGAGGATGGCACAAAGGTCAGCGTACGTCCATCAGGTACTGAGCCGAAGATTAAGTTCTACATCGAAGTCAAAGATCCTACCTTCAAGTGTGCCGGCTGCTATGAGCGCTGCACTAATGCCGCTCTTGAGAAGGTCGAGGCAATAAAGAAGTCGCTGAATCTATAGTCCGGTAACCAAACGGAACATTCCTAAAAACCAGAAGCCACCCTTTTATGACGAGGGTGGCTTTTTTTATCACAAGAAAAAGGATATAACACCGCTTGCGATTGACATCAATTCTCCAACATACTACTTTCAACTCAAATTCTCACCAGTGAGAATTATTTTTCTCACCAGTGAGAATTCCTTTTCTCACCAATGAGAATTTGTTGAGAATCTAATATTAACGAAAGAATATGTAGCATTGTCTTATGTCAACGACCAGATAAGTCTAAATAGGAAGCGGTAGGCTTGGGCTGACTGATGAGCAACAACAGCATCGTTGCCGTCTTCCATGTCAGTCTTCGACTCTATGCACTGTCCTTGACTATCGTAATAAAAACGCCATTCATACTGATTACCTTCTTCGGCGCTACGAGTATATGCAAAGATAGGAAGAGTGCTTTGTGGATCGTACAAATATTCATTATAATTGGTAAATCCCATAAGGACACGGTTGGTAGAAGCAAAGTAACATTGGATGTCGGACAATGCATCCTGATTTTTTTTCTCTCCATAAAGATGGATAACGTCAGTGGTTGGGGGACAATCTCCTTCTTCCTGGTTGTGGATGGTTATGGTAACATCATATGGATAGAACGTGCTGGTTTTCTTTGCTATCTTGTCCTTTGCGACAGCATACTGGGTACGGATGTGTTGCATCTGGGCAGGCTTTGACAGCTGTGACGTAGCACCATTGGCTATGTTAACACTGGCAATTTCTTCGCCAATAGCTGCACGGAAAATGCGTAGGTAGTTGCCAACAGTCTGCTTTAACTCTTCTCCTGTACCAGTTACATCGTCTATTTCGTTGTCATGACGAGTCTGTATGCATTGTCCCTGTCTGTCGAAATAGGCTCGGTGCTCAATGCTCATCCCAGAATCAGTGATGGACTTGGAGTAACTGAACATAAGCATATTGCTCTTGGGGTCTATGAGGTACTCGGCATATATTTCGTGACCATGTACAAAGGCTTTATGAATAATGAAATAAGGTCGTTCGCAGGATTGGAAGCTGCCATCAGAGTCAATCAGACGATGCTCGTCAAAATAAAAGAACAGCTCTTCCTCGTTCCAAATGTCATGCTCAATACTGAGCTGAGCATTAATGCTGATTTGCATGTCCTTGGCAGGGCTTCCACCCTTTCCATTATGGGCAACTGCGCTTTTGGCATCTGCGTATCGCTGGCGTATTTCTTGTATGCGTTGTGACTTGTCCTGTGCTTGTAGGCTTATGCTGAGCAGACATAATAGAGTAATAATAAAGGATTTCATAGACGTTATGTTGGTAGGTATAGGTTAGAAAAAAATAAAAAAAGTGGGGGAGGCGTTGTCGCCTCCCTCACACAGTGTGTATATTACTTCTTGTTCAGGGCAAGGTCAATAGCCACAGCGATGGCTACAGTAGCACCAACCATTGGGTTGTTACCAATGCCCAGGAAGCCCATCATCTCTACGTGAGCAGGTACAGAAGAAGAACCTGCGAACTGAGCGTCAGAGTGCATACGACCCATGGTGTCTGTCATACCGTAAGAAGCAGGACCAGCTGCCATGTTGTCTGGGTGCAGAGTACGACCCGTACCACCACCAGAAGCTACTGAGAAGTAGGGCTTGCCAGCCAGTGTGCGCTCCTTCTTGTAGGTACCTGCAACTGGGTGCTGGAAGCGGGTGGGGTTGGTAGAGTTACCCGTAATGGACACGTCAACGTTCTCGTGCCACAGGATAGCCACGCCCTCGCGGACATCATCGGCACCATAGCACTTTACCTTCAGACGGCTGGGGTTGTTGCCGTAAGGAACCTCGCGGACAATCTTCAGCTCAGAGGTGAAGTAGTCGAACTGGGTCTGTACGTATGTAAAGCCATTGATGCGGCTGATAATCTGAGCAGCATCCTTGCCCAGACCGTTCAGGATGACACGGAGGGGCTTCTGGCGAACCTTGTTGGCCATCTCGGCAATCTTGATAGCACCCTCGGCAGCAGCGAAAGACTCGTGACCAGCCAGGAAGGCAAAGCACTCGGTCTCCTCGCGGAGCAGACGGGCAGCCAGGTTACCGTGACCCAGACCTACCTTACGGTCGTCAGCCACTGAACCGGGGATACAGAAGCTCTGCAGACCGATAC
>Ga0247610_10001596_pt1 | contig 27859 bp, 35 predicted proteins | sample 174DNAGHGhighgp2_FD_193483 | JGI IMG/M metagenome (GOLD analysis project Ga0247610, IMG submission 193483) | Sheep rumen microbial communities from Palmerston North, Manawatu-Wanganui, New Zealand - 1742 DNA GHGhigh gp2 | ecosystem: Host-associated > Mammals > Digestive system > Stomach > Rumen...
TTATTAATAAAGCTTGTAATGCGTTGGACATAAAACAAAACGTTGGAACACACACGATGCGTAAAACTTTCGGGTATTTTCACTATAGACAGTTTCACGATATTGCTGTTCTTCAAACTATTTATAACCACGCCTCTCCTGACGTTACACTCAGATACATAGGAATAACCCAAGAAGAAGTTGATAATACCTATGTAACCTTAGACTTGGAACACGATACTGATTCTCTCGAAGCCATTGCTTTGTTAGGTGCTTTAAAAGGCGGCAACCGTACAAGGATAAGGGCTGTAGTGAATTTCTGTGTTAATTATATCAAAGCAGCAACGGAAAAAGGTCTCCATACACCTTTTGCCAAGATGATACTTGATATAATCCGAAACACGGGTGAATATAAGTATGAAACAAAAAAACGTAAGCCTAAAGATTATACAATCTACGGTTCTTCGGGTTCATCAGGTTCAACTATAGACTCTAAGTGTGTTACTCTTGAATCTAATGAAGATACATTGCTTTCAGATGAAGACATACGTGCTTGTAAAGATGTTATCTGGGATTGAGCCGTACCTACATTTGTTTGTAATGTAGAAATATTACTATTTGCAGTGCCTAAATCTGTTTGAAGGGTTGAAATGTTTCCCTGAGCAGTTGACACGTTAGTTTGTAATGTACCTATATTTCCTTGTGCAGTACCTAAATCTGTTTGCAATGAGGTAATATCACCCTGAGCTGTACTCATTTGAGATTGTAATGTACTTACTTGACTTTCTAAAGTTGATACTCTTTGGGTTAAGGCTGATATTGTGTCTTGTAAAGCTGTAACAATATCATTCAAGTATTCAACACTGACAACAGCATCAAGAACAGTACCATCGGCTTTGGATACGTGTGCATAATCTCCTAAATATGTTATACCTTCAAAAGTAGTTGTTTCAGCAAAGGTTTTATTACCGTTGATTACTTCATCTCCGCCATCGTGTACAACTTTAGAATCTAAAGCATAAGCTTGATTTTTTACCCATGCTGTTGTAGCAAGTTTGGTTGAATTATCCGAAGTAGCAACCGTTTTTCCTGTAGCATTGTTTAAAACAACATCTCCTAAAAAGGTCTTATTACCTGTTACGGTTTCTTCTCCGGCTAAGTGGAATAAATATTGGTCTTTATCGGTATAATATGAATTAACAAATTGTGTGGTTGCAGCTTTATTACTGCTATCAGTAATATTCTGAGTAGTTGTAATCAAAGAGTTAATTGTCTTTGTACCGCTAACTGTTTCATTTCCAGTATTATGAACTACTTTATTATCATATGCTTTTAAATCTAATTCAGCTTTGACAACTTTATTCTCTACTGGATTGATTGATGTGGAAGATAAAGCCGTATCTACAGGTATTGTGATTGAAATATCTTCTTTTGAATTAGCATTGAAGGAATTTAATAATTCATCTTGTAAATATATGTTCAAAACACCACGACCAACAGCATTTAATGTGATATAACCTCTGTCGTTTTCAAGTTCTGAAACGTATTTAGGAAGGTCTTCTTTTGTTGCATAAGTTTCTAAAACTGTTTCAAGAGTGTATTCCTCAGGGTCATAAGAAGAACTTAGAAAACCTGTATCATTAACCAATTTTGAAAGTCTTGAAGGAATTTCAGGTTTGTTTAATAAGTCATTATAATCACCTGTTAAAGCTACTGTAGGAAGATTGCCTGAAAGGGTTGCAATCTTGGCACTATTTGAATCAATCTCGGATTGTAAATATAAAATCTCATCTTGGATTACGGTATCCTCAGGAATATTTCTTCCTAAGTATTCGTCTAATAAAGAATTAATATCAACAAACTCTAAATCGTTTTGTAAATGTGAAACCTTTGTAGGTACTGGAATTGGTACGGCCACGTTTTGAACAGAGTTAGCATCAAAAGTATCAATCTCTGTTATTGTCTTATATTCCGTCATATCCTTAGGTTGAATTTGGATTACAAGAGTTCCGTTACCGATAACAGTATCATCCGGAAGAGCATTAACATCATCAGCGTTTAAATCAAAACTTGTTGTCAATTGATGTCCGTTAATTTCTATTTGGTTTGAGATAAATCTTCCGTCTGATTCTGATTTTGTATAGTATGAACCTTCCGTACCAATAAAATCAAAACCATCAGTTTCAGCATTCCATCTGTAATAACAAGTAGTATTATCTCTTACTTCATTTTTCAAGACACAAATAACATCCCCGTCTTTTAATTTTGAAGTGTCGTATGTTTCTAAATCCGCATGAGTACCTACGATATCAACAACGGTTGATTTAGCTTGTAAACCTTCAATCATTTCAAGGAGTTCATTATCCTTATGTAATCTGATAGAGGCTTCATTTGACATTGATGCCTCAACGTCAGCAAAACGTGCTGTATGATTAGAAACAGTGTTTCCAAGGGTTTCTACTTCGGATAACAAGCCTGAAACATTTGGTTTTAATGTATTCAAATCACTAACGGCAGAAGCCAATTCTGCCTTTTCAGTGTCAGTAAAATCGTTTGTTGAAAGTCCTTTACCCTCAACTTTATCAACTTTATTTGAAATGTCTGTATCAAAATTATCAACGGTTTCAGCTAAGGAAGAAATCAATCCCCTTACTTCTGTATCATCGTAATTTTTAAGTGTTGAAACTCTTGCAATTTCAGTATTTGATACGAGTGAATACCCGTTTCTTTTATCAACTTTCTTATCTAAATCGGTTGTTAATGTATCTAAACGTGTAGCAAATATATCTATATCCCCCTCAAGGGTTTCTATTTGTTCTCCAATTCCGTCTAAATCCTCTTGTTTTAGATATGCAACGTCCTGTGTTAAATCCGATATCTTTGTAGGCATAGATAAATCAATCGTCTTATTCGTATTCTGATTAAGATTAAATGAACCTTTGATTTCACCGTTTTCTTTTAAAGTTATAATACCAGAACCAACTGAAGTTATATCGGCTTTCCCAGCTAATAAATCATTTACTTGAATTTTATTATAGAAATTATCCAAATCAACATCTTCAGCCGTAACAAATCCTGCATCATTTGTCAATTCAGATGTTTTTTCTGGGACAGAGATATTAGCGGTAACATCACTGAGGTTATTTGCTGAGAATGTACCTACAGTAATATTATTTCTCTTAATGGTTAATTTACCCTTATTAAGTTCATCTTTATCAAGCTTATCTGCCAATCCGTTTTGAAGCTCTGCTTTGGTAGCCAGCAGCTCCACCGTGCCTTCAAAAACATCTTCCGTAACACAGTTATCTACCTGTTCAGCAATCGTGTTCAGAGCCGTCTTATCAGCCTTTCCTTCAACCGTGGCTGAAAGTGAGTTGACACTGTTCTTTACACGGGTTACTTGACCCTTTATTACACTATCAGCACTTTCTAAGTCTGATACGATTTCATCAAGGTCTTCTTTATCAACTTTTTTATCGTTTAATTCAGTGTAATCGTCAATTTCTTTTTCTTCCAAATCAGAAATCTTAGCATATACTCTTGTTAAATCCAGTTCATCTTCAATCAGATTTTCAGTTTCTTCTTTTGTGTAATAATCACCTAAGACCTCGGATTGTACAAAGTTTAAATCGTTTTCCAGTTGAGATACTTTATATTTTGCACCGACTAAATCGTTATAATTACCTGAAAACGCTACAGTAGCCAGATTTGGTTTGTTTAAAATCTTAGCTTTACCTTCCGTAGCTTTCCAGTCGGCATTAACCTGAGGCTCGGTATCAATCTCTAAATTCCCGATTAGCTCAACTCCGTTTATACTTGGTTTATCAGCAAGGTTATTATAGGAGTTAACAACATCAATGTCAGCATCTATGATTACGTTATTTTCTTCATCTACAAAGGCATGAACGTTTCTTCCACCCTTAATATTTTCGGGTTTCATTATTTCGATATCTTGTTCCAATTCTGACATCTTTGTAGGGGTAGCATTAATCACGAATTGAGCAGCAAACTCAGCATCCGTTAAATCAAAAGATACAGACATTTCTTCTGGTGCATACGGATTTTCTTCAATCGTAGGAGCATCGGGTTCCATAATCGGATTTTCTTTAACAAAGAAAGTAAACTTACCGTCAGCAGTTCTTCTTCTTCCGTATTCATCCCATAAAGCAAGTTTTATCGTATTGGTTTGATGAAAACTTTCGGTTTCCTCACCTGTAAAATTAACCCTCAAAGGAAATATAGGGTCAATAAATTCTTTTTCAATATCTCTGTTCACTTGAACCAAAGCACGAGAGATGTATAAATGATTTGGGTTGTTTAAATAAATCCTTAAAAAATCATTTCCGAAAGAAGCTGTATTATCACCACGATTGATTGATGCCATAATTTTCTATTCCTTTTGTTTAATATTATCTAGGGAAATTCTGTAGGGAAGAACAAAATCCCTATATTACGGACAAGCAACTTGTCCTATATTTACGGCAATGAAATTGCCTATATTTTAATTTAAAAATTAGAGCAGGAATTTATAGTTAGTAATGAAGTCTTGATACAATGGCTTAAATCAGATTTAAAATCAGCACAGAACTCTGTTTTTCAAACAATAACTTTTCCAACAACCTTCACAAATTATCCATATATTTCTTGTACATTAAATACAGGCGGGGCTTATTGGTCTAATGTTCAGTGGTTATGTGGCTCTACTCACACTACACTTAAACTTGAAACGTGGCTGATTGGCACAACAACAGCAGATAATATTTGTTTTGATATATTAGCACTAGGATTTTAGTAATGGTTTAATGTTTGAGTGGTTTTATCAAAGTTATCAAACAACTAATAATGATATTCCTATAACTTTTCTTTATTCTTTTGAAAATAAATGTTTTTGTATCGTTTCAGGTGGTATTGGTGATTGGCTATTAGGCTCAGGAAGTTCTACTGTATCTGGAACGGTTGCAAGAGTTGGTACTGTTTATAATCTAACAAAAACTGGTTGTGTTGTACGTAGAGGAGATAATACTTGTCCTATAAATTATTTGGCAATAGGATATTAGTAATTCCCGCCTTTCGTCACTGAAAGGAGGAAACTAATGAGTTCAACAACACCAAATTTGGGACTTTTCAAGTACGATACTACAACTGATGGTGATTTAGCCTTTAATATTACTAAGGCATTGAATAATAACTGGGACATAATTGATGCTGTTAGCTCAAGAAATTCTCGAAACATAGGTGAAATAGTTGCCTCAACCATACCTCTTACAGATGCAGGATTGCACCTCTTAGATGGTGCATTAATCAATGGCAGCGGGATTTATTCTGAGTTTGTAACGTATATTGCAGGATTAGTAAGTACATATCCTAGCTTGTTTGTAACAGAAACTTCTTGGCAATCTACTGTCACTACATATGGTGTTTGCGGTAAGTTTGTATACGATGCAACTAATAACACAGTCAGATTACCTAAAATAACAGGTATAATTGAGGGTACTGTTGATGTTAGTGCTTTAGGAGATTTGGTTGAGGCAGGATTGCCGAATATTACTGGTAATTTTGCTTCTTATAATAGGTTAGCTGAAGAAGCTACGGCTTCTGGTGCATTTGAAGTAACAAATAATTCACAAAAAAATGCATCAACCTCTAGTGGTTCAGGACATGTAACCACATATAATTTTAATGCATCCAATTCAAATCATATCTACGGCAACTCCTCTACAGTTCAGCCACAAACAATAAAAGCATTCTACTATATCGTAATAGCAACTTCAACAAAAACAGATATACAGGTTGATATTGACGAAGTTACGACTGATTTAAACGGTAAGGCTGATAGAAATTTAAGTAATACAACACCAACAACATCATTTGCAACTGCTATGAATACAGCAGGAATAAGAACTGTCGTAGAAACTTATCAAAACGGTGTTTCTTGGTACAGAGTTTATAGTGATGGTTGGTGCGAACAGGGCGGAGTAATTACTCTTAATAACAGTAACGCTACAATACAATTATTAAAACATTTTAATAATAAAACATATACTGTGTTAACTAATCCGAACAGTAATACAAACAATTGGCCGATATCTTATGTTCAGAGTTCTAAAACTACATCGAGTTTTACGATTGATGGTACCGGAAGCTATGGACAAGCAGCACGAACAATTAAAATAAGTTGGATAGCGATAGGATATTTGGCACTATAAGGAGAATACAATGGAAATAAAAGATAAATTAGATAAACCATATACAAAGGAACAAAAATTAGAATTTATTGTAACAAATAACCATACATTAGGTTACGAAATAAGAGAATCAGAAACAGCTCTTGAAGCTTGGGGATATACTCCTGAAGAAATTGAAGAACAAAGAAAAGAGCTGCGTAAACTTGAAATAGACACAAAGATTAAAGAACTTCAGCTTATGGCTCTAGATGATATCATGCAAGGTAATGAAGAAAATATAAAAACCTATCAAGCCGTAATAAACAGTCTGGAAGAAAATAAATAATCCATTTGGTGGATGTACAATTAAAGTTCAAATCTGTATAATTATTTTCATTAGGAGGATAATTATGAAACTAATTAAAATTGAAAATGAAATTACAAAAATGTTTGATTGTGATACATATAGTATCCAAGAAAATGGAGAAATAGGCGGCTTAGAACTAGAAGAAAAAGAAGATGAAATCTATATTGAACACGTTACTCTTTTAGAACAATATCAAGGTAAAGGCTATCTTAGAAAGATTATTGATTGTTTAAAGACTAAAGGAAAGAATATCACATGTCTTCCTTTAAAACAATATCGAGCTAAATTTGAACATTTAGGTTTTAAATACTACACAGGCTCTGGAGATGATTTATACTATAAATTACAGAACACAGTTTCTAATTAGTAGTTTAATCATCATTCAATTTGGAAATTACACATCTGTTCCAGATAGTTCAGACGGAAGCACTTTTCATAGGACAATAAATTTCCCAATTTCATTCTCTTCTCTGAGTTATTACATGTGCCCAGTTTCAGTCAGGTCAACTTATACTAAAAATGCATATCATACAATATACAATAAAGAAGTAAGTAAATGCAAAATTATAGGTACGGAGTCTATCGGAGTTTGGTTTGCTGTTGGTTATTAGTAATAATTTATATATTGTTTTTGGCACGGTAGATGTTTCAGCTACGGATGAAAATGTAACAGTAATATTACCTATATCTGCTAAATCATTTATACACCCTATTGCCAGTTCACAGGCTATAAACTATTTTGCCTCAGCAGCTTATAATGGTGTAAACTCTATAATAGTTGGTAGAAAATGTTATGATGGTGTAACAATGAGGGCAATACGTATACATTATTTTGTTATAGGAGTTTAAAATGAATCTTGAAAATTTTGGTGAAACTTAGTAATCTATTAACTTTTGAGTGGGGAATCAGTTCAGTTTCAAAACGTGACAATACTGAGATAATCCTGCCATACTCTGTATCAACCTCAATTCTATCGTTTTTATTCACTTATTTTGGAGATACAACGTCAAGACACGTAATTGCTAACATAAAAAACTTTTCATCAGTAACCTCAGTATTTCTTGATTTAAGCTCAAATAATGACATAGCTCCAAAAATATGCTGGATTGCTCTAGGGTATTAGTAATTCAGTTTTAATTTGTTTTGGAAAAACACATGCTGGAACAGATGAGGATATCTATTTTCCGATATCTTTTTCTTCTTTTTGTTGTATGGCAACCACTTGTTTACAGAATACAACTGATTGGCCAATAAATTGGATTCCTCATCTTTATTTAACTTATTTTAATATGGATGGTACTGGAAATTGTAAAACCATTGATAGAGGTATACTATGTTCTTGGATTGCTATTGGATTTTAGTAACAGTCTTTGTATTTGTTGGGGTATAGAAAGAAATAATCCAGCAGAAATATATTATCCAATAACTTTTCAGGAATTATTTGTTGGATTTATTAGTATTCAATATTACACCAATTCTAATTATATGGGGTGGAACAATTTAGGTTCTGATTTTTATCTTAATAAAATGTGTATGCCCCAGTGTGTCCCAAACACACTTAGATATCTTGTAATTGGTATACTTTAAACTTATATTTTTAGTAATAACCTAATAGTTCAATGGGTGGTTATATATGAGACTAATAAAGGATATCATGAAAAAGATTATAATGAATTACCTTATACATTACCAATAGTAAATACAAAAACCTTTTGTAGATATTTTAATTGTAATTTACCAAACATGATTGTTGGAGGTAATAATACAACATTCAGAATAATTTGTTTAATGGACATCCAATTTGAAATAATTTCTTATTATACGCTTAATTTAGGATATTAGTAACAGCTTAATTATTCAATATGGTTATCTTGGAAGTGGTTGGGTTACTCTGCCTATTGCTTATTCTAATACACGATATGCCATTGCTGTTGGTGGATGTGTAGGGGGTTCTTTAGCTGTAGGACTTGGAGAAGAACAACAAAGTACCATAACTAAATTTTATCTCGTAGGTAATCGTCAAATGCAATATAATACAGATGGAGAGGGTAGCTGGATAACAATGGGTTATTAGTAATGGGTTTTTGGCTGTATTTGGAACTGTAAATGTTTCTTCAGATGCAGGAGGTACGATATATTCTCCAATAAGTTTTGTGCATTTACCAAATTGTTTTATGCAAGCTTCCTGGAACGGTACTAATGCTCTTCTGGTAACTAATAGAACAGTTTCTTCTTTTACTTATAGTGGTAACGTTGGTAAGGGAGCTTATTTGATGATTGGGTGTTAGTAATGGGTTTCTTATGAATTTTGGTATTGTTACGGGTAACATAAGTTCAGCACAAACGGCACAATACGCCTTATCATTTACTAAAGTTTTTGTAGGTTTGGTCAGTAATCAATCTGGAAATTTAAGCTCAGGTGCAACTGATGAAATTCTTATCAAAGATTTAAATAAAACTAACATCGTAGTTCTAAATCGGCACACATATGGGTTTTATTTAGTTTTAGGTTATTAGTAATCAAGTCTTAATACAGTGGTATTATCATATAAAATATTCTGGATTATATACGTTTGCAACATCATTTACCAATGCCAAATATGCTCTAACAATTGGTTTATGGATAGATGGGTTTGGTGAAGTGGGTATAAGCAAAACAGTAAGTGGTTTTACTTGTAACCCAAGGGACAGAAACATGGGTAATTATGGTGGGTTTATTGCAATAGGTTATTAGTAATCAAGTTCTAATTCAATGGGGAGTTAATTACAATGGTGATACTGTGAGTCTTCCGATAAGCTATAATCACGTTCCTACAGTTGTGGCGACATTACGTTCAGAAGGAAGTGCAGCCTCGATTTCTACTTATGATATATCCACGACTAAATTCAGTGGCTGGAGGGGAGCAACATGGGGATTTAATTGGGTAGCTTTGGGGTATTAGTAATCACTTGATAATGCAGTGGTCTACAAATGTCGGAGATACATCTTTAGCAATATTCCCTATAAGCTTTACTACAGTATCCGTAGCTATTCCAGTAATGGAAACCAAGAGTGGAGTATATGCAATAACGATAAAATACCCACCAAGCCTTACTAAAGTTGAGGTTTCTAGAAGTACGTCACAGGGTTGGTCTTATATTGCGATAAGATTTTAAAACATCACTGTCTTTAAGATATGCCTATAATAAACTCTGCCGTCACCGAATGTGAGCTTTTTCTTCTTAGGTGGATATATCTGACCCTCAGGTGTATATTTTTCCTCGATAATAGCCATAAATTCAGTTTCTGATAGGCTTTTCTCAGATACATAATTATATTCAGTAACCCAATCAATCATAGGTTTTCTTGACCTTCCTGCATAACCTGAAACCTCGTCATAATTCCTTACAACAAGCTCATCCAAAGGAAGCTTTAAATCTCCGTCTTTTACTACTTGTATCTCCTGAGCCTCGTATATTAATTCTCTTAATTCATCCATCTTTATGCTGCCTTATTGTATATGACTACGTGGAATAATCCAGTCTTGTCCCTTTGCTGTGTGTATAAATAATCATCTATGTCTAATTTTGTTAAAATGTTTTGTTGACTCTGCTTGTCTGTCCAATAATCTAAATAAATTTGATATCCTTGTTTGTATAATTTATACTTTGAAACCTTTTCTACATAATTTCCGAATCTAACCAAGCAAAGTCTCCTTTCTCTATTGTATCTCTATTATATACCCCTCTGACGAGTTATAAGGAAAAGCTTTAAGTTTACCCTGTTTAAGAGCATTTGAATTACCTCGCCACTCATTAAACCAAACAAGCTTATCTTCCGGTATCCAAAACTGAAGTCTATCCCCAATTCGTTGTAAATCCCTTATAAACTTAAATTTCGAGAAGAACATCTTTAAATTAGACAACAAAGCCTCTCTTAACTGGACATCTTTATATCCTTGTAAGAGATGCTTTTTATCGTTATCCTTTTCCCATTCCTTAGCTAATTCTCTTTCAGTTTGGGTTTCAAAGGCATCTGGCTCTTCGGTAAACTCCAAGAGCCGTTCAATGTCTTCTAAAAGTTTTAAAGTTCGTTTTATCAAATTTTATTCTCTTGTTCTTTCTGAATACGGTTTAATTCTAATTAATTGGGCATTTGTTCCTAAATATTCAAGACAATCAATTACTTCCTGATTTGTTGCTTCTCTCGTAAGAGGTTCATCTTCAATTGGTTCAGCAGCCATATTAATCGTATCAATCAAACCTATTTTTGTGTATTCTTCATATGAATATCCGTCCTCAGAATCCATGTTATCTGTGAACTCTTTCAAAATCCAAATATTATCCAAGTCTTCTCTGTCAGCCAAATTTTTAGCATATACATCTTCAATTGATTCTTTTAAACCTAGTTTATCAAGTGCTTCCTTTGCATCAAGAGCAACCGTTTCAATATCCTCGGGTTTCATCTCTATTTTAGGTTTAATCATTAAATGAACTTCTTTTTTATCAAGTGTATCCGTGTATACATAGGCTTCAACATCAGCATCATCTACTAAAGTTGTTCTTGGAAATTCCTTACCTTGTAATTCGTAGCAAATAAAGTCTAATGTACCGTCTTTATTTGTTCCGTGATAATGTATATCATGTATATTTAAATCATCAAAATCAGATGCTTTGAATGTTTCTTTTAAAGATTCCTTCAAATCTTTAGCTAATTGCCAAAGTCTTGTTTCTTCATTATCATACTCTTGATATACTTTTATAATATCATCAAGAAGTTTATCATACTGGTCATCGTTTAAACCTTTTGTTTTTATAACCATTGCAAGATGAGGTGTTTCTTCTTGATTTTTAATCCAATAATTATAACCTGAACCATCAGTTGATAAAGAGATTGAATAACCATCTCCTTCTAATTCATAAGAATTAACAAATTTTACCCATTCATTATAAAGGTCTTCTGACCAATCCAGCATATCAGTATTGTTCATGTAAATATCAAGACCAGATTCATCATGTTCATTCCAATTATCAACGTCTTTGAGTGTTTCATTGCCCTCAATGAAAGAACTCAATTTAAGTCTTAATTCGTTTAAATCATAAAAAGTTTCATCTTCCTTGATTTGTTTTTTACCTAGTAAAAATTCTTTTTGCTCATTACATTCAACCATTGCGGGAGTAGGGATGAAAGTCTTTATCCAATCTTTAATCTCATTATTTACAGAATCAATCTTGTCACAAAGAGAATTGATATCTTCACTCATTTCCTTAACTTCATAAGGGTCATCATTACCTAATTCCTTAGCTAATCTGTCAAATTCTAAACGGATTAATTCAACACTGGATAACTTAACAAGTTTTTCCATGTCCTCTTTTGAAATCTTTCCGTCAATATATTTTTGTTTAAGTGCTTCAAGATTTTCTTCATTTATACCTTTTTTAAGTGATGCAATCAATTCCTCTAACTCCAGCTCAGTTTGGTCTACTTTTGCTGTTAAGGTATTTATATCTTCATTTTTCAGCATTTTAGCTAACCTTTCTCTTTGTGCTTGTTCTTCTTCATCCCAAGCTTTTGTATTTTTATCAATTATATAGTTTTCTAATTCACCCATAAGATTTGTTAAATCTTCATATTCATCTTCTGGAAGACTTGATGTGATTATAGCTGAATACATATTTTCAACTTCTCCAGAGATTTTAGACACTTCTTCATGGTCTTTGTTTGAATAAGCAAAATCAAATCTTTCTTTTTGATATTTGATTATTTTCTTTATAGCCTCAATATCACCTTCATTAATTAAACGGTTAAAATCAGCTCTATCATAGACTAAAGACTCATTCACATATGATAGATATTTAGGCAATTCGTTTAATTCTTTGTGGTCACTGTCTAATATTTTAATGTCTTTTCCATTATCAAATAATTGCTTGAATACTGCTTTATCATATTTACCACAAATATCTAAAAATCTTTTTGCTGCTTTTTCAATATCTTTATATCCTGCAATAACTTCTAATTTGCCATCATTAAAAGATTGAACTAAATATTCAGCTCCTTCCATATCGGTAAGAGTACCGTTATCTTTTAATGATTTAAGGTAATCCGAAACGGAAATATCTTCTTTTATAGATTCATTTTTATCCACTGTATTAGAATTAGCTTTTTCCCATGTTACTCTATCATCTATGTTTTGTAATAAATTTTCAAACTGTTTGAGAAATTGTTCAATTGCTTTTGATTCTTTACAATTTTTGTCTAAAGTAAGGTCAAATAATTCTATATAATATTCTGTATGACCATTAGCATATCTGTTTGTATTAGACCAATCTTTACAGAAGGTTTTTAAAGCCCCACCGATACCTTCATTCGTTATATTGTTAGGAATCCAAACTTTTTCTTGATATATAGTAACTGTAATTTCTGGTGAATCTATATTTTTTGCTTTACCTTCTAAATCTAATAAATAGAAAAAGTTACCTTTATCTTTTGTTCTTTGTTCACCTTTATTTTGAATTATAATTCCATTGTTACTTTCTGGATGACTAATTTCTATGCTTTTATATTCCTTTGGTTTATATCCATCGAAACAATGTATCAAAAACCATTTATCTAATGTATAAGCATGATTAAAGGAGTGAAAGTAATCCCCAAAAGTCTTTTCTTCTTCGTTATAGGATTCTAAAGATAGTTGTTTATCTTCCTTTATAGATTCATTTTTATTACGTTCATGCTCAAAATGTTTATAAATAAAATCAATAGCATCTTGTAAATTATCCATCCAATAATCTTTTCCTAACCAAAAGGTGTACATCGGGTGTTTTAGTGCTTGTATAGGTATATTTGTGTGGTAGCGTTGTTGTTCTTTATAATTATCTTTGTTTACTTCCTGTATGAATACAGATTCTATTTGTGTTTCGTTGGGTTGATACTTAACAAAAGTATAACTACCCTCCGATTCAACCCATATTTTATCGTTATTTTCTGTATCAAATCCAGTCCATGTAACACCGTTCTGAGTTTTTGTAACAACTTCTTCATTATAACTTTCTAAAGATAGTTGTTTATCAATCTTAGCCTTTTTCATTTCTTTTAATTTTCCTAAAATTCCTGCATCCCTTACCTTTTTAAATGCAAGATTTTCTGTTGAAAACTCTCCACCATCTTCTAATCCAGCTTTTCTCATAATATATAATTTATCAATTATTTCTTCTGCTTCTTCACTATCATTTATATTGTCTGCCATATCTTTAAATTCTTGGAATTTAGCTTTAACGGCACTATCATTATCGGTAGGTTCAATCTTTTCAGGAAAATCTATCCATTTATCTTGTTTCAATGAATACAAGCCGTTATGAACAGTATCTTCATCTATACTTTCGGCATAAACCTCTACTGGAATACCGTAAATGAATATATCATGATTTTTGTTGAACATTGCCTTAGATTGCCATAAATAACCTTGAACAATCGGACAATCTTCATGAATTTTATCAAAATCAACTTTTAAGTGTAAATCTATATCAGAATATTTTGTATAGTTATATGAAGCCATACTTCCTGTTATAACAATATCTTTTATAGCGTCTTTATCTACTTCTAAAAAATCAATAAAAGCATCCGCTATCTCTAAAAGTTTATCTCTTACTTCTGATTTTAATTCTTCACCATTAAAAATTTTTTGATTTAATTCATCATGGAACTTCATATTAACCCTCTATCTTCTCAACAACATCACCATTTTGCACTCTTAGAAACTCTGCTACCCACTCATCAGACATTTTATCAATAGCATCTCTTAAAGCATCAACCAAATCCTCTGGTTTTGCAGTCATTAATGTTCCTATGAACATTTTTCTTAAATCCTTCGCATTATATTTTCCACGATAAACTTCTTTACCTGTAGTTTCTAATTCGTCTTTTTCTTCTTGTGGATTATAAACCTGATATAAGGCTTCGTCCAATTTAGCTGCTAAATCTAAAGCTTTACTCATTTTTCCCTCCTATAATGCTTTCAAATCCTGAACATATTTTTCTGCTTCTTCAGAAGTGAACCCTCTGAACTCTACTAAAAATCTAGGTGTGAGAGCAAAATCAATCTCATCTCTCAAAGCTCTTAATTCAGGTCTTAAAGAACCGTATAAAAAATGCAATGCATTAATATGTGTCATCTTTTCAGCTAACTCATCTTCTTTAAAATAATTACAAAGAGCTTCAAGTGCCTCTCCGTGTCTGTTTTCATCCGTCAGCATTTCATATTTATCTAAAAATGCTTGTTTATCTTTATCCAATTCAAATTTGGTAAATTCTTCAACTAATTTTCTTGCTTTCATTATACTAATCTCCAAAGGCAGGTATTTGTTCTTGTATCTTTGCTATAAGGGAAGTTAACTCATCTATTCCCTTTTCAGATATACTTCCTTCAATTGCAGGAGAAATACTGCCAATAATCTTCATCCATTCTTCTTTCGTAAGTGTAACCTTAACAGGTTGGTCTTCACCTCTACCATCAAGTAAGTCTTTAAGCCCCTCGGTAATTTGTTGTAATCTACCCATTATATCCCAAAGCCTTTCTTAGTTTTTTCTCCATACCTTTATCTCTTGCTTTTCCATCAAGAATATCTATAAGAATACCTGCAACTTCTGCCATTGCTCCGATATCTCTGTCAGCCATAGGTAATTCGTATGTATTATATCCTGGGTTTTGTTCTTTAAACTCTTTGGTAAGATTCCAAAGTTGCATACGAATTTTTTCAAAATCAGTATTGATAATTCTTCTAACTTCATCTTGATATTTTTGAGGAGTTAGTTTATCTTCTATCTTATCCTCTAAAAGTTTATCATACTCTTCAACTAATTTTTTTGCTTTGCTCATAATCTATTCCTCTATTGTATATATTTTAATTTAAAAATTCAGGAAAAATATTTATGATTTTATTATATTATCTGTGTTTTAAAAAGTCAACACTTAATTTAAAACATGTCAATTATTAGTAATTCAACATTAATTCAATGGGGTAAAATAAATACAACAAATAATAACAATAAAGTACAAACTATAACTTTCCCTACAACATTTAAAACTAAGTTGGTCAATGTTCTTGTAAGCCCCGTTTTAACGGCAACAAGTTATGACGGTAATGATATTACATTTAGTTTTTTAGATACCAATCTAACTCAAATACATTTAGGCAGATATGGAAGTAACGTTGGTTATGTTTATTGGCTTTGTATTGGATATTAGTAATAGCCTTTTAATTTGTTTCGGACAAATATACACAGAAATTGCCTCTCTAACATTTCCACGTTCATATACTACAGATTATAATATAATAGCATGTTCAATGAGTAAAGATACAACAACACAAGCACACGAAACAGGAAATGGTTATGCCTATATAAAAAATTTAACAGGAATAACTAACCTAAGACGTAGTGTATTTACTGATGCAAGATATACGCCTGGTAATTGGTTCCATACAGCATGGCTTGCCATAGGTTATTAGTAATGATTTAATTATTCAATGGTTTTCGGGCAATACAACAACATCAAGTAATTATCAAAATTTTCCCGTTGTTTTTTCAAGTAATTGTCAAATAATTGCTACAGTTGTAGGCGATACGGGAGTAGGACTTTTATATGTCTATGATAAAACATTAACAAATTTTAGGATAGAATATCGGGGACAATCAGACAATTTAGTTACACAACCATTTAACGCAATCGTTATTGGTTATTAGTAATGACTTGCAATGCTGTTGGGGCTATTCTAAAGGAAATACAACTTTTCCAATAACATTTATTATGATTTATAGCATTAATAGTATGTTGATTTCTAAGACTAATAATGGCACACAACATGCAATGATAAGGAATTTAACCAATAGTTCTGCTACATTCGGATTTGGACAATATTCTAGCAGTATGCAAACAACTGAGGATGTTTATTATATGGTTTTGGGTATTTAGTAATAACTTCAGACTGAACTGGTTTAAAGGAACAACATCAGATAAAGTTGCTAATATAGCCTATTTCAACTTTTCTACAGCTTTCTCAAACACAAACTACTCAATTCTAACTACGACCAAATGGAAATCTTCTTCTTATGATTATTCAACTTCTTTTTCTTACGTTTGTGCTATCGTCTCTAAAAGTTCAACGCAGGTAGCAGTACATTATATAGGTGGCACTAATGCCAATACTTCTTATGCTGTTCCTTTTGAGGCTATGGCTATCGGATATTAGTAATTCCGACCTTTCGTCATCGAAAGGAGAAAATTAAATGTCGGAAACTACACCAAAGTTAGGGCTTTTTAAATATAACACCACAACTGATGCTGATAGAGCTTTTAATATAGATACATGTTTAAATGCAAATTGGGATATTTTGGACGAGGCTGTTTCCTCAGGTAATTCTCGAAATATCGGTGAAATTGTAGCAAGCTCACTGCCTTTGACTGATGCTGGACTACATTTACTTGATGGTAGTTTAATTCAAGGTGACGGTATATATGGTGAATTTGTAGATTATGTTGTGAATTTATACAACGATACAAAAGCTTTTACAGTTGTAGGCAGTCCTACAATTACGGATGACGGAATTGTGAGTGGGTTTAGTGGTAGTAGCTATATACAAATTCCAATGCCTGATTTAGCTAATGGGAATGCTTGGGAAATTAAAGTTAAATTTAATATAAATGAGGTTGCAAGTGACGTTGGTTATAGTCCTATTTTAGCAAGTTCAAAAAGTAATCAGGTTGTAACATTAACAATAGACGAAAATTATAAGCTTGCAGGAGCTATAGGAAACTCTAGTGGTACTGCTTGGCAAATTACTGAAACTGGCTGGACAGGGAATAAAGCTACAATACAACAAAATAAAGATTATTGGGCAAAACTCGTATTTACAGGCACTCAATATAAAATTTTAATATCAGAAAATGGAGAAGACTACACTGAAACAGTTTACTATAACTCAACTCAAAAAGTTGCATACAACTCGGGCTATAACTATAATATAGGACACTCTAGGTTCACTGGCTCAGGAGATTATGTTAACGGTTCTATCGACCTCAAACAATTCTCAATCACAGTTGACGGGGTTGAAGTATTTAGTGGTAGTAAATCTGCTAACTATTTCTGTACAGAAACCGAATGGCAACAGTCTATTGCTGATTACGGTGTATGTGGTAAATTCGTGTATGATAGTACAAATAATACTGTAAGATTGCCGAAGATAACGGGCAAAATTGACGGTACAACGAATATAAATGCTTTAGGTGATTTAGAGCCGTTGTTTGTAAGATTGCCGAACTTAAATGGTCAATTTTCTTCTTTTGGTGCTGTTATTAATGGCGATGGGGGTCTTTTCCAATCTAAGGGTGGGGATGCAAGAGTTTCAGGGTCTCAAACAGGTGGTAATTCTCTAGTAGATTTTGATGCTTCTCGTTCTTCCTCTGTATATTCAGGTAATGGCACAGATACAACAATTCACGAACAAGCAATTAATGTACTTTATTACATCGTCATAGCAAATTCAACCAAAACAGATATTGAGGTTGATATTGACGAAGTTACGACTGATTTGAACGGTAAGGTAAATAAATCTGATTTGCAAGAAGTACAATGCATTATTGAAACTTATCAGAACGGAACAAGCTGGTACAGAGTTTGGTCTGATGGTTGGTGTGAACAAGGAAGTTATTATTCTTCAGGTATAGGTGCGGATACTTATTACTCTTTGACATTTTTAAAACCTTTTAAAGATACTAATTATTTTTTCACAAATCAAGTTCAATGTAATAGAGCTTTGGGTACTGGATGGGATTCAGGTTGCTTAGATGAAGTCCAATCCTCTAGGACTACCGCAGGAACAGAAGTAACAACTGATAGTATATCAAATACAAAAACACATTATGGATTTCGTTGGCAAGCTTGTGGTTACATAGAGGTATAGTATGAAAGCAGTAAGAGAAATTGTTAGAAAGTATTATAAATATATCTATGAATCTTGGACACAGCCCGTTTTAACCAGTAACGGAGAAATGGGTAGTGATACACCAGCGTGTTCGGTAACTTATGGAAGTTGCAGAGATGGAAGCACTAATACATCTTTAGCTTATTGTGCTTTTGATAGGAATTCTTCTACACGCATAACAATGTGGAGTGGTTCAACAACAACCCCACAGACTATTACATTTTATAATCCAGAGCCGATAAAATTTGAAAATATGGTAATTACCTTTGGTGCAAATGCATACGCCATTTGGAGAATGCAATCAGGGTATTTAAAAGGAAGTAACGATGGTACTAATTGGGAACAGATAACCTCTTTTACTCAAAATGCTAGTGCAACTTTAACTTTAACTGGTTCTAATGCCCATTATAAATATTTTGCATTAACAGGTACATTGCTCACACAAGTAACTAATTCTATTGACGCTGATATCGTTGAAATTGAGTTTATTAACTCAGAACAAGTTACAGTAGTAGAAAGTACCCAACAAGATTATGACTTTTATAAAGATATACCGATTTACAAAATAGTAAAAGAAAATGATACCTACAAAGCTCCTCGTTCTTGGGAGAAAGGACAATATTATGGAAATTAAAAATAAATTAGATAAACCTTATACAGATAAACAACGTGTAGATTTTATCGTAGAACAAAATCACAGATTAGGTTATGAGATACGAGAAACAGAAGTGGCTCTAGAAGCTTGGGGATATACTGAAGAAGAAAAAGAAGAACAAGAAAAACAAAGAAGAAATCAGGAAATAGATTCAAAAATAAAAGAATTGCAAGAGATGTCCCTGTCTGAGATTATTCAAGGAAATGACATAAATATAAAAACATATAAATCTGTTATTGAAAGTTTAAAAGATTCAATCATATAACTTTTCAAGATGTTCTGTTTTATACTTCTTATAACAAAACTCTAAATACGGCTGGATTTTATCTTTATCTATCAAGACTATTTTATAGCCAGCTTTTAAAACTGAATTTAATTTAGCTCTTAAATTCTTCCTTAGATATCCTTTAACTTCATATATAGTTTTTCCGATTATGAAATCAGGATAATATTTATGAGGTTTTCCTCTGGATATATAGTCAAAAACTAAGGCACATCTCTTTATAGGTTTTTTCTTAGCAAGACAATATAAAAGAAAGGCTAACTCCCACCTGCTGTCACAAGGTATACCTTTATACGTACCCTTATAAAATCTTTTTCTTCTCCTCATACTTTAATTTAAAAATTAAAGCCTAGTTCCTGTAGTTAATCTGACACCGTTTGCCCAATCCCTTGCAGACATTTCCCATTTTCCCTCGGGTTTCACCGTGATTAATTTTAAGCCGCTTATATGCACTCCATCCTCTAAAGATAAGACAATACCCTTATCCCCCAAGACATTACTATAATCACATTCTAAAACCTGTACTCTTTTACCTTTATACAGAAAATACATAGTGTTATAGCCTACATTACCCCAGATTTGATTTCGTGTAACAGTATTCCAGTTAATTAATCTGTCCTCTTTTTTTAATTTGGGAGCATATGTAGCTAACGCATCTATTTGCTTTATTCTGGGAAGTATTTCAAAATTATCTAAAGTCTGCTCAATTAAGGCTGGAGCATGGTATGAAATAGTTTCAGTTAAATCAATAGCATCCATATCCTCTATATTAAATTCTTCTTGCAAAAGAATATCTCCGGCATCCATCTTTAATTCGGTTAAAACCGTAGTTATTCCTGAAAACATATCACCATTAATGATAGCATGACATATTGGGCAAGCACCTCTGTACAAAGGTAAGAGTGAAGCATGAATATTTATTGTAGGTGCTATATCCAGAATTTCCTGTGATAAAATTTGACCGAAAGCAAACGTAACAAAAAAGTCTGGTTTTAATCGTTTTAATTCTTCTATAACATATCTGTCAGCAGAAATCTTTTCGGGTTGGTATACAGACATACCTAAGTCTTTAGCAGCTTTAACCAAATTACAGTCGGTTATTTTATTCCCCCTCGTACAAACCCTTGAAGGCTGTGAAACTAAAGCTAAAACTGAATACTTTTTGCATAGATGCTGAAAAGTCCTTAAAGCAATATCCGGAGTACCAAAAAATACTATCTTCACCATTCCTCTGTCACTTTCATCCTACAATAATTTCTTTCATTAACTGATTTTAATTTTGAGCATTGAAATAACGCATCCTCATACGTCTTTGGACAACCCAAGATTGTGAGAGTTGCTGTTAATAACGAGAATATAAAGATTATTACAACAAATCCAGCTATTATTTTCATATACAAAATTATACAGTTTCACCAATAAAAGTCAACCCTTTTCTATAAACTTTTTTGAAAATATCAGGTTACGGAAAATCCTCAAAATTATCAAATAAATAATTTTTAATTAAATTAAGAGAACTATTTTAAGGAGATTTAACTGATATGCCAATGATGGATGGGGAATCATATACAATATTACCTGGAGGGGTTACTACAAATGATAAGTCTTCCATGGCTGATAATGTAACAAATTCTATCAGAAATGTAGTTAAATCAGCTCTATTCCTTGAAACTCTCAGGAACATTAACTGGTCAAGAGGTTATTGTTGGTTTGCCGAAATGGATGGTGTACCAACACCGTTCAATCGTGGTGGTGTCTTAGGACTTCCTGTTAAAGATATTACATTTAAAATAGCGGAAGGTACTACTTTTTCATTTAATACGTCATCAGTTGAACAATTACACGTGCCTAAGACCATGGGGGAATTAGGTATTGTTACACTAAACTTATTAGATGATGAACAACAAACTTTAGCAACCTTTTTTGAGAGATGGTATAACCAGATTTACAATCCGTATAAAGGTGTTCTGCCTGTTACAGAGGCATGTAAACAGCTCACAATTTATAAACAAAAATCAACAAGAAGAAATGTAAGAAGGGTTTATTACAATATTGATAATAATATAACAGATAGATTAAAAGGTGCTTTTAACTATATTACAAAAGGTGCTTTACAAAGAGAAACGGAAGGTTATGATTTTTTGGTTTTCCCATACGGACCGTTTCAGTTCAATTGGGGTACAGATGCAAATGATTTAAACACATTATCAATTTCATTACAAATAGCTCATATTGTAAACCAAGATTTTGGTGACCCTGTTCAGAGAAACGGTGTGTTAGACTTTTTAGGAAACTCAACCGGTAACGTACACGGTATAAACGGGGTTTCATGGCTGGATAAACTAGCAAATTTCATATAGAGGAGGAAAGATGACAGACGGATTAGCAAAGAACATGTTAAAAATCAAGGAAGGTGATATTTCACTGCTTAATGAAGAAGTGGAACATACCTCACATATTGTGGTAAAACAACTTCCATCAGGGTTTAAAGGATATCCAGAGGGTACAAAGATTTCTTACAAACCAATAACTTTAGAAGAATTAGAGGCACTTAATTCAGATGAAATGGACCCAGCAAGAGCTGTAGCAATGTTACTTAATGCTATACATTGCACGACTTTACCGACAGAAGAATTGTATTATTGGGATGTTATGTACATCGGTATTCAAAGAAAATTATTAGCTTTTGGAGATACCAAAGGAACTCTGTATGCAAGATGTAGAAAATGTGGCAATTTAGTTTCACATACATTCAGTTATACAGACATGGAATTTAAAGAAATTAATGCTCCAGATTTACCGATGAAATTGGATGTATGTGGTAAGCCTCTGGAGTTTAGTGAATTAACTATGAAAGACTTTTTAATGATTGACGGTAATCAAGGTGAACTTGGTGTATATGCTAGGATGATTAAAAACATGCCGTTTGATGAGGCATATGAACTCGTTAAAAATGCTACTGGTACTGATATTAAAAAGTTAAGATTTGTAGATAAACAATTAGATTTTGGTATTAAACCGTTCTTTGTTGAATGTGATGGTGAAATCGAAGAAGATAATCCAAACTATGACGGTACGGCAGGGTCAAAGAAAACCCTTTTGACACCTTGTAATGAAAGGGTAGTATTGGAGGTTAGGTCACCGTTTGAGGTGGTGTTTCCCGAGGATGCCGCTGACGGAGATAATGACTTTGAAGTTCAATATGGTTAAATTCGGATACGGACAATTACTTCAAAATCAGGACTTCCATAAACTTCTAACGTATCAGGACAAGATTATAGACGATAAGAAAGCTTAATAATGTTAAACGATGATGACAAACGATATTTAAAAAACAATATAGAAAACAGACTCGATAAACTTGATGCTAAAGTCGGTAAGGTTGAGGCTTCTTCTAAACGTGTGTCACAACCAAAACCTGATACGGAAGCTGGTAAAAAACTGGCTGATTTATTAAAACAAAGTCAAGAAAAAGATGATAAAGAAAAACTTTTAGAAGAATTAAAAGACCGTGACACGAGAGGTGAAAATACACTTGCACAAAAGATGGAATTGTTGAGTCTTACTCTAAAGACAGCCATTCCAGAAGATGTGCAGGATGCTTTAAAAGACCTAAATAAAACGGTTAAAGACGGAGCAAATCAAGCAGGTAAAGGAATAGCACACTTAACTCAAAAGGTAATGATGTCAAATCCTTTAACAGCTATGTTATACCAAAATCGTGATTTATTAAAAGCAGGTTGGGATATAACTGCTGGTACTGCTAAAATGGGCTGGGGAGTAGCAAAAGGAATTGGTAAGGGTACTATGGGTATCCTCAATTCCGCGGCTAACCTTTTCAAGAAAAAAGAAAAACCTGTTGAAGAGGAAGACGAAAAACCAAGTGAAGTAGGACGTGTAGCTGTAAATTCAGAAACTGAAATAGAAGAAGAAACTAACACCGAATTATCAACAGCTCAAAAAATAACTGATTTACATGAATACTTTATAAAAGGTAAATTCTTACAAAAACAAGAGGCAGAAGAAAAGAAGAGAAATTCAATTTTAGCTAAAGGTCTGAACGGATTAAATGAATCCATGAAAATGATTGGTGGTGTAGCCGAGATGATAATGGCTAAACAAAAATTAATTTTAGGAACACTGCTTGTCGGTGCTGTTGGAGTTTTAGCTCTTGCTGGATGGTTTAAAAACGGTGGCTTAACAAAGGCTATAAAAGGAATACTGGGATTTGATAAGGATGGCACTGATAATGATTCAAGTACATTTGTACCAAAAACAATATCTACGGATGATTTAGATAGTGGTTTATCGGGTGATGCATGGAAAAACGCTGTTACAGCAAAAACAAATAATAATGATTTTACGGATATTAGCAATGTAGAAAATAATGCCCTCGGTACATGGAAAGCTAATGATACGTTATCTAAAAAAGGATTACAAGCTTTTCAAGTACAAGGTAACGACTCCTCTAAAGATATGGTAATTAGAGCACCATTTAATTGCTATATTAATAATGTTGAATTTGTTGCTCGTGAATTACCTAGTGGAGATAAAGGTTATTATCGTATGTATATTGAAGAAGTACATACGAAAAAACAGGGTGTTAGTGATGTTAGTTGGTCTGAATTTGAATATTGTATCTACCCTGTTTTTGACCCTAAATTTACTCAACAGCCTAAAAACGAAAAAAGGGCTTATAAAGTAGTTCCAAAAGGAACAATTTTAGGTTATGCTCACGGACAATATTATATTGTACCAAGAAATAAAGAAGCTTATACTCATTTTGAAGATAAGGTAGAAAATTTTGTAAAAGATGAAAACACCGAGTTTGAAAATAAATATAAAGATAGTATTCAAAAAACAGGTGATTTTAGAACAGATGCCGATGTTAAAGCTGTACGTAAGAATTATGTGGATAACGGACAAGCTTTAAAATATAGTGAAAACTTTGATAAAGCACAAGGTTTTTGGGAAAAGAGAAAAACAGAACTTGCATCCTTAGCTAATGAGGGATTACAGTTTGCTGGGGGAGATGCATACGATAATATAGCTTATGAAGCTGTAGCACCAAAAGCTATTAAAATAGCCTCTAAACCAAGTATACCTAATGATAATTTGCAACAAGAAACCCCAAATGTTTCTATAAAAGAAATTAATACACCTCAAATTCAGAGTGAAAGTGTTAATTTAAATAGAGTATCAGAGCAAGCTAATTCTCTTAAACCAACACAAAACGATTTGACAGAACAAGCAAGCTTAAATAATGTTACAGCACCTCAACAGGCACAAAATCAAATAAATACTGTTAGCATACCTGCACAAACAAATACTGCCGGTAATAACCCTAGTAGGTTTTTTGATACAAATCAATATGTACGTGCAAATGATAATTATTTGCATTAAAGGAGAAAAGAATGTCGGAAGATACAAATAAATGGATACCAAAACTTGTTGGAGATGGCTCAATTATAAATTTAATAGACCAATTCTCTTCTAACCCTAAGCTTTTTGCTGAAAAAATATTAAGACAGTCTACCGTTTCAGCAAGCATAACCATGCCTGTCCAAACACTTTCGGCAGATGGCTCGGCTACATTGTATCAAACAACTACAATTCCTTTTTATATGGAAGACAATTTTAGTCTTGGTGGTATATCTAATTCTTGGGGTGATTTAGTTCCAATGGATTTTGTGAATACCTTTACTCAATTAATTAATGGAGTGGCTGCTGTAAACGGTTCGGCACAAGTAACTATGCAATCTGAGGCAATGAGTACAAAGTCGTGGAAAGGTTCATCTTATAACGGATTTTCGGTTAATTGTCTGTTTTTAGCGACAAACAGAAAAATAAATCCAACACAAATTATAAGAACGTTAGCAGCGTCAGCACTTCCTACTAAGTTGAAAGATGATAATACAGCGGGTGTTGGTGTGAATACTTTGAGAACCAAGTTAACAGACACTATTCAAAATGTTGGTGATAATATTGCCGCAAACTTTAACCAAGATTGGGCAAACAAAATAAATGACGGTGCAAAATTCATAGCAGACTCAATCAATGACGTTGGTATGGTAGCTCCATTACACTATGGAATTGTTAAGGATGAGGATACAGGCAGACCGTTTGCACCTGCTAAAAATACAACTCTGACACTACAAGTAGGAGATTATTTTAGAGCTACGGAATTATTGGTTCAAAGTATAAATAATATTTCATTTTCAAAAGAAGTAATCGCTCCAAGAACACATAATCGAAAATCAGCAGGAGATTTATATGATAATACAATCCCCGTTGAATATGAAGGTATAGCAGGATTTCCTTTATATGCTAAATGCAGTATAACCTTTATACCAGCACAAATGATGACAAAAGAACGATTTGAAAGCTATTTTAAGGATATGCCAGCCAATAAAACAGCTTCGGATAGTGTTTTTAATACAATAAGTTCTGCTTTTAATAACTTTAAATTACCGTAAGAATAAGGAGTCAAAATGTTTTATATTAATAATTATTTAAAGCCTAATGATAAATACGATTTAGCTAAATTTATGGATTTTGACGCTGAATGGTCTTTTGACATGTTTAGCTCGTATTTACTGTATCAGATTCCACAACTACCATTAGCGGGAACTTATGTTATTAGAAAAGAAATGAACAGACCGGATATGCTTTCATATAATCTGTATGGAGATACTCAATATTGGTGGATTTTAATGTGGTATAATCACTTCTTAAAACCACAAGACATTAAAAGTGGGGTAACGGTTAGATATCCTTCTTTAAGTTCAATTGAAACTTTATATATGAATGCTTCACTACAACAAAAGGTAAATTAAATGATAGTTTTAGGGAACCAATTAGCTTTACAATTTAATATAGGAGATATGACGGATTTCTTAGATATTGAAGATTTCCATTATATGCGTATTGCTGAAAACGCTGGGGGACTTAGACCCATACTAGACATGCATTTCACCGTGAATGATACAAACGTTTTAGAATATATAAATAACGGTAATATTATATCTTTAATGTACGGAAGAAATGAACCAAATTCGGATTTACTTCAATTTGAATTATATGGTGATTCTAAAAATAGGGAGTATCATGTAGGCTCAACTGTTTCATTAATGGGAGCAATGTATAACCCAGGTTTTACGTCAAGAACTAAATCCCATTCTTTTAAAAACAAAAAATCATATGAAGTCTTACAAGCACTTGCAACACAAAATAACATGAAATTTAAAACAAATTCAAACATTAAAACCAATGACAGTCAGATTTGGTATCAAAACGGTATAAAAGATTGGACAATGGTTAATAAAGTAGCTCCTTTAGCATATAAAGACAGTAGTACCTTTTTTGCTTATGGTTTTGATAACAATACTTTATATTTTTATGATATAAAAGAACATCTTAAAGAAGGTGTAAAATGGGTATTATCCGTAGAGGCTGCTGGAGATGATGATTCAAACATTGTAAATATAGGCACTTATTTTTGTGATGACTCTTGTGCAGGGCAAAATGCTGATTTAGCTGGGAAAAACGTTACAAATATTTGTTACAACTTAGATACTGGTGAGATGACTAAACCAGCTTATAGCCTTAAAACATTTACTACAATGGACACAAATAGTATTAATGTTAATTCTACGGGTTGTAAAAGTTATAACTATGCAATCACAACTACGGATGAACATACATATGCTGTTGAAGCCTTAAACCAAAATAAAAGAAATAATATTTTATTCTCATCCTATACTGTAGATGTGCCTGTAACAGGTACTTTTAGAGATTTTAAACTATTCGATACCGTATTATTAATGCCAGCAGAAACTGATAAAGAAGCAGAGGGTATTTATTTTATTACAGGAATTGCTAAAGAATATAAAGATTATCAATATACCACTATTTTAACTTTAAACCGAGAAAGTGCTAACGGAATCAGGGGAGACCTTGAAGGTGGTGCTTAATGTACAACGATTATCTTGAACAAAAAAAACGATTTTATAAATATGAGGAAGAATATCCTAGAGTCAGGGCTATTAATTCAGCTACTCCTGTATTGCAACAAAAAACTAAGTCTAAAAGAAGTTCACGTGTTAAGCAACAAATGAATTCTGATAAGAAAAGAAGAAATCGTTATTCTCAGGATATGAATATTTACTTAAATCGTTCTCATAAACAATCAAAAGGACTTCTAAATGGAGCTAACCGTTTATTAAAAGGCGTTGAAGATATTCTGAAATTTGCCCTGGTTATAGGTTTAGCTTTTGCTGGAATATCTAAATATTTAGATTCTAAAGAAAGTATGTATAATCCTGAATATGGAGGAACAAAGGAAAGTAGTTTATCGGGAATGTCTTCTGGAAAAACCAGTGATAAAGGTATTAAAGCAATTTTAAACTATGAAGGATTTTTACCGAAAGCAAAAGATATTGAGGGTAGGTATTT